>ERZ1699254.488-NODE-488-length-14940-cov-6.161075_pt1 | contig 14940 bp, 15 predicted proteins | sample MGYA00581522_ERZ1699254 | MGnify/ENA primary metagenome ERZ1699254 (study PRJEB42319, sample SAMD00040329) | human oral metagenome | material: saliva | host: Homo sapiens | study: EMG produced TPA metagenomics assembly of PRJDB4115 data set (Metgenomic analysis of... | reverse complement strand
GCTATCAACACTGGTACTGTAGACCCAGAAAAAGCTATTCCAGAATTGATGGAAAAACTTAAATCTGAAGGTGCTTACCAAAAAGTATTGGATGAAATGCAAAAACAATACGACGAATTCTTGAAAAACAAAAAATCTTAAGATAGATTGATTTCGTGTATTCATTCCTAAAAGATGCGATCACTGCCTTGTCTGGAGTTTTCCAGACGGGGTGGTGATTCTTTTTTGGATCATGATAGGTATTTTAGTCAAGACAGGCCATGGATATCTTTTTGTTAAGTTTTCTTCATCGAATATTTAATTAAAACAAGATCTGAAAATGGGTCTTGTTTTTCATTTTTCGGTCAAATAAATTGCATTCGCTTTCTTGGGAGAGTATACTGGTATAGTTGAATGAAAAATTCTGATAATTTAATCTTAGAAAAGAGAAGCAAATGTCAAAAGATATTCGAGTTTTACTTTACTATAAATATGTTCCCATCGAAAACGCGGAACAATTTGCTGCAGACCACTTGGCTTTCTGTAAGTCTATTGGACTCAAGGGCCGTATCCTAGTGGCTGACGAAGGGATCAACGGAACCGTTTCTGGTGACTACGAAACAACGCAAAAATACATGGACTACGTTCACAGCCTTCCAGGTATGGAAGACCTCTGGTTCAAGATTGACGAAGAAAGTGAGCAAGCCTTCAAGAAGATGTTTGTTCGCTACAAAAAGGAAATCGTTCACCTTGGTTTAGAGGATGATAACTTTGATAACGACATCAATCCTCTTGAAACAACAGGTGCTTACTTGTCACCAAAAGAATTTAAAGAAGCCCTCCTAGATGAAGATACAGTGGTCCTTGATACTCGTAATGACTATGAGTACGACCTTGGGCACTTCCGTGGGGCTATCCGTCCTGACATCCGCAACTTCCGTGAATTACCACAATGGGTTCGTGATAACAAGGAAAAATTCATGGATAAACGTGTCGTTGTTTACTGTACAGGTGGAGTCCGCTGTGAGAAATTCTCAGGTTGGATGGTACGTGAAGGCTACAAAGATGTCGGTCAATTGCATGGAGGAATTGCGACTTATGGGAAAGATCCAGAAGTTCAAGGGGAACTTTGGGATGGGAAAATGTATGTCTTTGACGAACGTATTGCAGTCGATGTCAACCATGTCAATCCAACCATTGTAGGGAAAGATTGGTTTGATGGCACACCGTGCGAACGCTATGTCAACTGTGGAAATCCATTCTGTAACCGCCGTATCTTGGCATCAGAAGACAACGAAGATAAATATCTCCGTGGTTGCTCACACGAGTGTCGTGTTCACCCACGTAATCGTTATGTTTTAGAACATGAATTGACACAAGATCAAGTCATCGAGCGTCTAGCAGCAATTGGTGAGAGCCTAGACCATTCTGAAGTTGTATAATAAATATTAACAGTCCTAAAGGGCTGTTTTTCTATGCTTTTGACTAAAAAATCTTAAATTTGTTTCTGCATCTTTCAGGAAAATGGTGTATACTATATGTAAACGATTTCAAAGGAGACCATTATGGTGAAGACATTTTTTATTCCAAATAAACAAAGTATTTTAGGACAACAGGAGATTCTTACAGCTAAATCAATTTTAGGCTTAGTAGAAGGCCTAGAGTCGCATAGTTATGATGCTGTTTACCTCCGTCAACCTCTCAATCGCCTTGAGTATATCGAGTGTGCTGTTGTGGGAAAGTCTCAATTTCTCTTTAAAGTTCGCTACCTTGACTCTCAAAACGGCTATCAAGTAATTATTCCTGACTTGATTACAAGAGCTGACTGGGAGATTGTAGAAGGGCTCTTGCGGGCTTTGTCTAGCAAGGTTGGTGAAGCAGTTGAAGGCTTGGCAGACTTTGATTTGGAAAACTATTTCCAAGAAACGGTTAAGAACTATCTGGCTGATAAGGCTGCTCGTTTTGGTTTCTGCCAGGGTATTCTATCACCTGTCTACTTTGATAAGAAGGATTTAGAAAGTTTCCTAGAAGAAGATGGCTTGGCACGTTTTGAAGAGCTAGTTAAGAGGGTTCAAGGGTCAGATGCCTTTCCTTCCAGCGCTAAATTTTATCCAGATGGTGAAGGTAAGATTCATAGGGTCTATCACCTAGCTCAGGGAGTAAAAACCATTTTGCCAAAAGAACCGGTGATTCCTGCTCCTTACGTTGAGCAATTGGTAGGCAAGAAACTTGTTTGGGAGATTGATTTGGTAAAAATCTCTGGAGATGGTTCAAAACCAGAAGACTATGAAGCAGTAGCTAGACTGGATTATCAAGCCTTTTTAGGAGCTTTGCCCAAAGAACTTTATCAGGACTTGGATGCCAACCAAATAGTGGTAGGACCAATCTTAGGGGAAGATTTTGAGAACTTAGTAAAAGGTAACTAGAGGCCTAAATGAAAGATATTGGTTTTAAATAATGTGAAAAGGCAGATCGTTTGATCTGCTTTTTGTGTACACAAAAAAATCCTGTCAGAGTGACAGGATTTTATCTTACATAAAAGCAAGGATTCGAAGATAGTCAAAAACAAGAGCCATTTCTGCTAGGAAGAAGAGAAATAGAACACCACCGTTGACTAGGAAAGCTAAGAGAAGGCGATAGAAGGGATCGGTTTGACTATCCTTGCTAGGTCTTGAGATAACGTAGAGATTGGCCAAGAGAGTCAGACCAATGCTAATCAAGCAAAGCAATACTGCAAATCGTAGACCATTAAAAAGAGCGAAGAAACTAGCAATACCTGTCAAGAGAACTGGGATAGCCAAGAGTCTGCTATTTGCTTGAAAGGCTCTTTCTAATGTCCAATCACTGTCCTGGTCGACAAAACGTTTGACTACAAATCCACCCATGAGAATTGAAAAGAAGAAGAGACTTGTCGCTACTAGGATGGAGAAGACCGAGAAGAGATTGAGAGACGGGAATTGTTCCATGAAGTGAGCATCGATGCTTGCCATACGACCATAGTAGCCTTGTTTGGCGTGATAAACTATAAAGAGAAAACTTGTAGCAGAAAAGATAGTTAGGAGCGCAAAGGCATTATAACTATGTTTTTTATCTGAACCAATGCTTGCTGTTGGCTCTTTGAGAGCACCTTGTAACCAGACCCAAAAATCAGCCAATTCTTCTTTGAAGATTGCAGTTTTTGTAGGGACAGGATCTGGGACAAATGGACTTTCCAAAGATTTGCTAGGCTGAGGTGCTTCCTTAACTGGTTTTTCTGCTTGGTCTGTCTTTGTTGCCAGTTCTTCTTGTTCTTCAGTCTCTACAGGTTCTTCTGACTTGTCTATCTTTTCTGTATTTTCCACGATTTCTTCGTGTTCGTCATTCTCTACTTTTTCTAGGTCAGCTTCTTGTTCTTCAGGGTTGGCTTGAAGGCTTTCTTCAACCACTGGCAACTCTTCTTTTTCTTTTAACTCTTCTTGGGGAATGACTGGGTCAGATGGGTTATCTTTTTTCTCATTGTTGGCTGTTTTCTCGAAATCAGCACTTTCGAACCATTCTTGAGTCATGATGGGACCTCCTTTTTTTGATTAATTTTTGAGTAGTAATGATTAACTATTATTAATGATCTCTCGAATTGGGTGAGCGATCCGGTTCGTCTGGTATGTTGATATCATGGCCCGCCTTCGCGACGAGGAGATCTTGCGTATCTTTTTTCTCTACTTTGTAAGGATTGGAGAATTCTTCGTCCCTATTTACATCATTTCCCCGGACAGGATTCACTCCTTCTCGAGTTCGATGATAAATAGCTCCGTATTCTGATGAAAGATTGAGATTGATTCGTTCAAGCTCTTTTCTTGATAACATGAGCGATATGTCATTTTCTGCCTCAAATTCTACCTTACCGTGCACTTGGATGTCGTCAGCAGAGATATGTTCATGTTCTGCTTGGATACGGCTATCTGTTAGACTGGTTTCAAATACATTGACGATTCCAGCTGTGGTCAGTTGGCTGTTTTTGATCTCGCTATTAGTGATACGAAGAAGATAGCCATTTGACTGGATCTTGGCATTGCTGAGTTTTACATCGGCAATCGAAAGGACACCGTGGTCGACCTGGGCGGTTAGATCTTTTAATTCTCTTCCTTTTGGCAACGATAGAACGACCTCATCATTGCGTCTAGAGGCTCCGCTTACGATAAAGAGGATACCCTCGATACTAGAACCTACAGAAGGACGTGTGGTTGACTTGGTGTCAGAAATCTCAAGAGTTTTTTCTTTGATAGAATGCTGGAGGTTTTCTTTTTCAGAGATGGTCGGGTGATACTGAAGGTGAATCTTGTCATCGCTAGATTCTCTAATGACTAACGAATGTTCTGTCAGTGACATGTTAAGATTTTCAATATCTTGATCAAAAACGAGCTCTTCCATTCGGCTCTCAAAGACTGGTTTTTGTGACATTGCAAGGAGGCTTCTGACACCATCGGTTTGGATGCCGATGATCATCATGGCAAAACCGATGATACTAGTAACAACACCAAAGATAAGAAATCCTTTTGTTAATTTACGCATGACTTTCACCTCTCTTTCCTCTATTAAGAATCCACTGAATAAGTCGAAGGATTAGTAATCCAAAGAAACGTGCTACATAGGAAGTCGCTAGTAAGACTAGAGACGAAGCCCCGATAGCTAGTAAACCTCCACCAAAAATCAGCACAAAAGCAGATGTAGATTCAGCCAGGACGTAGAAGCTTTCAAATAGGAGAACGCCTCCTAGGATTAGTCCAGCTGCTGATACAGCAAAGAAGGCTAAAAGTACACTAACCGCAGCGATAAAAATCCCGATGATAGCCATGAGAAGACCAATTCCGACTGGAATCCCAATAGGTGCAGCCAGAAGTGCGATGATTGCGATTTGTAAAACCTGACGGTTGTTCTTATTGGAATTTTCTTCGTTGATTTTTTTATCAAGAAGTGTAGTCAGGACATCATGGGCAGCTTCTTTAGGACTACCCAGGCTAGCTATTAGGTCTTCCTCACCTTCTGGACCAGCATCATCAAAGAGTTCTTTGAAGTAGTCCATGGCTTCGATACGATCAGATTGAGGAAGCTTCATCAGATAGGCTTCAAGCTGATTCAAATATTCAGTTCTTGTCATGGCGAACGCTCCCTTCTATGATGCCGTTGATAGTGTCAGTGTAGAGTGTCCACTCTTCTCTGAGTACAAATAGTTGCTCCTCCCCAATCTCTGTTAAGGAGTAGTATTTCCGCATCCGACCTTGGTATTCGCGAGAGTATGTAGTCAGATAGCGGTTGGTATCTAGTTTTTTCAAGATGGGGTAGAGGGTAGATTCCTTGATTTTGGCAATGAGTTTAATGGTTTGGCTAATTTCATAACCATAGGAATCCCCTTGTTCTAGAATGGCCAAGATGAGAAATTCAATCAAAGCCGCTGATGTCGGAAAATACATGGGGCACCTCCTTTTCATTATGTAAAAATTTTATATATAATTATTCTACACATACATCATACATCTAAATGTAAGCCCTGTCAAGCAATATGTGTAAAATTTTTATATATAAAAATCTCCTAGTAAAAACTAGAAGATTGGAGGCTGTTTTGCATTACTTTGAGGCAATACTTATCTGCAATCCTCATCATAAATGGGCGGAAGATAAAAATACTTGTCTTCAATCTTGATTCTAGCACAGAGGATGCCGTTTTGATAGATATATCCATTAAATGGAGGATAGCTATCCAAGTTTTTTAGGATATTCTCAGGCAAAGAACTAAAATTGTAATCCCTCAGAGCCCCAGAACCAATCAATCTTTCAGTCCGATAAGCCTTGATTTCTTTTTCATATTTTTTGAGAAATTCTTCTCGTTTGCTTTCAAAGAGAGCCAAATCTCCGTCCTCTAACTCGTAATAGCGTTCGTAACCAGCAATCCAAGAAATATAAACACACAGTAAAGATTTTTCTATCTCTGGAGAGTAGCCAATTGTAAAGTAATTTTCTTTGTCGACCTGCCGATTTTCGACTGTGATAGTCTGTATAAAGTTAGTCATGATAATCTCCGTTTCAAGAATGAACTAGAAAGACTTCTCATTTAAAAATCTTTTAGCTCATCAAAGATTTCTATAAATTTTTCTTTGTCCATCCCTAAATCTTCAGGTAGTAAATCTAAGATCTCGATTAGGGCATCATAGATATCCTCTCTCTCGATTGTTTCAATAAAACAGTTACGCTTGTCCATTTTATTGAAACCTTGAGTATATTCTCTTATGAGAACTTCTACGTTTGTCATAGTGTTCTCATTGGGGTTTTCTAGAAGCTTTATAAGGCTTGCTCTAGTCTTTCTATATAGAGAGGCTGCTTTTTTTGCGTTTGCGGTTGAAATATTTTCTTGTCCATCCCATGAGCGAAATGGATTGTCTAGGTTTTGGGCTAGCCATTCAGCTTTTCTCGGTTTTGTTATCCAAAGATTCAGTCCCTTGTCCTGCTGTTTTTTATAATATTTTTTGGCTACTTTAGCGGCCTCTTCTGGTAAGCTGCTCATCCAAAACATGCTTAATCGAGGTAAATCTTCTGGTTTGGGAATATCCTCTGCAGTAAAGCCAAACAAATCAACAGTGGAAAATACGACTAACTCTTTTAACTCTGATAATTTATGGAAATTAAGAATATGACCAGGTTTCCCCCACAATCTTAATTCCCTAAGCCTTGGATAGTTATTCAAGATTTGTGCAAAGTCTATTTCAAGGATGTTAGAACAATGGATGGCTCCTAAATCTTTTAATCCCAGTACCTTAGGTAGAGAACGATCAAGTTGTAATCGTAAGCTGGCTCCATTGTCCTTTACAAGTATCTGACAATTGTCGCTCATGTCTCCTAATAAGACTAGCTCCTCCAAATCATCATTCAGTCTAAGTTCCTCTACGCCTGTCAAATCAATGGAAATCCGATGTATGGATGTCTTGGAAAAATCCAGTTTTGTTTGTCCATGATTCTCAAGAACTAGTTCTGTAATAAAAGGAGTTGACTGTAAATATTCATATAAATTTTTGTGCCATCTCGTTAATGCCAACTTAGATAAACAAGGAAAGACCTTTAATTCTAATGCGTCTTCAAAAGGCGTCCACTCGTCATTGATATTGTGTTTAGAAATACGGCACTCATTTCCTGTAAATGAAACTTTTTCCTTGCTTTTATCTGCTTTCTTAAATAAATCTCTTTTTTCTTTTGGTATTTCTTGCCATTTCAGTTGCCTATAAATATCGTAACCATTCCCCCAAAACATAGCATAAGTATTGGTGCTTTCAGTTGTTAATGGTGTTGTATTACCAATAAAAATATAATTTGACGGTACATGAATATCAACATTACTAAGATGTAAGTTTCTTTCCCAGTACATAAAATCTATATAGAGTGGCTTCAAAGAAGCTAGCTCTTCTTCTCTAAGAGGTTGATCTCCTGACCAGTCTAATGACAGTAGGACAGCCTGCGGCTTTTTCTCCCCCTCTTCAATCTTGGTTATCTGACAAGCTATGTATTTTTTAAGATGGAAATTATAAACACAATATACGTCCCCTGCTTTTGCTAGCATATAAATTTCTCCTTAAATGTTACTACATTTTCAATAGTCTTTTTAGACTTTTAAACAAATACTTGTTTGTAATCGAGTTAAAACAAGTAAAGTTCTTTAAGATTTTATTTTAGATAGATTTCTGGTTTCTCAATGACTGAGCCATCCTTCAATTTGGTAATTGAAGGATTTTATGATGCAAAAGTTTAACCTCCTTGGAAGGTTTGATTGTTAGATATTCTAGCTTTATCAGATTAATGATTGAAGTTGGGTCCTTACTTTTTAGGATACCAGTAAAAAAGTTGAAATAGCGTAACTATGGTATATCATTTAAAAAGATAGAGGAATCTACATGGATGTTTTTAGGGGCAAAACAGTCCCCTTCAATTGAGAGATAAATTGTATAGTTGTTTCCATCATAGGTATATTATAGCATGTTTAGGATTCAGGGAAGTCTTGTGAAGAGTCTTATCAAACATTTTTAAAAGAAAAAGCCAGACATCCGTCTGACTTGAAAAGTATTTCTCGTTGAGTTGAATTTCAACCTTTTAAAGGATTTTATCCGCTCGGTCCACTATAAAGACTGAAATAATGATAATGATATCAATAATTAGAAGAGCCAGTACGGCTGGGACCCAAGATTGGAAAAAGTTAAAACTGTAACCAAAGAGGGCTGGGCCGATGGCTGCCAAAATGTAGCCACCGGTCTGGGCAAGTCCAGACAATTGAGCCGTCTTTTCAGGTGAGCTTGTTTTGATAGAGAAGCAAACCATGAGATAGGGGAAAAGTGCGCTACAGGCAGTACCAATTAAGAGATGGGCCACCAACCAGTAGAGGAAACTGTTGCTCGGGTATAAAAGCATAGCAATTCCAAGCATTCCAGCCAGAGAGACGATTGTTAACATGATTTGACGGTGACGATTGGACAAACGAGTCGTTAGACTTGGAATGGTCATGGAGAAGGGGATACTAGTCAGAGAAAAGATAGAAGCTAAAAGACCGGCATCTGTGTGAGATAAACCAGCACTGATTGCCATGGTAGGTAACCAGGTCATACTAGTGTAAAAGAGTAAGGATTGGAGACCGCAAAAAATCATGATAGCCCAAACCTGCTTGTTTTTTAAGATATTCTCTTTCTTTTGTTTTTTCTCATGCCCTTCCAGAAAATGGTTGTACCCATGGTTGGGTAACCAAATGAAGAAGGTTAGCAAGCAGAGAAGGCTTAGACAAAGGATTAAACCTTTCCAAGAAGTAGCTTGAGTGATAGGGACAGAGATGTAAGAGGAGAGGGCAGTTGCAATCCCCATAGAAGTCACATAAAGTGTTGTCAGAAAACTGATTTTTTGCGGGTAGTTTGCCTGAATGACACTAGGAAGAAGCACGTTGAAAATAGCGATACTTGCTCCGATAAGTAAGGTTCCCAGATAGAGCAGAGGGAGATTGAAGATACGAATCACTGAACCGACGGTCAAGACGATAAGACTATAGGTGAAAAGGTGCTCAAGTCCAATTTTTTGAGCCAAACGGGTCGCAAAAGAGGAGAAAAGGGCGAACATCAAGAGAGGAAGACTCGTCAAAACACCAAGTGAACTGACCTCAACTCCTAAACCTTGAGCAATATCTCCTAAAATAGTCGGTAAGGCCGTAAAAGGAGCTCTTAAGACCGCTCCAATTAAGATAATTCCTAGAATAAAAAAGAGTGATCGTTTTTTCATGTGGACCTCAATAAGCTGATTTTGATAACAGCTTATTTTAAGGCTTTTTCCTATAGATGTCAAGATGGCGTGAGGGAATCCGTCTTTTAGCTGCGAAAAATCATTGAAAAAAGTTTGATAGATTTACTAGTTTTTTTCTGGGATTCAAATAAAAATAGGAAAGTCTGAAAAATTGTGATAAAATAGTGAAAGAAAATCTATAAATTGGAGAAGTACTGTGTCTGAAAATCGTAAATTTAGCGTATTGATGTCAGTCTATGTTAAAGAAAATCCAGCCTTTCTAGAAGAGGCAGTAGAGAGTATCTTACATCAAACGCTCAAACCTAGCGAAGTGGTAATCGTCGAAGATGGTCCACTGACACCTGAACTGTATCAAGTTTTGGGAAAATTGGAAGCACAGTCAAGTATTCCAATCAAACGTTGTCCGCTTGTTCAAAATCGTGGTCTAGGTTTGGCGCTTCAGTTTGGTGTCTTACAGTGCCAATATGACGTTATTGCCCGTATGGATACAGATGACATTGCTGTCGAAGACCGTTTCGAACAACAGTTTGAATTGATGGAAAAAGAAAACTTGGACCTGCTAGGTGGTCATATCGCAGAGTTTATCGACCAACCAGATGAGATTGTGTCTTACCGTCGTGTGCCGATTAAGCATGAGGATATCGTTGCCTACCAACGTATGAGAAGTGCCTTTAATCACATGACTGTTATGTTCAAAAGAAAGATGGTTCTAAAGGCTGGCAACTACGAAGACGGTCTCTATATGGAAGATGATCTCCTTTGGCTCAATATGATTAGTGCAGGAGCTCGAACTGGGAATGTGGATCAGATTCTATGTAAGGTGCGAGTGGGAGCAGGGATGTTTGAACGTCGTGGTGGCCTTCGCTATCTAAAACTCTATCGCCAAGCACGAAAGAGAATGCACGAGCGTGGACAGATTTCTTACGGTGAATATCTGAAAAGTGTCTTAATCCAAGTTGTTGTTGCCCTCTGTCCAGGCTTTATACGACAGTTTATATTTTTAAAACTTCTAAGAAAAAGCAAGTAATTGTAGCCAATTGGATTTTAAAAATTTATCTGAAGATTACTAGAAAATGTGATTTTGTGTAGGAGGATACCATTCACATGAATAAAAAAATAACAGATTACGTAATTGATCTGGTTGAAGTATTAAATAAACAACAGAAACAAATATTTTGGGGATTTTTTGATATTGCCAGTATGGTCTTATCAATTATTGTTTCCTATATTCTATTTTATGGCTTGATTAATCCAGCCCCGGTAGACTATGTCATTTACACAGGCCTAACCTTCCTTTTCTACCAGCTTATGATTGGATTTTGGGGGCTGAATGCTAGTATTAGTAGATATAGCAAAATCACAGATTTTATGAAGATTTTCTTCGGAGTGACTATCAGTAGTATCTTCTCTTATGTGATCTGCTATGCTTTCTTGCCACTCTTTTCTGTCCGCTTTATCGTACTCTTTATCCTATTAACAACTTTCTTGATTCTACTTCCTCGTATCACTTGGCAGTTGATTTACTCAAGACGTAGAAAGGGAAATGGCGAAGGAGAACACCGTCGTACCTTCTTGATTGGTGCAGGCGATGGTGGTGCGCTCTTTATGGACAGCTACCAACATCCTACTAGTGACCTTGAACTGGTTGGGATTTTGGATAATGATGAAAAGAAAAAAGGACAAAAGCTTGGGAAAATCCCAGTTTTGGGTTCTTATGATGATCTACCAGAATTGGCTAAACGCTATAGAGTTGAAAAAGTTATCGTTGCGATTCCGTCACTAGATCCATCTGAATATGAGCGAATCCTGCAAATGTGTAACCATATCGGTGTAAAATGCTATAAGATGCCGATGATTGAGTCAGTTGTGCAAGGCATCCAACCTCAAGCAGGTGGTTTCCAGAAGATTGATATCACAGACCTTTTAGGACGTAAGGAGATTCAGCTTGATGAATCACGTCTGGGTTCTGAAATCACTGGTAAAACCATCTTGGTGACCGGTGCCGGAGGATCAATCGGTTCAGAAATCTGTCGTCAGGTTAGTCGTTTCAATCCTGAACGTGTCATTCTGCTCGGTCATGGAGAAAACTCTATTTATCTTATTTACCATGAATTGATTCGCAAGTTCCAGGAAATTGATTTTGTTCCTGTCATTGCTGATATTCAAGATTACGATCGTTTGCTTCAAGTTTTTGAGCAGTACGAACCAGCTATTGTTTACCATGCTGCAGCCCATAAACATGTTCCGATGATGGAGCGTAATCCAAAAGAAGCCTTCAAGAATAACATCCTTGGAACTTATAATGTTGCTAAGGCAGTTGACGCTGCTCGAGTTCCAAAAATGGTCATGATTTCGACAGATAAGGCCGTTAATCCACCAAACGTAATGGGAGCAACTAAACGTGTGGCTGAGTTGATTGTTACAGGTTTTAACCAACGTAGCCAATCAACCTATTGTGCGGTGCGTTTCGGTAACGTACTCGGTAGTCGTGGTAGTGTGATTCCTGTTTTTGAACGTCAGATTGCTGAAGGTGGTCCTGTAACGGTGACAGACTTCCGAATGACTCGTTACTTTATGACTATTCCAGAAGCTAGTCGTTTGGTGATTCATGCGGGCGCTTATGCCAAGGATGGGGAGGTCTTTATCCTTGATATGGGCAAACCAGTACGCATTTACGACTTGGCTAAGAAAATGGTTCTACTCAGTGGCCATACTGAAAATGAAATTCCAATCGTAGAAGTAGGGATCCGTCCAGGTGAAAAACTATATGAAGAGTTACTTGTATCAACTGAATTAGTTGACAATCAAGTAATGGACAAAATCTTTGTTGGTAAGGTAAATGTGATGCCTCTTGAAATAATCAATCAGAAGATTGAAGAGTTCCGTACTATGCAGGGTTCTGAGTTGAAGAGAGCTATTATTAGCTTTGCTAACGAAACAACACATGTTGACTAAATATAGATAATCTCTTTTTTCTAGATTTCGAGAGACTTTCAGAGTTTTTTGAACAAACTTGTTATTATTGAACAGATATGGTAAACTATAGTAAATAAAAAATTAGGGAGTAACTTATGATTAACGCTTATAAGAATTTTTTTAAAGGATATGTAGATTTTGCAGGCCGTTCAACACGTTCCGACTATTGGTGGGTTTGGCTTGGAAATATTATTCTTTATATTCCTTTCTTCTTAACATACGGAAATGCTCTGGCTAATTCGCGAAACGAGGGTGCTCTTATATCTTTGGGCTTTATCGCTATTATCTATTTTATTTTTGGCCTAGCACTTTTATTGCCGTCACTTGCTTTGATGGTCCGTCGCCTTCGTGATGCTGGTTTCCACTGGGCATTGATCTTTATTTTATTCGTTCCACTAGGTAGTATTGTTCTTCTAGTACTTTTCGCTATGCCAACAAAGGAAACACTATAAGATTAACTATCTGAAGAATGCTACAAGGACTAAGAAGTTTCAATCTTGCATAGGACTTCTTGAATATTATTGAACAATTTGCTAACACTCCCAGGTCTTTTACTAGATTTGGGAGTGTTCTATAACTGTACAGTATCTACTAGTAAAATAAAAAATGGGAGTATCCTATGATTAATGCGTATAAAAATTTTTTTAAGAATTATGCAGAGTTCACTGGACGTTCAACGCGGCCAGATTACTGGTGGGTTTGGCTAGGAAACTTTATTCTTTCTATTCCTTTCTGGATTATCTATTTCTACACCGTATTTCTTAGTGCCGTGATGGATTCAATAAACGATTCAGTGAGCGAAGCGACTTTTATGGTATTTGGCTTAGTTGTTATTATTTATGCAGTTTTCTACCTAGCAATCTTAGTGCCAACACTAGCTTTGTCGGTTCGCCGTTTGCGTGATGCTGGATTCCACTGGGCCTTTATCTTCCTTCACTTTGTTCCAATGGTCGGACGTTTTGCTCTATTAGTTCTGCTAGCTATGCCAAGTAAGGAAGTAGAAATAGTAACAATCAATAGACCTAAAGAAGTTGAAAGCGAAGAAGCTACCCCCTTTGAATAATTGGATGAGTACAGGGAATGTCATTCTCCACATTAAGATCAGACAAAAAGCTCCCAAACCTAACTTTTAGGCTGGGAGTCTTTTGTTTTAGCGTTTTAATTGTAGATGCTGTAAAATGTCTGTTGGCTGGTGAGCAATCCAGTCAGGATTATAGCCCATGAGGTCTTTCTCCTCACCGAATCCCCAAGTTACCGCTAGTTTTTTAATACCAGTTTCTTGGGCACCAATCATATCAAACTTGGTATCTCCGATAATAACGACTGTTTCGGGAGTTAGATGATGAGTTTCCAGAGTCTGACGAATAACATCTGCCTTGTGTAGGGCTTGAGGGCTTGAACCATAAATGCCATCAAAGAAGTGATCAATCCCAAAATTGCTAGTCATGTCAACTGCGGTTGGTGTATTCTTCGTAGTAGTGATATAAAGAGGATAATGCTCAGCTAGTTCTACGAGTAAATCTTTGATATGTGGAAAGAGTTGGGCTTCGTAAACACCCTTTTCCTTATAATAAGAACGATAGAGCTGGATGGCTTCCTCTATTTGCTCAGCTGGTAAACAACTAGCAAAGCTGGTTTCTAGTGGGGGCCCCATAAAACCTCGAATGGTTTTGGCACCAGGACTAGAAACTCCAAGTTGGTCAAAGGTATAGGTGAAACCATTATGGATACCGATAGAACTATCAACTAACGTTCCATCTAAGTCAAAAAAGATAGCAGATATAGATGACATTGATTCTCCTCATAATGATGAAATTATTCGCCGAAGATTTCTTTTTGAAGGCGACGACCTGTAGGTGTGGCAGCGAGCCCCCCTTCAGCAGTTTCACGAAAGGCAGTTGGTAAGCTAGATCCTACTTGATACATGGCGTCAATGACCTCATCAACTGGAATTTTTGATTCGATACCAGCCAGAGCCATATCGGCTGCGATGAAGGCAAAACTTGCTCCCATGGCATTTCGCTTGACGCAAGGAACTTCAACCAAACCTGCAACGGGGTCACAGATAAGACCGAGCATGTTTTTGATAACGAAGGCGATAGCCTGGCTCGCTTGATAAGGGGTTCCGCCTGCAGCTAGGGTTAGGGCAGCGGCACTCATGGCTGAAGCTGAACCGACTTCGGCCTGGCAGCCACCTTCGGCTCCCGAGATAGAAGCGTTGTTAGCAATCACGAGTCCAAAAGCACCTGCAGCGAATAAGAAGTCTAGTTGTTGTTCATGAGTTAAATCCAACTTTTGAATAGCAGCAGTGAGAACGGCTGGAAGGCAGCCTGCACTACCAGCAGTAGGTGTTGCACAGACCAGCCCCATCTTGGCATTGTGTTCATTAACGGCGATAGCGTTACGGGCTGCAGACAAGACAGTGAAGTCTGATAAGGTCTTTCCTTTTTTGATGTAGTGGTCGAGCTTGGCAGCATCTCAACCTGTTAAGCCACTACGAGATTTTTTTTCACTAAGACCAAGCTTCAATGACGATTTCATGACTTCAAGGATGAGTTCCATGATAAGGATAAATTATTCACGTTCACGACCCGATAGTTAAAAAACGGTCTTAATCATGAGTTCAGCACCATTTTCTTGCAAATCAAGTTAGCATATCTGGACTAACTCATTGCTGAAGAAACAAAT
>ERZ1699254.481-NODE-481-length-14993-cov-4.354769_pt1 | contig 14993 bp, 7 predicted proteins | sample MGYA00581522_ERZ1699254 | MGnify/ENA primary metagenome ERZ1699254 (study PRJEB42319, sample SAMD00040329) | human oral metagenome | material: saliva | host: Homo sapiens | study: EMG produced TPA metagenomics assembly of PRJDB4115 data set (Metgenomic analysis of... | reverse complement strand
ATGTTCGCCTTAAGGCGGAACAGGACGAGCGCGATGCGGCTCTTCTCCACAAAAAGGAACAACTTTATAAGCAAGAATTGGCCTGGATGCGCAGACAACCGCAGGCGCGTGCGACCAAGCAACAGGCTCGTATCAATCGTTTCCACGACCTGAAAAAGGAAGTTTCAGGCGGCGTTGCTGAGACAGACTTGACTATGAACTTTGAAACCAGTCGGATTGGGAAGAAAGTCATCGAGTTTCAGGATGTTTCCTTTGCCTATGAAAACAAGCCTATTTTGCAAGATTTTAATCTCTTGGTGCAGGCTAAAGATCGTATTGGAATCGTTGGGGACAACGGTGTTGGAAAATCAACCCTGCTCAACTTGATTGCAGGAAGTCTTGAGCCAACTCAAGGACAAGTTGTGATTGGGGAAACTGTTCGCATCGCCTATTTCTCTCAGCAAATTGAGGGCTTGGATGAAAGCAAGCGTGTTATCAATTACTTGCAGGAAGTAGCAGAAGAGGTCAAGACCAGCGGTGGTTCTACGACTTCTATTGCAGAATTACTGGAGCAGTTTCTTTTCCCACGTTCGACGCATGGAACCTTGATTGAGAAGTTGTCTGGCGGCGAGAAAAAACGTCTTTATCTCCTCAAATTGCTCTTGGAAAAACCAAATGTTCTTCTCTTGGACGAGCCAACCAATGATCTGGATATTGCAACCTTGACAGTTTTGGAGAATTTCTTGCAAGGATTTGCGGGTCCTGTTTTGACAGTTAGCCATGACCGCTATTTCTTGGATAAGGTAGCGACTAAGATTCTCGCTTTTGAAGATGGCAAGATTCGTCCTTTCTTTGGTCATTACACGGACTATCTTGATGAAAAAGCCTTTGAAGCAGATATGGCCAATCAAGTGCAAAAGTCCGAAAAGGAGAAAGTCGTCAAAGTCAGAGAAGACAAGAAACGCATGACCTACCAAGAAAAGCAGGAGTGGGCAAGCATTGAAGGCGATATTGAAACCTTGGAAAATCGTATCGCTGCTATTGAAGAGGAAATGCAGGCCAACGGCTCTGACTTTGGTAAGCTGGCTACTCTCCAAAAAGAACTGGATGAGAAAAACGAAGCACTCCTTGAAAAATACGAACGTTATGAGTATCTAAGTGACTTTGATAGCTAGAAGAATAGAAAAATCCCGTCTCATGGACAGGATTTCTCTATTCTTTTTTGGTTTCTTGATGAAAGATATTTTGCCAAGTTTCGTGGCGACGCCAGATACTGGTGTGGATAATACCATCTAACTCATAGCAAATGAGTTTGGTCTTCTGACTGATAGAAGTAATTTGAATATCCTTGATAGCTGAATTCAACTCTTTTTCGTCCTTATAAGCCTCTTTATCCATCTGCTCTCCATCTTGTCGAATATAGACAAAATCATCAGCCAAGAGTTCTTCCAGTTGATTTCCTTGGTCAATCAATTGTTCACGCATGAGCAATTTTTTATAGACATTGTCTAAAATTTCATCTTCAGGGATAGGTGCGGGCTCGATATGGACATCGGTATCAAAGATGCCAAAACGTTCCTCCAGCATAGACTCGACTTGATCCGCAATCTCGTGACTCTCAAAAACAGACAAGTCAGGATTCATTTCCAGCGTGATATCAAGGTAAATGTTGCTACCGTAAGTGCGACCTCTTTGCGATTTAACCTTGCTGATTTTGGGAATTTCCATAATGGCCTTTTGGTAGTCCTCAAGCAGACGGTCGTCAAAGCCATCAGAAAGGCTAAAGGAAGACTCGATGAAGATATCATAGGCAGTTTTTAAGATAAAGAAAGTAATGATGATGGCAACCAGTTTATCCACAATGGGATAATTGAAACTGCTAGCCAGGATGGCAATTGTAGTACCAAGTGAAGTAACAGCATCAGAAAGATTGTCCTTAGCAGCAGCCTTCAGTGCCTTGGAGTTGGATTTCTTACTGAGGCGAGTATTGTAGAGATAGACTACAAACATAATCACTGCAGAAATGATTCCTAGAGTTGCACCCAGAGGATCAATGATCGTTTCTTCACGACTGAGAATTTTTTGAATGGTATCCCTCAGCACATCAAAGCCAACATAAAACATGATGATGGAAGTGATTAAGCTAGCCAAATCCTCAATCTTCCAGTGGCCAAAACGGTGGTCACGGTCGGCAGGCTGGCGCGCCATTCGAATCCCAATCAAGAGGGCAACATTTCCAATGATGTCCGACACGTTGTTAAAACCATCGGCCACCAAACTGGATGAATGAAGGAGGTGGCCAGTTGCCAATTTTGCTGCAGACAAAATTAGGTAGGTCGAAATACTGATAATGGCCCCACGTTCAGCTAACTTGAGATTTGAGATAGATTGCTTCATTCAACTTCCTTTCTAGTCACATAGCATTTTACCATTATACTGGTTTTCAAGGGAAAATTCAAATAAGGCAGTTTTTACTCTTTGAAAACTTTTCAAAATTTGGTATAATAGAACTACTCAAGGGAGTAGCTGGCAGAAACCTGTGATAGTGTCGTCATTCCGAATTTTGTACTGAAAAGTATGCTTTCCGGCACTATCTTAAACAGCGAGACTTGTTATGATTAACAGGTCTCTTTTTGTTTGTCGTGAAAAGATACGATGGGGAAAAGAGAGTCTGTTTTGCACACAATGTCAAGGAGGAGACACATGTCAAAAGAACAAAAACGCCAAGCGTTTTACACTCAGAGTCCTGAAGAGGTCTTGAAGGCTGTGGATGCGACCGAGCAAGGTTTGTCATCAAGTGAGGCGGAAAAGCGCCTTGCAGAATTTGGCCACAATGAACTCGAAGAAGGCGAGAAACGATCAATCCTGGTCAAATTTATCGAGCAATTTAAGGATTTGATGATTATTATCCTAGTTGCAGCAGCAATCTTGTCAGTTGTGACTTCTGGTGGGGAAGATATCGCAGATGCCATTATCATCCTAGCCGTGGTTATCATCAATGCTGCCTTTGGTGTTTACCAAGAAGGAAAAGCAGAAGAAGCCATCGAAGCCCTCAAATCCATGTCTAGTCCAGCTGCTCGCGTTCTGCGTGATGGGCATATGGCTGAGATTGACTCTAAAGAATTGGTACCAGGTGATATCGTCGCTCTCGAAGCTGGTGATGTAGTACCTGCAGACCTACGTTTGCTAGAAGCTAATTCTCTTAAGATCGAAGAAGCAGCCTTGACAGGTGAGTCTGTTCCAGTTGAAAAAGATTTAACAGCCGAGCTTGATGCAGATGCTGGTATCGGTGACCGTGTCAATATGGCCTTCCAAAACTCAAACGTGACCTATGGTCGTGGTCTTGGTGTTGTTGTCAATACAGGGATGTACACTGAAGTTGGTCATATCGCTGGTATGCTTCAAGATGCGGATGAGACAGATACACCACTCAAACAAAACTTGAACAACCTTTCTAAGGTCTTGACCTATGCAATTTTGGTCATTGCCCTTGTTACTTTTGTAGTTGGAGTCTTTATTCAAGGAAAAAATCCACTTGGTGAGTTGATGACCTCTGTTGCCCTTGCCGTTGCAGCTATCCCGGAAGGACTTCCTGCTATCGTAACGATCGTTCTTGCCCTCGGTACTCAAGTTTTGGCAAAACGTAACTCTATCGTTCGGAAGTTACCAGCAGTAGAAACACTTGGTTCAACAGAAATCATCGCTTCTGATAAGACTGGTACGCTAACTATGAACAAGATGACAGTTGAAAAAGTCTTCTATGATGCGGTCCTACATGACTCAGCTGATGATATTGAACTGGGTCTTGAAATGCCCCTTCTTCGTTCAGTTGTCTTGGCCAATGATACGAAAATTGATGTGGAAGGCAACCTGATTGGTGACCCAACCGAAACAGCCTTTATCCAATATGCCTTGGACAAGGGTTACGATGTCAAAGGTTTCTTAGAGAAGTATCCTCGTGTAGCTGAGTTACCGTTTGACTCTGACCGTAAGCTCATGTCAACGGTTCACCCATTGCCAGATGGTCGTTTCCTTGTAGCAGTCAAGGGTGCGCCAGACCAACTTTTGAAACGTTGTGTTCTTCGTGATAAGGCTGGGGATATTGCTCCGATTGATGAGAAGGTTACAAACCTCATTCACACAAACAACTCTGAAATGGCTCACCAAGCCTTGCGTGTCCTTGCAGGAGCTTATAAGATTATCGATAGCATTCCAGAAAATCTCACTTCTGAAGAGCTGGAAAATGATTTAATCTTCACTGGTTTGATTGGAATGATTGACCCTGAACGTCCTGAAGCTGCTGAGGCTGTTCGTGTGGCTAAGGAAGCGGGAATTCGTCCAATCATGATTACGGGTGACCATCAAGACACTGCAGAAGCTATTGCCAAACGTTTGGGAATCATTGACGCAAACGATACAGAAGGCCACGTTTTAACTGGTGCTGAACTCAACGAACTATCTGATGAAGACTTTGAAAAAGTCGTTGGTCAATACTCTGTTTATGCCCGTGTGTCTCCAGAACACAAGGTTCGTATCGTCAAGGCTTGGCAAAAACAAGGTAAAGTCGTTGCCATGACAGGTGACGGTGTCAATGATGCGCCAGCTCTGAAAACAGCCGATATCGGTATCGGAATGGGAATCACTGGTACAGAGGTTTCTAAGGGAGCTTCTGACATGATTCTTGCAGATGATAACTTTGCGACTATCATTGTTGCAGTTGAAGAAGGACGTAAGGTCTTCTCAAACATTCAAAAGACTATTCAGTATCTGCTTTCTGCAAATACTGCTGAAGTATTAACCATCTTCCTATCAACCTTGTTTGGTTGGGATGTCTTGCAGCCAGTTCATCTCTTGTGGATCAACTTGGTAACCGATACCTTCCCAGCTATTGCTCTAGGTGTTGAGCCAGCTGAGCCTGGTGTCATGAACCATAAACCACGTGGACGCAAGGCAAGCTTCTTCTCAGGTGGTGTTTTGAGTTCTATCATCTATCAAGGTGTACTCCAAGCAGCCCTTGTTATGAGTGTTTATGGCCTTGCCCTTGCTTACCCAGTTCATGTGGGTGACAATCATGCCATTCATGCAGATGCCCTAACTATGGCCTTTGCAACCCTTGGTTTGATTCAGCTCTTCCATGCCTACAATGTCAAGTCTGTTTACCAATCCATCTTGACAGTTGGCCCATTCAAGTCTAAGACCTTCAACTGGTCCATCTTGGTATCCTTCATCCTTCTCATGGCAACAATCGTTGTAGAACCACTTGAAGGAATCTTCCACGTAACCAAACTAGACTTGTCACAATGGGGAATCGTTATGGGCGGAAGCTTCTCAATGATTATTATCGTCGAAATTGTTAAGTTTATTCAACGTAAACTCGGTTTTGACAAGAATGCGATTTAAAAAAAAGCCATCTTCGGATGGCTTTTTTAAATAACTTTAAAAAGAATAGAAAAAACTTTAAAAAAGAGATGTTAAATGTAATGCCGCTTACTAAAATATTAGGTATAAGAATAGTAAATAATAACTTAGGGGGAAATCATGGGAAGTAAAAAATGTATTTACTCTATCCGTAAATTGAGTTTGGGTGTTGCTTCAGTTGTTGTGGCTTGTGGTTTAGGTTTTTTAGCTGGCTCTGTTGGGAGTGTATCTGCAGATGAAACGCTCGCAGCTAGTCATATCTTAGAAACAGACAAACCTTCTAGCGAAAGCATTGACAAGGATAAGTCTGTCGAGGGTTCAGAAAAAGAAGCTACTGCTTCAGAAGAGCAACATTTTGAAGAAAAACATTTAGATACTCCTAAAGTGACTGAAAAGGAATCTCGTGTTGAATTTAATTATATTGATGAATCAACAGGGAAAAAACTTTTTTCAGATGAGCGTACTGGTAAGGTGGGAGAGGATCTTCACTACGATACGAGAAAGAAAATTAGTGAGTTCAAATGGAATGGCTATGTATTGGTTGAAGATGGTTATTTGAAAACGGATGAATCGAAGAAGCTGTTTCAAGATGATCAGACTCCGCAAACGTATACTATTAAATTAACTCCAAAACATGAAGTGATTAGCTTACAAAACCAGACTAATCCTAAGTCAAATGAAGAGGTGGAAGCTGGTGTTGTCGATAGTCCTAAGTGGCCTGCAGATGCTGAAAAGATCAGAACCAATCAAGAATGGCCTTTAGAGAGAACGATTCAAAGAACTATTAAATATAAATATAAGAATAATGGTAAAGAAGCTTTTGCTGAGAAAAAACAAAGTATTTCCTTTGAACGCTATGCGACTGTTAATCTTGTTACTAAGGAAATTTCCTATTCTAACTGGAAAATAAAACAGGAGCATATTAAAAATCAAACAGCCAAGATTAGCTATGTGGATATCAGTGAAAACAAGCTACTGAAGGAAGATACAGTTACTGGGGAATCTGGTTATCCTATTGAATACAGTACGCTAAAAACGATTAGTGACTACAAGCGACAAGGATACGATCTTGTATCAAGTGATTATGATCGAGGTTTACAATATTTTGACCAAGATAGTAAGACTGATCAAATATTTAAGGTTGCTTTAACCCCTCGCCTAGAATTTATTTATCCTGAAGATAGAATTCCAACTGCTCATAAAAAAGTTGATGAGGATGTTCAAGATTCACCTTTATGGCCTGCCAGTGTTTCTAAAATCGTCAATAAAAAATCTATTGATCGTAACATTTCCTATCTAGATTTTGTGACACATGATAAGGTTGTTGCAGATCGAAATGATCAAGTTGATTTCAAACGCGTTGCCAAGGTTGATTTTGTAAGAGGAGACCTTTACTATCGTGATTGGACGAGTGATCAACCAAATCTATCTAAAGTAGCGACACCACTGCTAAAAGGCTTGGTGGCAGATAAAGAAGCAGTTGCAGAGAAAACAGTGGCAGTAACAGATCCTGTAATTAGGGAAACTGTTTACTACAAACAATTAGGAAAATGGATAGCCATTTCTCCAACTGCAAATGAGAATGTGGCTTTGATTCAATATCCCAATGACCAAGATGGTAATCCTGCTAAAGCAGGTCTTGCTAGCAATCCAGGTTTAGGAACAATCCCTTATCTTAAAGGTTATAAGGCTGTGACATCAGCTACTGATTTGGTGTTGAAGGATTCTTCGCATCCAGAATTGGGTTACTTATTACCTGAAGTACCAGAAGATTTTACAAAAGACACAATAATCAATTATCTACCTGTGAAAGCTACTGAGCCAGAACCACCAAGAGGTAATCAACCCAAGATGCCAGAGGCTCCAACACCTGAGGAGCCAAAGAACCCAGCAGTACCGACGGTAGATCAACCTAAGGATCCTGAAAAGCCAACACCTGAGGACCCTAAACAGCCGGAAATGCCAACTGCTGAGCAACCAAAAACTCCAGCAAGTCCAGTACCTGCGGAGCCAAAGCGCCCCGAAGTTCCAGCTGTTGCTCAACCTAAGGTTCCCGAAAAACCATCCCCTAAGGAACCCAAGCAACCTGAAGTTCCGACTGCTGAGCAACCAAAGACTCCAGCAAGTCCAGCGCCTGAGGAGCCAAAGCACCCAGAAACTCCAATAATAAGTGAAACAAAGGAAGCTGGTAAATTACCAGAGACAGCTAGTCATGATTCTATTTTGCTAGTAGTTGGATTTTTATCAGCCCTATCTGGCGTCCTATTGTTTAAAGTTAAAAAAGATTAAGAATTTACAAATAGAAAAAAAGTCATCTTCGGATGGCTTTTTGCTACAGTTTAGGGAAAGGGCTTGCAGTTATCGGCTTTTGTGCTATAATTGCTATAATATAGTAAAAAGTAAGTGGAGTGTGAGGAAGTGGAGAAGAAAATTGTAAAGGATATTTTGTTTTTATCTCAGGTGTCTCAGCCGGCAAGTCAGGAAGACCTTTATCTTGCTAGAGATTTGCAGGATACGCTTTTAGCAAATCGTGAGACTTGTGTCGGTCTGGCTGCCAATATGATTGGGGTGCAGAAGCGCGTGATTATCTTTAATCTTGGCTTGGTTCCTGTGGTCATGTTTAACCCAGTGCTCCTGTCCTCTGAAGGAGTTTATGAGACAGAGGAAGGTTGTTTGTCCTTGACAGGTGTGAGACCTACTAAGCGTTATGAAACCATAAGGGTTGCCTATCGTGACAGCAAGTGGCAGGAACAGACCATTACCTTGACAGGCTTCCCAGCCCAGATTTGCCAGCATGAACTGGATCACTTGGAAGGACGAATCATTTAGGAGGAAAGTGAATGAAACGGATAGTTTTTGAACTTATTTTTATCGCAACGACCTGGTATATCTTTTTACCACCCCTTAACCTGACCAGCTGGGAATTTCTCTTTTTCCTCTGTGGGCATTTGCTACTTGTAGCAATCTTATTTGGCTTTGGCAAGGGAATCAATCTGGTCAAAACGGTTCATGTGCGCCACGGCAAGGCGGAAGCTGCTTTAAATCTTGAGGTTTTCAAAATCAATCGGTTAGGGAAAGTTCTTTTTGCTTCTATTGGGGGGATTTTTCTCTTGGCTGGTTTAGTTTCCTTGGTGACCTCCAGCATTTTTCAGGCTAAAAATTATGCTAATGTAGTCACGGTTACGGAAAAAGACTTTACTGAATTTCCTAAGACTGACACCAGTAAGGTTCCTATTTTAGATAGAAGTACTGCTGAAAAAATTGGTGACCGCTACTTGGGTTCCCTGACGGATAAGGTTTCGCAGTACGTAGCCGCAGATACCTATACCCAATTGACGATTGATGGGAAGCCTTATCGGGTTACACCACTAGAATATGCAGACCCTATCAAGTGGTTTAATAATCAGGCCAAGGGAATCGGCGAGTATATTAAGGTGGACATGGTCACAGGAAATGCCAACTTGGTGGACTTGAAGATACCAATCAAGTATTCGGATTCAGAGTATTTTAACCGTGATGTCAAACGTCATCTGCGCTTTAAGTACCCAACCAAGATTTTCAAGACTCCATCATTTGAGGTGGACGATGAGGGCAATCCTTTCTATGTAGCAACGGTTTACCAAAAGCAATTTGGACTTGCGGTTCCTCGTCCTACTTCAGTCATTATCTTGGACGCCACAAATGGAGAAACCAAGGAATACAGCTTGGCAGATGTTCCAGAATGGGTGGACAGGGTCTATCCAGCTGAGGAAACTATTGAGCAAATCAACTACAACGGCAAGTACAAGGATGGTTTCTGGAATGCCATGATTTCCAAGAAAAATGTGACTCAGACTACCAAGGGTTATAATTACTTGTCTATCGGCAATGACATCTATCTCTACACAGGTGTGACGTCGGCCAATGCGGATGAGAGTAATCTTGGTTTTATACTTGAAAATATGCGGACAGGAGAAATTACTAAGTACAGCTTGGCTTCTGCGACCGAAGAATCAGCCCGTGAATCAGCCGAAGGTGCTGTTCAGGAGAAATCCTACAAGGCAACCTTCCCAATCCTCATCAACCTCAATGACAAGCCTCTCTACATCATGGGCTTGAAGGACAATGCTGGTTTGGTCAAAGAGTACGCTTTGGTAGACGCAGTCGAGTACCAAAATGTTATCGTAGCCACGACAGTGGAAGAGCTGCTCAGCAAGTACGCCAATAAAAACGACCTTGAAATTGATAATGAAACCACAGAAAGCATCAAGGGTGTGGTAGCAGACCTCAAATCAGCTGTTATCAAGGGAGACACCGTCTACTTCTTTAAAGTTGATGGCAAGATTTACAAGGTTAAGGCCTCAGTATCAGATGACCTTCCTTACCTTGAAAATGGTAAAACCTTTGAAGGTCAAGTAGGAAAAGACAATTATCTCAAGAACTTTAAGCTAAAGTAAGAACGGCTTTATTTAAGAAGTGTATGTTATAATAAGGGAATTTAAAGACTAATGGAGGACAAAGAAATGGGTTTTTATGTGATGCTTGCTTCAATGCTACTCGGACTGCTCGCTTTGAAGATAGGTTTTTCTCAGTTCAAGGAGAAAAAAGATAAATTCTTATCTATCTTAACAAGTTTAGCTGGTCTAACCCTTGTTCTCGTGGCTGTCTGGTTAGGATGGCCAAAATAACCAGAGAAACTTCGGCTTGACCGAGGTTTTTTAGATGAATTTCTTGGTTGTGGTTAAAAAATATGCTACACTATCAATATGAAAATTTTAATCCCAACAGCAAAAGAAATGAACACAGACTTGCCAAGGATCGAGGCAACTCCTTTAAGACCAGAAAGTCAGGCTGTGCTGGATGCCTTGTCTCTCTATTCTGCTAGTCAATTGGAGAGTTTTTACAAGGTATCAGCCGAGAAGGCAGCGGAGGAATTTCAACATATCCAAGCTTTAAAAAAACAAACAGCTCAACACTACCCAGCCTTGAAACTTTTTGATGGACTTATGTACCGCCATATCAAGCGAGATAAGTTAACCGAGGCAGAACAAGCCTATTTTGAAAATCATGTCTTTATTACATCAGCTTTGTACGGTGTTGTGCCAGCCTTGTCACCCATGCCTCCTCACCGTTTGGACTTTTTGATGAAGTTAAAAGTCGCTGGTAAGACTTTGAAGAGCCATTGGAAGGCAGCCTATGATGAAGCTGTGAAGCAGGAAGAAGTGATTTTCTCCCTCTTGTCATCTGAGTTTGAGACCGTATTTTCTAAGGAAATCAGAGAAAAAATGGTGACCTTCAAATTCATGGAGGATAGAGGCGACCAGCTGAAAATTCACTCAACCATTTCCAAGAAAGCGCGTGGTGCCTTCCTAACAGCCCTGATAGAAAATCAAGTTCAAACAGTGGAGGAAGCTCGTTGCTTAAGCTTTGCAGGATTTAACTACCGAGAAGATTTGTCACAGCAGCAGGAATTGGTTTTTGTAAAGGAAGTCTGAAAAGAGAAAAATTCAAATCGAGGCTTAACTTCTTCGTTTTTAAAACGCATGAGGTTAGATAAAAAGTCTTTAAAATCAGAAAAATGCATATTATCAGATATTGAAAAAATTTGATGATATGCATTTTATTTTTCTAGAGTATTTTGGAGATTTTATACTTTAATTTTACTAGGATTGAAAGAAAAAATTAGTCATTTCCTATCTTTTCTATTGCTTTATTTCCTATCATTTGTTATATTAAAAGTGTAATTATTTTTTATTTAATGACGTAAGTGTTACACTTTTTAGACAGAAAGGAGTATTTTTTTAAATAGCAGATGTAAACGCTTACGTATATAGTGAAAGGATTTAGGACTTAATGGATAAAGGATTGTTTGAAAAACGTTGTAAATATAGTATTCGAAAATTTTCATTAGGGGTTGCTTCTGTCATGATTGGTGCAGCTTTCTTTGGAACTAGTACTGTCCTAGCAGATTCTGCACAAACAGGTTCAACAGCAAATATGCCGGCAGATTTGACTGCAGCTCTTGCAAATGCTAAAGAGGACGGAGGGCATGATTTTGAAGCACCAAAAGCTGGTGAAGACCAAGGTTCTCCTGAAGTAACTGAAGGACCAAAGACTGAAGAAGAATTACTGGCAAAAGAAAAAGAAACTGCAACAAGCTCTTCAGCTTCAGATACTCTTCCTGATGAACTACGTGGAAAACTTGATAAGGCTGAAGAAAATGGCCACACTGCCTCAAAAGAAGAACTAGAAAAAGAGGATAAAAGCTTAGTTCCAGAAGATGTCGCTAAAACAAAAAATGGTGAATTAAACTATGGTGCGACTGTTGAAATTAAAAGCGCTGCGGGAATTGGCAGTGGTATCGTTATTGGGGAAAATCTAGTTTTATCTGTTTCTCATAACTTTATCAAAGATATTCCAGATGGTAATAATCGTAAGGTAGCTGATAATGTTGAGAGTGATGGAGATGTCTATACAGTTTCTTACAAAGGAGCACCAGATGTCAAATTTAGTAAGAATGATGTAAAACACTGGGACCGTGAAGGCTTCCTCAAAGGCTATAAAAATGACTTGGCAATTGTTAAGCTTCGTACACCTCTTGCAAATGCTCCCGTTGAAGTGGCTGAGAAGCCTGCAACAACTAAGGTAGGAGATAAGGTCCATGTATTTGGATATCCAAAAGGAGAACTTGATCCGATTCTGAATACAAGGGTTGAGGACATTAACAATCACGGAGAAGGTGTTCGTGGAATTAGCTATCAAGGAAGTGAACCAGGTGCCAGTGGTGGTGGAATCTTCGATGAAAATGGGAAATTGATTGGTATCCACCAAAATGGTGTCTCTGGTAAACGTAGTGGAGGTATTCTCTTCTCACCTGCTCAGCTAGAGTGGATCCAAAACTATATCAAGGGTATTGAAACAAGGAAACCAGCTGGTCTAGATGCTCTCGATAAACAAGTGGAAAACAAGGAAGAAAAACCAAAAGAGGACAAACCAAAAGAAGAAAAACCAGCTGACAATAAGCCGGCAGAAAACAAACCTGCTGAAAACAAGCCAGCTGGAACTAAACCAGCTGAATCAAAAGAAGTGACTCCAGAATGGAAAACGGTTGAGAATAAAGACCAACAGGGAACAGTAACTGTCCGTGAAGAAAAAGGAGTTCGTTACAACCAACTAGCTTCAACTGCTCAAAATGACAATGGTAAGAAACCAGCCTTGTTTGAAAAAGATGGTTTGACAGTCGATGCTAATGGGAATGCTACCGTTGATTTGACCTTTAAAGAAGAATCCGAAACAGGTAAGTCTCGCTTCGGTGTCTTCATGAAATTTAAAGACACAGATAACAACGTTTTTGTAGGATATGACCAAGGTGGATGGTTCTGGGAATACAAGACAAATGGTAGTGGGCTTTGGTATCAAGGTGGACGTGTTTCAGCTCCAGTAAATGGCTCAACCAACCACTTGACGATCAGTCTAAAATCAGATGGACAGCTCAATGCAACTAACAATGATGTGAAACTTTTTGACACAGTGACCTTGCCATCTGCAGTAAATGACAAACTAAAAGATGAAAAGAAAATTGTTCTTAAAGCTGGAACCTACAATAGTAGTGAAAGAACAATTGTCAATATCAAAACTGACAACCAAGAAGGAGTTAAAACAGATCAAGAATCCACTAAAAAAGAAAAGGGCGATACAGTAGATGATAGCAATGTAAAATACGACACTATTCAATCTACAGTATTGAAAGCAGTTATCGACCAAGCCTTCCCACGTGTTAAAGAATATGTTCTAAATGGAAACAAGCTTCCAGGACAAGTGCAACCAATTAATCAAGTTGTGATCAACAAGCACGCTGTGACTCCTGAAGTTACCTATAAAAAGGTTAATGCAACGACTGCTGAGTATGAAATGAAACTCCGTGATGAGAAAAATCTCATCAATGCAGATATGACTGTTCGTTTGCAAGTAGTGGACAACCAACTTCACTTTGATGTGACTAAGATTGTGAACCATAACCAGGTAACACCAGGACAGAAGATTGATGATGAACGTAAATTACTTTCTTCAATCAGCTTCCTAGGAAATGCCTTGGTATCTGTTTCTAGTGACCAAGCAGGAGCTAAGTTTGATGGGGCAACCATGTCAAATAATACTCATGTAAGTGGTGATGACCATATCGCAGTAACAAATCCAATGAAAGAATTAGCTAAAGGGTATATGTACGGATTTGTTTCAACAGACAAGCTTGCAGCTGGGGTATGGAGTAATTCACAAAATAGCTATGGTGGTGGATCTTACGACTGGACACGTTTGACAGCTTATAAGAATACAATTGGCAATGCCAACTACGTGGAAATTCATAGTTCTGAATGGCAATGGGAAAAAGCTCATAATGGTATTGTCTTCCCAGAATATACCAAAGAACTTCCAAGTGCTAAAGTTGTCATCACAGAAGATGCCAATGCTGACCATAAAGTAGATTGGCAAGATGGTGCGATTGCTTACCGTAGTATTATGAATAACCCTCAAGGTTGGGAAAAAGTTAAAGACATCACAGCTTATCGTATCGCTATGAACTTTGGTTCACAAGCGCAAAACCCATTCCTCATGACCTTGGATGGTATCAAGAAGATTAACCTTCATACAGATGGTCTTGGTCAAGGTGTACTTCTCAAGGGATACGGAAGTGAAGGACATGACTCAGGTCACTTGAACTATGCAGATATTGGTAAACGTATTGGTGGTGTTGAAGACTTTAAGACTCTTATTGCGAAAGCTAAGAAATATGGTGCCCACCTCGGTATCCACGTTAACGCTTCAGATACCTATCCTGAGTCTAAATACTTTAATGAAGATATTCTTCGTAAAAATGCAGATGGTAGTTACAGCTACGGTTGGAACTGGCTTGACCAAGGTATCAATATTGATGCTGGTTATGACTTGGCTCATGGGCGTCTAGCTCGTTGGGAAGAGTTGAAGAAAGAATTGGGTGAAGGTCTAGACTTCATTTATGTTGACGTTTGGGGTAACGGTCAATCAGGTGACAATGGTGCCTGGGCAACTCACGTTATTGCTAAAGAAATTAACAAACAAGGTTGGCGCTTTGCTATTGAGTGGGGCCATGGAGGTGAATATGATTCTACCTTCCAACACTGGGCAGCTGACTTGACATACGGTGGCTATACAAATAAAGGTATTAACAGTGCCATTACTCGCTTTATCCGTAACCACCAAAAAGATTCTTGGGTTGGTGACTACAGAAGTTATGGTGGTGCAGCTGACTACCCACTTTTAGGCGGTTATAGTATGAAGGACTTTGAAGGATGGCAAGGACGTAGTGACTACAACGGTTATGTAACAAACTTGTTTGCTCATGATGTTATGACTAAGTACTTCCAACACTTTACAGTCAGCAAATGGGAAGATGGCAAACCAGTAACCATGACTGACAATGGTAGTACCTATAAATGGACTCCAGAAATGAAAGTCGAGTTGGTCGATGCTGCAAATAACAAGGTTGTGGTAACTCGTAAATCTAATGATGTCAACAGCCCACAATATCGTGAACGAATTGTTACACTTAACGATCGTGTGATTCAAGATGGTTCAGCCTA
>ERZ1699254.445-NODE-445-length-15908-cov-2.816678_pt1 | contig 15908 bp, 15 predicted proteins | sample MGYA00581522_ERZ1699254 | MGnify/ENA primary metagenome ERZ1699254 (study PRJEB42319, sample SAMD00040329) | human oral metagenome | material: saliva | host: Homo sapiens | study: EMG produced TPA metagenomics assembly of PRJDB4115 data set (Metgenomic analysis of... | reverse complement strand
TGCCCGAGGGGCGCGAGGACGTCATCGCGGCGGGCGCGCTTATCTGGAGCCGCATCGTCACGTGCGTTCTGGCGCGCGCCGAGGCGGCCGGGCACCCGATCGAGCAGGTCGTCACCTCCGAGCATGACATCCTCGACGGCATCGCACAGGCGATGATCTGAGCGGAGCTTGAGGAGTGCGCCAGCCTCCCGTAGGCTGGACGTGCGCGTGCGAGTGCGCGCCCCCGTGGCCCAATTGGCAGAGGCAACCGACTTAAAATCGGTGTGTTGTGGGTTCGAGTCCCACCGGGGGTACAGGCGAGCGGTGTCGTCGACGAGGCCGTGGCCAGTTCGTGGAGTTCGCTGTGCGTGTGGACGCCGCGTTGCGCTGCGCGCATAATGGAACGTTTCCCACTGGTGGGTGCCTCGTGCGACACTAGAGGCAGTGCATCACTGACCAAGGAGGAAATATGGCCAACCCGGTGATGAATTCGATCGTCAAGGACTGGTCCGCGCAGTCAACGACTCCCGCCGGCTACCCTGCGATGCCCGGCTACCAGCCCGCTTCGACGCAGGCGCAGAACCCCTACGCGGGTGCGACCAACCCGTACGGCACCCAGCAGGGCGTCGACTATTCGGGGCAGCCGGTCTACGGCACTGCGCAGGCTGGCACCCGGGGCTACCCGGTGTCGTCCAGCTCCGAGGAGCAGATGGCCTCCTACGAGGCGATGATGAATGCTTCCGCGGCCGACGCGGTGGATCGTGGAACGATGACGTACGACGACGTCGTGGTCAAGTCCCTCATGTGCTTCGGCCTGCTTCTTGTGGGTGCGACGGCTGGGTGGATGACGGGCATCGTTGCGATGGGTGTCGCGTTGGTGCTGTTCTTCGCCTCGTGCGCTGTGACGCTGGGCCTGGCGTTCTTCATCCGTTTGTCGAAGAAGATTCGCCCGGGTGCCATCGTCACCTACTCCCTCATTGAGGGCTTTAGCCTCGGCGTGATCTCCTACACCTTTGAGGCCTACTTCCCGGGCATTGTCATCAGTGCTGTTCTGGCGACCCTCGTCGTCATCGGCGTGACCCTGGGAGCCTTCACGATGGGCTTCGTGCGTAACTCGAACACGCTGACCCGCGTCGCGGGGATCGGTTCCGTTGCCTTCTTCTTCTACTACCTCGTCACCTTTATGCTGTCGGTCACCGGCATGGTGGACATGCGGGCCGTCAACAACACCACCGTCTTCGGTATCCCGCTCGGCGTCGTCATCGGCGTTCTCGCGGTCTTCATCGGCGTCCTCTGCCTCGTGCGCGACTTCGATGCCGTCAAGGTCGGCGTCGCGAGCAACGTGCCCGTGAAGTACTCGTGGCTGTGCACCTTCGCCATCATGACCGACGTCATCTGGATCTACCTCGAGATCCTCAGGATCCTGTCCTACCTCATGCGCCGCAACTGACGCGCCGCTTCACTGCCCCTTAGGAAAGACACCATGGAAAACATCTCTGTTGCCGGCGAATTCGGCCGCAAGCCCGCCCTGTCCTTCGACGGCACCCCCTCCGATGAGCTCGTCGTCGAGGTCCTCCACGCTGGCGATGGCCAGGAGGTCGAGGCCGGCGACACCATCACCTGCCACTACTACGGCGCGGTCTTCGGCTCGAAGGCGGACTTCGATAACTCCTTCGACCGCGGCGGCGCCCTGTCTTTCCAGATCGGCGTCGGCATGGTCATCCCCGGCTGGGATGAGGGCCTCGTGGGCAAGCGCGTGGGCGACCGCGTCCTGCTGTCCATCCCCGCTGAACTCGGCTACGGTGAGCGTGGCGTCCCGCAGGCGGGCATCCCCGGCGGCGCGACCCTCGTGTTCGTCACCGACATCCTCGGCGTGAACTGATCTCATGGCCAATGCGGGGCGGGTCGGCACATTCGTGCCGACCCGCCCCGTCCTATGCTCGCAGTACCCGTTTAGTTGTGGGGGAGCGCCGGGCACGCGACGCCCGTGCGTGCGTGGCACTCGTAGCCGCCCGGGTTCTTGAACAGGTACTGCTGGTGGTAGTCCTCCGCGTACCAGAAGCGCGCGGTGGAGTCCCCGTCGGGTGCGGCAGAAATGTCGGTCTGGATCGGGCCGAATCCCCGTTCGGTGAGCACCTCCTGGTAGGCCGCTCGCAGAGCCGTCGCGTCGTGCAGTTGGCTCTCAGTGGTCGTCCAGATCGCAGAGCGGTACTGGTCGCCGATGTCGTTGCCCTGGCCGCCCACCTGCGTGGGATCGTGGATCTCAAAGAAGAGCCGAACCAGGTCAGCAGCGCTGGTGAGCGCGGTATCGAAGACGACGCGCACGGTCTCCGCGTGACCCGTCGAATGTGAGCACACCTGCTCGTACGTCGGGTTGGGCGAATGCCCGCCCATGTAGCCCGTCGCCGTGGTGACGACGCCGGGCGTATTCCACAGGGCCTTCTCGACGCCCCAGAAACACCCAGCGGCCAGGTAGATGACCTCCTGGCCTGTCCCGGCCTCGGCCCTCATGTTCGAACCAAGGACCGCGTGCGTTGTGGGATGAACATCCGTCTGCGCGAGCGTGAAGATATTTCTCATATCTGACAGTATGCGCTTCGTGTGCGTACATGGCGCGGTGCGCGGACGGAAATGGGGGAGTGGGCGGGTATGCTTAGGGAAGAATGAAAAGGAGGGACCGTGGCCGATACTCAGGAACAGCCGCGCTGGAAGCTATCCGACCTCATGGGCAGGCTTTCTGCGGCGCTGCCCGCGAAGCACACTGGCGAACCTACCCCCGCACCCGTCATGGTGTCGGTGCGCGAGGAGCACGAAGACGAGCGCGATGTCGCCGTGGCCGTCCCGCGCACCCTGCGCGTGGCTGCGGCGTTCTCGTGGCGCACTCTGGTCGTCGCTGGCCTGGTCATGGCGGTGCTGTGGGGCATTGCGCGCCTGACGATCGTCATCATGCCGGTTGCGATTGCGCTGACGGTGACGGTCCTCCTCGAACCCCTCGTGTCGTGGATGCGCAGGCGCCTGCACTTCCCTTCGTCTCTGGCTGCGACCGTCGGCCTGCTCGTCTTCTTTGCGGCTGTCGCCGGTGCGCTCAGCCAGGCCGCCGCCGAACTCATCCAGCAGGTCCCGCAGTTGGCCACGCAGGCCGCCGAGGGTTTCCGTGCCCTGCTCGATGCGATCCTGCACAATGAGTTCCTGCAGAACGGCCCCCTCAAGATCGACACGACCGTTCTGACCGCCGCGGCCGAGCAGCTGCGTTCCGAGTTGGTCAGCTGGCTCAACACCAACAAGGAGACGCTGGCGACTGGGGCTCTCAGTATCACCTCGTCAGTGGGCACGCTGGCCACCTCCGGCCTGACGATGCTCTTCTGTCTGTTCTTCTTCCTGAAAGAGGGCCGCTCGATCTGGCTGTGGTGCGTGCGCCTGCTGCCCGCGCCCGCTCGTGTCCCCATTCATGAGAGCGCAATCCGCGGCTGGGCGACCTTCGGCTCCTACGTGCGCACGCAGATCCAGGTGGCGGCCATCGACGCGATCGGTATCGCGCTGGGCGCGTTCTTCCTGGGCGTGCCCCTGGCTATTCCGATCGGTGTCATCACATTCTTCGCCGCGTTCGTGCCCATTCTGGGTGCTCTGACGTCCGGTGTCATCGCGGTGCTGGTGGCGGCCGTGAACGGTGGCCTGACGAAGGCCATCATCATGCTGGTGATCATCCTGGTCGTCCAGCAGGTTGAATCCAACATTCTGCAGCCCTTCATGATGTCGAACGCGGTGTCCCTGCACCCCGTCGCCGTCATGCTCGTCATTACCGCGGGTTCGGCGATCGCTGGTATCGCTGGTGCGGTCTTCTCGGTGCCGATTGCGGCGTTCATCAATGCGACCGTCATGTACCTGCACGGGTATGACCCGATGCCCGAGCTCGCGACCGCGTCGGATCGCCCGGGTGGTCCTCCCGGCGCCCTCGAGGAGGAGATCGCAGCCTCCTACGCCGGTAAGCCCGACACGCGTCCCTACGTGGCTCGCGCGGAGTCGAGCGAGGACGAGGTCGTGGCGTCCGTGGATCTTCACGTCGAGGCCCGCGTCGAGTCGGAGGGCGACGCGACCCGGGAGGAAACGTCGGCTGATGAGAAGCAGAAGTCGGGGGAGCCTCCGACGCCCCACGTGGAGGCCTAAGGCTTCCTTAGCCGCATATGCAAGAGCGGGTCCCACCGGTTGGTGGGACCCGCTTCGCGTTGATTGAGGGGCGAGGCCGCGCGGGCCTGGCCGACTGCGGACTCAGCCTTCGAAGGGCTTGGCGTCGAGGATCTCGACCTCGATCATACGGCCCGTGGGGGCCTCGAAGGAGAGCTTGTCGCCGGCCTTGTGGCCGATGACGGCGGCGCCCAGGGGAGCCTGTGCGGAGAAGACCTGAATGCCCAGGTCGCCGCCGGCGTCGCGCGAACCAAGCAGGAACTTCTGCTCGCGGCCCGCAACCAGGGCGGTGACGACCATGCCGGGCTCGACGATGCCGTCGTCGGCGGGGGTCTCGCCCACCTCGGCGTGCTCCAGCATTTCCTGGAGGGCCTGGATGCGGGTCTCGTTCATGGACTGCTCGTTGCGCGCGGCGTGGTAGCCGCCGTTCTCGCGCAGGTCGCCTTCCTGGCGGGCGGCATCGATGAGGCGCGCGATCTCGACGCGCTTGACCTCGACGCGCTCCTTCAGCTCGTTTGCGAGCAGGTCGTACTGGGCCTGCGTGAGCCACTGTGTGTCAGCCATGGTTCCTCCAATGACGTGTCAGTAATCGAGCGCCGACACACGGGTGCCGACGCGCATGGTGTTGAGTGTAGCAACATTGCGCCTGGCCATGAGTGCAGCCTAGCCGGGCGGCGCGTCAGGAATTCAGGACCGCCAGGTAGACGGCGACGCAGTGGCAGGCCCACGCGGCGACAGTGAAGGCGTGGAAGATCTCGTGGAAGCCGAACCAGGTGGGGGAGGGGTCGGGCTTCTTGGTGCCGTAGACGACCGCGCCGAGCGTGTACAGGACGCCTCCGGCGACGATCAGCCACACGACGATGGGGCCACCGCCCGCCCACAGCTGGGGTAGGTACCAGACCGCGACCCATCCGAGCGCGACGTACACGAGGGTGGTGAGCCAGCGTGGTGCGGTGGGCCAGAAGAGGTTGAGGAGGATGCCGGCGATCGCCCCACCCCACACGACCGACAGGAGAACTGTCGCGTCAAAGCGGTCCAGGAGCGCGATCGTGATCGGCGTGTATGTGCCCGCAATGAGCAGGAAGATGTTGGAGTGGTCGAGGCGCTTCCACATAATCTCCCAGCGCGGGGCCCAGTAGAAGCGGTGGTAGGCGGCCGAGACCCCGAAGAGGATGAGTGAGCACGCCAGGTAGACGGCGGATCCGATCTTCGTGGGGGTCGTGGGTGCCAGGCAGACGAGGACGATGGACGCGGCCAGGGACAGTGGAGCGGCGCCCAGGTGCAGCCACCCGCGCAGCTTGGGCTTGATCTGCACGAGCTGGCCCGAGAACCATTCCTTGGGCGTGAGCGATGCGATCTTCATCTGTTCCCCCTGTCAACCTGTCAACATTTCTTACGAGTCCGTAGGTTACTACGCCGTAACTTGTTGCGATAGGCGTGTTCTCGCACTCCGAGAGTACTTGTGTTTCCCTGCCGTCCTACGGCGCGATACCCTTAATGTCATCAGAGTACGCCGCGCCGCAGGGTGCGACAGCAGCAGCAGGGACATCATGGCCCAGTGGAACATGCTCTACGACATGTACGAGCGTCGCCTCAAAGCCGAGCTGTCTGATGCCGCCGTGCCCGCACACATTGGCGTGATCCTGGATGGTAACCGCCGCTGGGCGAAGTCCCTGGGCGCGACCGCCTCGCAGGGACACCGCGCTGGCGCCGGGAAGATCAGCGAGTTCCTCCAGTGGTCCGACGATGCGGGTGTGTCGATCGTGACGCTGTGGCTCCTGTCCACCGATAATCTCTCGCGCGATGCCGGCGAGCTGGGCGAGCTGCTGCGCATCATCTGCGAGGCTGTCTCCCTCCTGGCGGACCAGGGGCGCTGGAAGCTGGCCGTGGTTGGCGACCTGTCCCTGCTGCCCGAGAAGGTGTCCGATGACCTGCGTGCGTCCGTCGCGCGCACCGCCGACGTGCAGGGAATGACCGTCAATATCGCGGTCGGCTACGGCGGCCGACACGAGATCACCGAGGCCGTGCGCTCCATGATGCGCGAGGCGTCGGCCCAGGGACGTACCCTCGACGAGCTCGCCGACTCCTTCACGGACGCGGATATCACCGCTCACCTGTACACGAAGGACCAGCCCGACCCCGACCTCGTTATCCGAACGTCGGGCGAGCAGCGCCTGTCGGGCTTCATGCTGTGGCAGTCCGTGCACTCCGAGTACTACTTCTGCGAGGTCTACTGGCCGGACTTTCGCCGCGTCGACTTCCTGCGCGCCCTGCGCTCCTACGCGCAGCGCGAGCGTCGCATGGGCAAGTAAGCGCACGTCGAGCGCGCCGACGCGTGCGACGAACGAGGCCGGCCCCGTCGTGGGGACCGGCCTCGTTGTGTGTTTGCGGTGCTTAGGAGAGCTCGTGCGCCCAGGGCGGGTTCGCGCCCTTACGCGAGACGGTCACGTCAGACACGGCGCTCGCGCGGTCGATGATGGCGCGGACCTGCTCCTCGGGCAGGGTGCGCAGTGCCTCGCGTGCGTCAGCACCTCGCAGGCCCATGCCCCACATGGCGTCGATCATGCCGCCCATGAAAGAGTCACCCGCGCCGACCGTGTCGACAACCTTGACGTCGCTCGTGGTCTTCGTGAAGCGCAGGCCCGAGGCTGTGGCGACGTCGCTGCCGTGCTTGCCGCGCGTGACGACCACGAGGGAGGGGCCCATGCCCAGCCAACGATTCACGACCTTGTCGATCGGCACGCCGCCCGTCAACCACTCGATGTCTTCGTCTGAGACCTTGACGACGTCCGCCAGGGCAATAAAACGCTCGAGGGAGACGAGTGCGACCGCGGGTTCGCCCATGATCGAGGGGCGCGCGTTCGGGTCGAAGAAGACGAGCGCGTGCTCGCGACCCTGTGCCAGCGCGTCGAGGACGGCGGAGGCGCCGGGCTCAATGATCGCGGAAATCGAGCCGGCCTCGATGATCTGCGCGGTCTCTGGAACCTCGATCGGGGCAGTCGGGGCCCACTCGAGGTCGAAGGTGTAGGAGGCTGCTCCGTTTTCGTCGAGGCGCGCCAGGGCCGTCGACGTGTGCGAGGCGCCACGCGAGGCCGGGGTGACGTACACGCCCGAATCGTTCATGTGGAAGTCGATGAGGCGGCCGAGCGTATCCGCGCCGAACCAGGTCGCAAGCGCTACCGGACGGCCGAGGCGCCCCAACGTCAGGGCGACGTTCGCGGGGGAGCCGCCCGGGATCTCGAAGGGGAAGTCGGGTTGCTCGTACGTGACGACGACATCGATGAGCGCCTCGCCGATCGCGAGCACGTGGGGCTGAGATTGCACCGTCATGGCGTCTCCTCACCTGCGTGTGAGCGGATCTACAGAATGTACATTAGCGTGCTTCGGGGGAGGGCGTGGAGGTGCGTCCAGAAAGACGCTCCTGGGCTCCATCCAGGATCTGGGAACAGCGCGCCGCCAGGGCCTCGCCGCGCTCCCACATCGTGAGAGTGTCCTCGAGCGGGGCCTGCCCGCCCTCGAGGGTCTGGACGATGCGCACGAGCTCGTCGCGCGCCTCCTCGTAGCCGAGGGACTGGGGATCGGGGAGCTGGTCGTTCGTGGTCATGTCTGTATTCCTTTGAGTCTGGGGTTCGTGGGACGAGGCCGGGGAGGGGCCTGCGGGTCAGGCGCCCGTGTCGGGCGCGTCCTCGGGAGGGGCGGGGTTCGTGGCACCGACGACCTGGGCGACCATGCGGCCCGAGGCCAGGATTCCTTCGATGAGGTCGCCCTTCTTCACCTGGGCCGAGGATGTGATGAGCGCCCCCGACGGGGTCTTCAGCAGCGCGTATCCGCGGTCCAGCGTCGCCTGCGGGGACAGGGCGGTGAGCGTCGCGCGCGAGCGCGTCAGCTGCTGGCGCTCTGAGGCGAGTCGGCGCTCGATCGCCGATCGCATTGCGGTGACCCGCTGTGTGAGGGCCACGCGGTGCCCCTCGACGATCGCCTCCGGGCCCTGGAGCACCGGGCGCGACGCGATCAGCGTCAGGTTCGAACGCTCCGTCGCCAGGCGCGCGCCCAGCGCCCCGCGCATGCGGGTCAGCGCCTGGGAGATGCCGTCGCGCTCGCGGGCGCGGTCTGGGACGATGCGGCGAGCCGCGTCCGTCGGGGTCGAGGCGCGGTAGTCGGCGACCAGGTCCAGCAGGGGGGAGTCGCCCTCGTGGCCGATCGCGGAGACGATGGGCGTGCGGGCGTCCGCGACGGCACGCACGAGGCGCTCGTCGGAGAAGGGGAGAAGGTCTTCGACCGCGCCGCCGCCGCGCGCGATCACGATGACGTCCACGTCGTCCATGGCGTCCAGCTCGAGGAGGGCGCGGCCCACCTCGGGCACGCAGTGATCGCCCTGCACGGCGACCTCACGGATCTCGAAGCGCGCGCTCGGCCAGCGGTCCGACGCGTTGACGACCACATCGTCCTTCGCCTTCGCGTTGCGGCCACAGATCAGGCCGATCGTGCGCGGCAGGAACGGCAGCGGCTTCTTGCGCGCATCGGCGAACAGGCCCTCGGCGGCCAGGCGGGCGCGCAGCGCCTCGATCTGGGCCAGCAGGTCGCCCACGCCCTGCAGGTGAATCTCCGCGGCCTGCAGGTTGAGGCGGCCTGAACGCTCCCAGAACACCGGCTTCACGCGCGTCACCACGCGCGCGCCCTCGGTCAGGGGCGTGGAATCCATGACGCCCGCCCACGCGGTCACCGTCATCGACGTGTCCGTCTCCAGGTCGCGCAGCGTCAAAAAGTGCATTTTCGCGCCCGGGCGTACCTTGTACTCAACGACTTGGCCCTCCACCCACAGGGGGCTCATGCGGTCCACGTACACCTTGATGTTCTCCGTCAGCCTGCGCAGCGGCCACGGATTATCCCGCGTCGTATCAGCCGCCTTCGCGGCGGGGGGACGAGGCTGGGGCGAGCCGCCCGGAGGTGGCGCAGCAGGGGAAAGAGGCAATGTCACGCCACTCAGCATGCCACAGGAGAGTCCCCTCCGCGCTGCCGCAGCGTACGCCTGTGGACAGCCCCGGCCTCGTCGATGAGGAGCGTGTGGGATTGCCACGAGCGCGCGCACGCCCCGGGCCGTGGGCGCTAGGGTGGACGCATGAATGAAAACGTCGACCTGCGCGCCAGCGCCGAGTCCCCCCTGCCCTCCTCCCACGGTGAGGGCAACGGCCGTATCCTCTTGGCGGCTCCCCGCGGATACTGCGCCGGCGTGGACCGCGCCGTCGACGTCGTCGAAAAGGCCCTCGAGCTCTACGGTGCGCCCGTGTACGTACGCAAGGAGATCGTCCACAACAAGTTCGTCGTCGAGTCGCTGACCAAGCGCGGCGCGATCTTCGTCCAGGAGACCGACGAGGTGCCCGAGGGGGCCCGCGTCGTGTTCTCCGCGCACGGCGTCTCCCCGGCCGTCCACGAGGCCGCTGCCACCCGCCACCTCGCCACGATCGACGCGACCTGCCCGCTCGTGACCAAGGTGCACCGCGAGGCCGTGCGCTTCGCGAAGGAAGACTACGACATCATCCTCGTGGGCCATCAGGGCCACGAGGAGGTCGAGGGTACCTTCGGCGAGGCCCCCGATCACATCCAGGTCGTCGGCACCCCCGACGAGGTCGATAACGTCGTCGTGCGCGACCCCTCGCGCGTCGTGTGGATCTCCCAGACCACACTCTCCGTCGACGAGACCCGCGAGACCGTGGACCGCCTGCGCCAGCGCTTCCCGCAGCTCATCGACCCGCCGTCGGACGACATCTGCTACGCCACCCAGAACCGCCAGGGCGCCGTCAAGCACATCGCGCCCCAGGTCGACGTCATGGTCGTCGTCGGCTCGGCGAACTCCTCGAACTCCGTGCGCCTCGTCGAGGTCGCGCTCGAGGCCGGGGCGGGCGCCGCCTACCGCGTCGACAAGGCCGACGAGCTCGAGGACGCCTGGTTCGAGGGCGCCCGCACCGTGGGCCTCACCTCCGGCGCGTCCGTGCCCGAAATCCTCGTGCGCGAGGTCATCGAATGGCTGCAGGAGCGCGGATTCCCCACCGTCGAGGTGGCCCGCACCGAGACTGAATCCACGACCTTTGCGCTGCCCCGCGACCTGCGCGCCGACCTTAAGAAGGCCGGCATGGCGCCCGCGCGCCCCCACGCGCCTCGCGTCGCCGGGCCAAACCACACGAAGTAGGGCAACGCCACCGGGCCTGCTCCGATAGGATGGGGGCGTGTCTCTTACTATCGGTATCGCTGGACTGCCCAACGTCGGCAAGTCCACCCTGTTCAACGCCCTGACCCGCGCGACCGTACTCGCCGCGAACTATCCCTTCGCGACCATCGAGCCCAACGTTGGCGTCGTGCCCCTGCCCGACCCGCGCCTGAACAAGCTCGCGGAGATCTTCGGCTCCCAGCGCATCCTGCCTGCCACCGTCTCCTTCGTGGACATCGCAGGCATCGTGCGCGGCGCCTCCGAGGGTGAAGGCCTGGGCAACCAGTTCCTCGCCAACATCCGCGAGGCCGACGCGATCTGCCAGGTCACGCGCGCTTTCTCCGACCCCGACGTCGTGCACGTCGACGGCAAGGTGGACCCGGCCTCGGACATTGAGACCATTAAGACCGAGCTGATCCTCGCCGACATGCAGACGATCGAGAAGCAGATCCCGCGCCTCGAAAAGGAGGTGCGCGGCAAGAAGACCGAGCCGATCGTCCTCGAGACCGCGCGGGCGGCCCTCGACCTGCTGGAGCGCGGCGAGCTGCTGTCCGGCCCCGAGGGAGCCAAGCTGGACCAGGACGCGCTGCGTTCCTTCCAGCTCATGACCTCCAAGCCCTTCATCTTCGTGTTCAACATGGACGCCGCCGAGATGGACAACGAGGAGATGAAGGACGAACTGCGCTCCCTCGTCGCCCCCGCCGAGGCCATCTTCCTAGACGCCCAGTTCGAGGCCGAACTGGTTGAACTGGACGACGAGGACGCCCGCGAGATGCTCGCCGAATCCGGCCAGGACGAGTCCGGCCTGGACAAGCTGGCCCGCGTCGGCTTCGGCACCCTCGGCCTACAGACCTACCTCACCGCCGGCGAGAAGGAAGCGCGCGCCTGGACGATCCACAAGGGCGACACCGCCCCCAAGGCCGCCGGCGTCATCCACACGGACTTCGAGAAGGGCTTCATCAAGGCCGAGGTCGTCTCCTACGACGACCTGGTCGAGGCCGGCTCCATGGCCGCCGCGAAGGCCGCCGGCAAGGTCCGCATGGAAGGCAAGGACTACGTCATGGAAGACGGAGACGTCGTGGAGTTCCGCTTCAACGTCTGATCGTTTCTGAACGAGGCAGTGGCCGGGTCGCGCGAGAGTGTGGCCCGGCTTTGCTGTTGTGGTGTGTTCGGGGGAGGGGAGAGAAACAGGTGTCTAGCCGATGCCCTCATATGTGCCTGTTTGACAAAAGTGATGGCATCCCTGTAAACCGTTCATGAATGGCCTGACACTGTGCCCCGGTTTCGGTAGTCAGCGGCTCGTGCCGTCTAACGGGATCGATGGTGACCTCGTCGGCTGTGGAATAGATGTCAAGGAGGACAGTAGATGGACGCGGGGTCGCTCGCGGACTGGGTGGGAGCCGTCGGCGGTCTCCTAGCAGTTTTCGCTGCGGTTGTTTCATGGCAGACGAGTGAAAAAGTCGTGAAGCTCGAAGAGAAGCGTGACAGGGAGCGTGAGTCTGCGGCGGAGCGTCGGCAGGCCAAGCATGTGGCAGTTGTCGGCGTTCATTGTCCTGATGCTCCGAGGGGTGAACAGTACGCGATTCTGGTGGTGAATGGTTCGGATGCGCCCATTTACGACGTTCGCATTGAGAGTCAGAAGGCTGATAAGAGCTGCGAGAATCCGCAGCTGACACTTGCGGTGCTTCCTCCGGGTAGGTTTGTTATCCCTCCTCATCCGAAGTTCATCTGGGGTGCTGTCATTGACCAGGATGCCGCTCATATGAAGCTCAATATGATGGCAAAGGGGGATGGTGGAGAGATGATCACTCATGTGTCATTCGTCGATGCCGCGTCGCGGAAATGGGAGCTCGTGCGTGGACGCGAGCTGCGCCGTGCCGATTCCAGTGGAGGTGCAGCCCAGTAGCGTTGGCGTCCCTGTGAGGCAGTGGCCGGATCGTGCGTGTACGCGGTCCAGCTTTGCAGCTGTGAGCAATGCGTGAGCGCGAATAAGTTCTGGTCGGCACATCGGCTGATTGTGAAGATTGGCCCTATCCTGGTACTGGAGGGTTCTATGCGATTGACAATTGACGTTGACGACGAGTCGTTTACGCGCGCTGCTGCCCTCACTGGAATAGATGACCATGCAGCGCTGATTCGGCGCGCTCTCGAGCTTCTGGTACGCATTGAAAGCGGGCGGCAGCTCGCTGCGCTCGGCGGCAGTGATCCGGCGGCGGAGGCCGCGCCTCGGAGTCGAGCGCGCGCGTGAGAGTCCTTGTTGACACGAACATCTGGATCGACCACCTGCGGAAAATTGAGCCGGTTCTGGTCGATCTGCTCGAGCGTGACCAGGTGTGCGTGCATCAGAGTGTCATCACGGAACTCGCGTTGGGGAATCTCAAGAATCGATCGATCTTCCTGAAGGCACTTGAGCGCTTGATGATCGTGCGCAATGTTGATGATCAAGGCGTGCGGCATCTTGTTGAGGAGCGGCACCTTATGGGGTAGGGGCCTCAGTGCTGTTGATGTGGCACTCCTGGCAAGTGCTGTCGTAACCCCTGGCGTGGCGCTATGGACGGGCGATAAGCGTCTGCGTCAGGCAGCGCGCGACGTGGGTGTGTTGACGGACTTCGTGTGAGGCAGGAGAACTCTGACGAGGTAGTGGCCGGGTCGCGCGAGAGCGTGGCCCGTCTTTGCTGTCGGTTGAGTGCGAGTGTGAATCGTGTCGCCGATCACCTGAGTGGTAGGGTGTGGCCATGACGACAAATAGCCAGTACTCATGGCTGTGGTTCTCAAGGAGGTAACAATGCAGGGAGCAGCTCTCGGGGATGACGGCGTTCAGACCGTGCGCTACTGGTTGTACGCGCCGGGCGAGGGAGCACACATGTGGGAGGAGTTCTACGAGCGCGGAGTCATGGGGCTGGGCTGGGGTGCTCTCGGTGATTTGTCTGTATGCAACAGTAAACAAGACGTGAAAAAACGGATGCTCGAGACCTACCCAGAATACGGGAGGCAGACGAACGATATTCATGCCGCCTGGCAGTTTGTGAGCGAGATGAAGCTGGGAGATGTTATCTTCGCTAAGAAGGGACGTTCCGAGATCATTGGGCGTGGTGTGGTCACGGGTGAGTATGTCTATGATGAGGAATGGAGGCAATTTCCACACATTCGCAAGGTTGACTGGACTCACGTGGGAAACTGGAACATCGATAGAACATTAGCGTTGAAAACGCTCACCGATATTACCTACGACCAGGAACTCGTTAAGCGAATTGAGACCTCATTTCTGGACAGTGATGATTCTGTTGACATCGAGGAAGCGACGGTGGTATTCCCCGAGTATTCCGCTGAGGAGTTCTTAAAGTCCGTCTACATGGACCGCGATCAATACAACGCGATCGTGGGCCTGCTCAAAACAAAGAAGAACATCATCCTGCAGGGGGCGCCCGGTGTCGGTAAGACATTCGTCGCCAAGCGCCTCGCATACTCGATGATGGGCGTCAAGGATGTTTCGCGTGTCAAGCTCGTTCAGTTCCACCAGAGCTACTCTTACGAGGATTTCATTGAGGGGTATCGTCCCTCCGGCGCGGGGTTTGAGCTGGTGAAGGGTGCGTTCTATTCCTTCTGCAAGAAGGCAGCTGAGGATGAGGAGAACGACTACTTCTTCATCATCGATGAGATTAACCGCGGCAACCTCTCCAAGATTTTCGGCGAGCTGTTCATGCTCATCGAGAGCGATAAGCGCGGAAGTGAACTCCAACTTCTCTACTCCCGCGAGCTCTTCTACGTGCCCCGCAACGTCCACATTATCGGCATGATGAACACGGCAGACCGCAGCCTTGCGATGCTCGACTACGCGCTGCGCCGCCGATTCGCCTTCGTTGAACTGTGCCCCGCCTTCGACTCTGTGGGCTTCTGCGATTACTGCGAGGGCCTCGGCAATCAGAGGTTCAAAGACCTGGTACGCGTAGTGAAATCCCTCAACCGTGCGATCGCCGAGGACGAGTCGCTCGGCGAAGGATTCTGCATCGGACACAGCTACTTCTGCAACATGAAACCTGAGACCTGCACTGACGCGGCCCTGGCCTCGATCGTGGACTACGAGCTCATCCCGATGCTCAAGGAATACTGGTTCGACGAACCCGGTAAGGTCCACGAATGGAGCGACAGGCTGCGTAGGTCGTTGCGGTGATTCGCGTCCGCAACATCTTCCACATGCTTGCCTACGCCTTCTCGGCGCTCACCGAGCAGGGCTACCGTTCTGTGGCCACGGAGGACTTTGACAATGCGGCTGAGCTGTGCGCCGCGATCCTCGAGCGGGGCGTGTCAGCGCAACTCAAACGAGGCCTCGGCCAGGAGTACGTGAATCGGACCGAGGCACGCTCCTCCCTGCGCGGCAAAATCGAGGTCACTGACTCCGTGAAGTCTCAGGCAATCCTGCGCCGCCAGCTGGTGTGCTCCTACGACGAGTTCAGCGTCGACACGACGATGAACCGCATCATCAAGGCGACGGTCGCGCTGCTTGTGCGCTCGGATATCTCCAAAGCACACAAGAAGAGTCTGAAGAAGCTCATGGTGTTCTTCGCGGACGTGCGCGACATCGACCTGCACACCGTCGACTGGAACATGCGATACGACCGCAACAATCGCACGTACCGCATGCTCATGGCGGTGTGCTGGCTCGTCGTCAAGGGGCTGCTCCAAACTCAAAGCGACGGCACCACGCGCATGATGGATTTCTTCGACGAGCAGCGCATGAGCCGCCTCTACGAGAAGTTCATCCTCGAGTACTACCGCAGGGAACACCCGCAGCTGCGCGCCAGTGCGTCTTTCATTGAGTGGGCGCTGGACGACGAGGCCTCGGAGGGTCTGCCCGCCATGCGCACCGACATCACGCTGAGCGCTCGCGGCCGCGTGCTCATCATCGATGCGAAGTACTACGCTTCCACGTTGCAGAGCAACTTCAACAAGAAGACTGTGCATTCGGGGAACCTGTACCAGATTTTCGCGTACGTGAAGAACAAACAGATTGCGTTCGAGCGCGCGGGGAAGAGCGTCGAGGTGTCGGGCATGCTCCTGTACGCCGCGACCGACGAGGACATCCAGCCCAACGCCACCTACCGCATGAGTGGCAATCGAATCAGCGCGACGACGCTGGACCTGGATCGTCCCTTCGAGGAGATCCGCGCGCAGTTGGACGGCATCGCCGAATCGCTTACTGGTCCGTCAACTCCGGCTTCGTGAAGGAGCGGACCTGGGCAGCGTCCGATTCTATCTCAGGGGCTGTCATGGTCTTCTTCGACGCTGCCTCGAGGGCGCTCACGGAGCGCGCCCGGGACAAGAGCCGGTTCTCCATGGAGGAAACAGCCTTGTTGTAGTAGTCCACGCTGCGCGCCAAGCTCTTGCCCAGGTTCTCCATGTGGCTCGCGACGACGCCGAGCCGCTCGTACAGGTCGCGGCCCAGAGCGATGATCTGATCCGCTTGCTCGTTGATGTTCGTGCGCGCCCACGCCGTCGCGCACGTGCGCGCAACCGCGAGCAGCGTGACGGGGGAGCACAGGGC
>ERZ1699254.439-NODE-439-length-16198-cov-3.400908_pt1 | contig 16198 bp, 17 predicted proteins | sample MGYA00581522_ERZ1699254 | MGnify/ENA primary metagenome ERZ1699254 (study PRJEB42319, sample SAMD00040329) | human oral metagenome | material: saliva | host: Homo sapiens | study: EMG produced TPA metagenomics assembly of PRJDB4115 data set (Metgenomic analysis of... | reverse complement strand
GTTCCAGACGCTGTGTCTTTGCAGTGCTCATATCAATTCCTCTTTCGCTCGTACGGACATTATCCGTACGTATAGATACCTTAGCATTTGCGGTGCGAGTGAGCTAGCTCTTTCCCCTGAAAGGATCCATGCCGGAATGGATGGGTAATTAGGGTGCTCGCCGACGCGCGCGCGAGCAGTTTGCGCTCCCGGGATTGCTCAAAACGCAGACCACTTCACCCGAAACAGCTCTTTTTCACCGTATTTTGCAGAGGTGGTCTGCGTTTTGGGCGCCACCCCCTTCAGGCAGGCCCCTCGACGGGGGGAATTGCGCCATGCAGGGGTGCGACACGCCGGCGACACGCCGACGCAGCGCCTCGCATGGCGCAAAACCCCCACGCCACCCCGGTGTAGGGCGCCGCAGCCTCCCACAGCGAGGCTCAGGCGCCAAGGGACAGCGGCTGAAACAACCCAAAGGGGGGTGGCCAACGATGAGTTGGCCACCCCCCTCTGGTTTCCCGTGTCTCAGTGCAGAATGCGCGCCAGGAAGTCCCTGGTGGCCTGCTCGCGCGGGTTGTCGATGACCTGCTCGGGCGGTCCCTGCTCGACGATCTGTCCGTTCCGCAGGAACACGACGCGGTCGGCTGCCTGGCGGGCGAAGCTGATTTCGTGCGTCGCCATGAGGATGGTTGAGCCCTGTTCCTTGATCTCGCGAACGAGGTCGAGGACCTCGCCGACGAGCACCGGGTCCAGCGCCGCCGTGATCTCGTCCAGCAGGAGCAGCTCCGGGTTCGTGGCGAGCGCGCGTGCGATGGCGACGCGCTGCTGCTGGCCACCCGACAGGCGATCCGGGTACTCCTTCGCCTTGTCCTTCAAGCCGATGCGGTCCAACAGCTCCATGCCGCGCTTGCGTGCGCGGTCCTTCTCCCAGCCGTGCACCTTGCGGGCCGCGAGCGTCACGTTGTCCAGCACCGACATGTGCGGGAACAGGTTGTAGTGCTGGAACACGACGCCAATGCGCGCGCGGATCTGATCCGCGTTCGCGCGCGGGTCCGTGATGTCCTCGCCGGCCAAAAAGATCTGGCCGTCGTCGACCCGCTCCAGCAGGTTCGCGCAGCGCAGCAGCGTCGACTTGCCCGAGCCCGACGCGCCCAGGAGGACCACGACCTCGTGCGCAGCGACGTCCAGGTCCAGGCCGCGCAGGACGACGTTGTCGCCGAAGCGTTTGACGACGCCGACGGCGCGCAGAACCGGGGTGGTGTTGTCCGAGGTGGGGGAGGCCTCGTAATTCGTGGGGACCGACATCAGACGGTGCCTCCCATCTGCTCGCGCTTACGCAGTCGGGCCGTGTACCAGTCCGACAGGCGAATGAAGGGGAACGACAAGATGATGAACAGCAGGCCGGCGACGACGTAGGACGTCATGTTGTAGGTCTTGGCCTGGACCATCTGCGCCGAACGGATCGCGTCGACCGCGCCCAGGACCGAGATCAGGCCGACGTCCTTCTGCATGGAAATGAAGTCGTTCATGAGGGCCGGCGTGACCTTGCGGATCGCCTGCGGCACGATGATCATGCGCAGCGTCTGCCCGTGGGACAGGCCCAGCGAGCGGGCCGCGTAACGCTGGGAGGGGTGCACGGAGTCCAGGCCTGCGCGCAGCACCTCGGCGACGTACGAGGAGTACGTGAGGATCAGCGCGACCGTGCCCAGGAACGCGGTCGGGATACGCGTCGTCGGGTTGAGCGCGGGGATGCCGAAGCCGATCAGGTAGAGGACGACCAGGAAGGGGACGCCTCGGAAAATATCCGTGTACGCCGCCGCCAGGAAGCGGATCGGGAAAAACACGGGACCGGCCAGCGTACGCGCGGCCGCCAGGAGGGTCGCGAACACCGCGACACCCAGAACCGCGATCAGCAGGATCCGGATGTTGAGCCACAGGCCGGAGAGGACCTGGGGGAAGGCCTCGACGAAGTACTTGCCGTTGAAGAAGGTGTTGCGGGTGGCCTCCCACCCGTCGGAGTTGACGACCACGGCGATGAGGATTCCGGCGACCACGACCGTGGAGGCCAGGGAGATGAGAATCGACCGGACCGTCTGCTTGCGCCGATAAGCGCGACGGCCACGCTCCACCGCCGAAACGGTGAGCGTGGCCGCCGCGTCACTTGAGTAGTCACTCATGAGTGTGGGAGCCTCACTTGAGGGTGGGCACGTTCTGTGCCTCGTTCAGCCACTTTTCCTGCAGCTCGGCGAGCTTGCCGGATGAGGCCAGACGATCGACGGCGGCGGAGACCGTGGGGGTCAGCTTGGAGCCCTTGGGCAGGACGATGCCGTATTCCTCGCCGCCCGTCGTGTCGTCGAACTGGCCGATGATGACGCCGTCATCGATCTGCGCGGAGACCATGTAGAACGCGGTCGGCAGGTCGACGACGATCGCGTCCACGCGGCCCGTCTGCAGGGCCAGGACCGTGTCGTCGGAGGAGTTGAACATCTGCAGCTTCTGGGTGAGTCCGGGCTCGAGGTGATCGGAAGCGAACTGCTGCGAGGTGGTGCCCGCCTGGACGCCGATGAGGACGTCCTTGAGGTCAGCGATGGACTTCGCGTCGGCGGCCGGGGTGCCAGCCTTGGTGATGATCGCCGAGGTGGTCGTGTAGTACGGGGACGTGAAGTCGACGGCGTTCTTACGCTCGTCGGTGATGGAGAACTGCTGAATGTTCAGGTCCCAGTCCTTGGCGCCGGGGGTGATCGACGCGTCGAAGGTGGCGCGCACCCACTGGACGTTGTCGGCGGTGTAGCCGAGTTCCTCGGCCAGGGCGTAGATGACGGCGGACTCGTAGCCTTCGCCCGAGGCCGGGTCGTTGTCCAGGATCCACGGCGAGTAGGCGGGATCGGAGGTGGCGACGGTGAGCTTGCCTTCCGTCACGGTCGGCAGGGCGCCGGGGCCGTAGGTCTGCTCGGCGTCGGCGGAAGAAGAGGAGCTCGTGCCGCCCGTGCAGGCGGCCAGGCCGAGGGCCGCGATGGCGGCAACGGCAGCGAGGGAACGGACAGAGCGGCGCATGGGGCCTCCCGGTGACGTGGGGGATTCCGCCTTGTGGGCGGGTCTGACTCGATGAGCGTATAGGCGCGCCGCACAATGCGCTGGCGTCATTTCGATGCACGAAACAATGGAACGAGGCCTGGGCTGGGGAAACGTTGGAATCGTTGGGGTTTCGCGGGGGTGGGGGATGGGACACAGTGCCGCGTGGGTATGCGAAAGGGCCGGGCCATGCCGGCCCGGCCCTCCCGTCAGATCACTTCTGGAACTTGTCCTTCAGATCGGAGACGACCTCAGTCGCCTTGTCCTTGGCAGCCTCGACGGCCTTCTCGACGTTCTCCTCGCCGAAGGTTTCCTTAGCCTTCTCGAGACCCTCTTCAGCCTGCTTCTTCAGATCTTCCAGACCCATGTTTCCTCCTTGGAACGAGCCGCCCGTATTGGTCGAGCGGATGGTCTCACCCTATGCCCGAACCGGGGTGCTCGCGCGTTCAAGGCCTCCCGTGATGCGATCGTTCCCTGTGCGTTCGAGGCGTGGGACAGTGTGCCGTCGGGCTTAGGCTCCCTCGGCGAGCTTCCAGTCGTCGAAGGTGAACTCGGGGGAGACGACGCAGGTGGCCAGCGCGTAGTCGCCGCGGGCGAAGGTGCGCTGCCAGGTGCCGGCGGGCACGAGGACCTGCACGGGGTTCGTCGGATCGGAGGCCTGCGTTCCGGTCGGAGAACCCAGCGTGACGATGCGCGGGTCGGCCTCGGGCGCGTCGCCGCTGCCTCCCAGGTGCACCTCGAGGGCGCCGGGCCCCGACCAGATCCACAGTTCGTCGGAGTGGACGAGGTGCCAGCGGGCCTCCTCGTCGCGGTCGAGGAGGAAGATGATCGCGGAGGCGCTGTGGCGGCTCCCGCGCGGCGTGTCCACGCGGGCGGGCGCGGTCCACGTGCGGCGGTAGTGGCCGCCCTCGGGGTGGGGCGCGAGGCCCATGGCGTCAATCAGCGGGGATACGTCGGTCATGCGAAGCTCCAAACGAAGGGAAAGGGAGGCTGAGCGAAAGGGAAACGAAGGAGTCAGCGCGAGGCCGAGTAGCGCACGCGCCCGGACACGACGGTTTCGACGACGCGACCGGCGCCGTGGCGGGCGACGGTGTCGATGGTCTCCACGATCGAGGTGACGGGCACGTCGACGACGCACATGTCGGCAACCGCGCCCGACTGGAGCTGGCCGAGGCGGTCGGGGCCGCTCGCCAGGCCCATCGCGGTGGCGCCACCCAGGGTCGCTGCCTGTAGGAGGCGGCGCGCCAGGTCCTGGTCCTTGTAGCCCTGAGATCGCGCCAGGTCGAAGAGGAGGGCGACGTCCTCGAGCAGGTCGAGGGACGGGGAGGAGGACAGGGAGTCCGTGCCCACCGCGATCATGTTGCCCTCGGTGAGGTAGGCGCCGACCGGCGGCGCGTCCAGGCCGATCACGCGGTTCGAGCGCGGGCACAGCGCCACTGCCGTCTGGCGGGCGCGTAGTCGCCTGCGGTCGTCGGCGCGCATGTACACGCCGTGGGCAACGTGGCAGTCGGGTCCGAGGACGCCCAGCTGATCGACGAACTGCGTCGAGGAGAAGCCGCCGCCGCGCGAGCGCATCGCCGTGAACGACGAGGAGTGCTCGCTCTTCCACAGGTCGGCCAGGGCGGTCGTGCGCGTTTCGGACCATTCGGCCTCGGAGTGGGACTCGCCCAGGTGAATGTGGATGCGCATGCCGCGTCGCCTGGCCATGTCCGGCAGATCCAGCAGCGGCTCGGCGTCGAGGGAGTAGGGGGCGTGCGGGGAGATGCCCACGGCCGGAGGGGTCGGCATGGCGTCGAGGGACGCGGAGACCTCGCGTTCGCCTCGGGCCCGCCACTCCTCGTTCGACCAGCTCATGACCTCCCAGTAGGCGACGCCGTGCAGTCCGGCGTCGTGCAACGCCGAGGCCGCATCCGCGTCCGTCACCACGTCGGCGGCGGCGGTCGTTCCGCTCTCCAGGAGCAGGCGCGCGCCCGCGGCCGCGTCGCCTCCCCAGTCCAGGCCGCCCGCGTCGTAGACCTCGTCGAAGGCGCGTGCCCAGTCGTCAAAACCGCGGCACTGCCCGGCGCCCACGGACGCCATGCCCGTGTACTGCAGGTGCGTGTGCGCATTGACGAGGCCGGGGAGCAGCACGCCGTCAAAGTGGCGTTCGGTGAAGGAAAGGCCGCGCTGCGTGAGCGTTTCGATGACCCAGTCGCGCGCTCCCACGTGCTCGATGCGCCCGTCGCGCACGGCGACAGCGCCGTCGAGGATCGAGGGGGCGGTGATCGGGATGACCATGCCGGCGGACCAGACGACCACGTCGCTCATGGGGGACCTTTCAGTGGGGGACGCTGACTAACAGTGTAGAAGTGGGGCGGGCGCACCCGCCCGCCGGTGGACGTGAGCTGCGACTACGACAGGGACAGAGCGCCCAGCGCGGCCGCGGCCACCGCGTCGTCGGCCTCGCGCGGCAGGTCGTGCAGGCCGGGAGCCAGCTCGCCTTCGTGGGTGAGGAGCTCGCGCAGGGAGGCCAGCTGCACGCCGAAGCTCATGTCCATGATCTCGATGGGGTTTCCCTCGCCCGCCGTGTAGTTGATGCCCTCCCCGCGCTCGAGGACGCGCAGCGTCTTGCCGGAGGGGCTGGTCAGGGTCTGCACGTGGGGATCGCCCGACTCGGCCATGACCCAGGAGGCGGCCACTGCCTCGTCGATGGACACCTCCCCGTCGACGCCGCCGGCGACCGTGACGATCGCGCCTTCGGGCGCCGCCTCCAGCGCGCTCAGCGGGATCGTCGAGCGCTCGCCTGTCGCGGAGATCAACATGTCGGCGCTCGGAGCGGCCTGCTCCAGCGAGGCCACGCCGAACCCATCCATCGACGCCTGGAGGGCGCGCACGGGGTCCAGCTCCACGACGGTCACGGCCGCGCCAAGCGCCGCGCCGAAGCGCGCGCAGCCGCGCCCCACGTCGCCGTAGCCGATGACGACGACGCTCATCCCCGCCACGGGCGCGCCCACGCCGCGCGGGTCGATCAGGTCGAGGATCGTCGTCCAGCACGACTGACCCGTCCCGTAGGCGTTGTCGAACAAGGTCTTGGAACGCGCATCGTTCGAGGCCAGGACCGGAATGCGCAGGTCGAAAGAACGCAGGGGGCGCAGCCCCGAGGTGGTCTCCTCCGCCGCGCCGACCAGCGCGTCCAGGACGCCCGGGCAGGTGTCCGTCTCGTGCGCCAGGCGGATCAGGTGGGAGCCGTCATCCAGCAGGAATTCGCTGCGCTGGGCCAAAAACTCGCGCGCGAGCTCCCACTCGCGCTCGCGGGAGGCTGCCGAGTCCGCGAAGACGGGGATACCGGCGTCGCGCAGGCGGGCCGCGACGTCCTCGCGGGTCTCGGCCGACCAGCCGAAGACGCTGACGCGCGCCCCGGCCTCGGAGAGCATGAGGGCCAGGGCGGCCGTCTTCGGCTCCAGGACGAGGGACAGCCCCACGCTTCGGCCCGCCACCAGGGGAGCCAGGGCGCGTGCCGCCGCCTCGGTGACCGGCATGTGGGCACGGGCCCACTCGATACGCCCCTCGTCGCCGGGGCCCGTGATGGTGCGCCCGTCGGGGGCGATGACGGCGCGGAAGACGCCGCCGGGCGCCAGGACCGTGATCGCGCCGGGCCTCGGGGCCGCGTCCTCCTCGAGCGAGAAGACGACCGGGGACGAGGACGGGGTCCCCTCGGCGTCCGACAGCGGGCCCACGTGGGCGCCGAAGGCACGCAGCAGGGCGGTGAGCGTCGGGTCGTCCGTCGCGAAGGAACGCCCCGCGATGAGCATGTTCGTGGCCCGCGCGTAGGCGCGTAGCAGCAGCTGGGCGGCGAGGGGATCCAGGGTGCGGCTCATGCGTCAAACGTAGCAACTGCGGCGTCAATGTCGGGGATGAGTCAGGGGGTGACCAGGGCGGCCCCTCATAGAAATGCACGGGGCTGCGGGCCTATCGTTCAAACATGACACACGACACGGCGGGTCTGGTGACCCGAGCACTGACGAAGACATACATGCGCGGGAATACTCCCGTCCACGCCCTGGCGGGCGTCGACCTGACCCTCCCGCAGGGCACGCAGGTGGCGATCATGGGCCCCTCGGGCTCCGGTAAGACCACGCTCCTGCACTGCCTGGCGGGCGTGCTGCGCCCCAGCTCAGGGTCGATCACCCTGGACGGCGAAGAGATGACGACCATGTCGGAGCGCGTGCTCTCCGACCTGCGCCTGCGCCGCTTCGGCTTCGTGTTCCAGGACGGCCAGCTCCTGCCCGAGCTGCCCACGGAAGAGAACATCGCAATGCCCCTTATGCTCGCGGGAACGCCGAAATCGCAGGCGATCGCTCGCGCACGCGAGATCCTGACGAACCTCGGCCTCGACGGTGCCGGCCCCTACCGCCCCGGCCAGCTCTCGGGCGGCCAGGCCCAGCGCGTCGCGATCGGGCGCGCGCTCGCCACCAATCCATCGGTGATTTTCGCGGATGAGCCCACGGGCGCTCTCGACCAGGCAACTGGCGGCGAGGTCATGTCCCTCCTGACGAGTGCCTGCGCCTCCACCGGTGCATCCCTCGTCCTCGTCACCCACGACCCCGCCGTTGCCGCGCGCCTGCCGCACACGATCCACGTGCGCGATGGCCGCATCTCCCTCGAGGGACGAGGCAGTGGAACCTCCGGCCAGGGGGTGGCCCGATGAGCGCCGTGCGCACAGCCGCCGGGGCACTGCTGCGGTCGCGCGACCGGGCGACGAGTGTCCTCACGGTCGCTGCCTTCGCCCTGCCGCACGCGTTCCTGCTCGCGGTCACCGGCGGCGTCATGGCCTTCGGGGCGAGAGCCGCCGTCGCGGCCACCTCCGCCACGGCCGACGACCCCTCAAGCCTCGACGGGATGGCGTCCTTCTACGTGATCCTCGCGTACTTTGCGGCCACCCTGCTCGTCGTCCCCATCATCTCGATGGGGGCAGCGGCCGCGCGCCTGGGTATGAGTCGGCGTGAGCGCGACCTCGCGGTCCTGCGCCTCGTCGGCCTCGCGCCGGGCAAGACGAAGCTCGCCTGCATCCTCGAAACCTGCGTGTTTGCGGTTGTCGGCGTCGTCGTCGGCTCGATCCTGTACGCCGTGACGCTGCCCGCGTGGGGTGCGCTGTCTTTCCAGGGACGCCCGATGGGGGTCAGCGAGATGTGGGTGGGGGTAGTGGCCCTCCTCGTCGAGGGGCTCGCCATGATCCTCCTGGCCGCCCTGTCCTCGTGGCTGGCCATGCGCAAGGTCGCGATCACACCCCTGGGTGTCGCACGCCGCATGCAGGCGGGCCGCGTGAGCGCGGTCGGCCCCGTCCTCGGGCTGGTCCTCCTCGTGGTGTGGCTGAGCGTCGGCACGCTCGCGATGAACCTGGGAACCGCGATCGGCATGGCCGTCTTCATGGGGTTTATGGGCGCGATCTTCCTGATCGTCAACCTGGTGGGCGTCTGGTCGATCAGCCTCATGGGGCGCATCATGGCCCGGGCCTCGCGCAGCCCCCAGATGATGGTGGCCGGGCGTCGCATGGCCGACGACCCTCGGGCCGTGTGGCGCTCCTTCGGGGCGGTGGCCCTCGTCGGGTTCCTCGTGGGCATCATGTATCCGGCTGCCTCCGCGATCTCGATGAGCGGGGATTCTACGGACGAGGTCGCGCTCATCGTCATCGGCGACATCAACAGGGGCATGCTGCTGACCTTCGCGATCACCCTCGCCCTGGGCGCCGTGTCGACCGCGGTCAACCAGTCGATCCGCGTCCTCGACTCCGCCGACCAGGTGCGCGCCCTGTCCTACATGGGGTCGCCGCGCGGCTTCATGGACCGCAGCCGTCGCCTCGAGGTCGCGATTCCCGCGTTCGCCATGATCGTTGGCTCGATGCTGCTCGGCATGGTGTTCATGTCGCCGATGCTTGCGGCAGGTGCGGGAAAGGGATTCCTCATTGCGCTCGCCTCGGCGATTGTGGGCGTCATTCTCATCGTCGTTGCCTCCGAGGCAACCGTCCCGCTGCGTCGCCGAATCCTCGCGGGCGTGCGCGAGGGGCGGGAGTAGAGCGCTCGTCGCTAGTCGCGTGGGTCCGAGCTACGGGGGAATGTAAAACCGTCGGGGCGTGAGTGTATGGAGAAGGGGGGGCGAACCTCTTGGTTCGCCCCCCCTTCTGGTGACTCACTTCTCGAGCTCGTCCTTGACGTCCTCGACCTTGTCCTTGGCGTCTTCGGCGATCTCCGCTGCCTTGTCCTTGGCGTCTTCTGCCTTGTCCTTGGCGTCGCCAGCGAGCTCGGCGAGCTTGTCCTTGGCTTCTTCAGCCTTCTCCTTGGCCGCGTCAACGACCTTCTCGAAGCCTTCTTCAGCCTTCTTGGCCAGATCTTCCAGACTCATGATTCTCTCCTCAACGTAGGGTCGTTCGATGCTGTGAACGAACATGACCAGCCTAACGCATAGCGCGATAGGCAGCTCATTTTGTAAGGGGATGCAAGCCGTTTGTTGGTTTGCGGCTCCGGTCAAATTGTTTGAAATAAAAGAAATCAAATGCATGTGACGCGCGCCTCATGGGTGCTAGGATTGCGCCATTCACACCGCAATAGTCGATGGAGACATCGTGTACCGCTCGCCTTCCCAGTACTCGCACGCGGAGGGGGTCGGTGGGGCCGCGCGAGGAGCGCAGGTCACCAGGCCAGCCGCGCGTCGCCGGCGCCCCGCGCCGCCCTCATACCCGCCCGCCGTGCGCCCGAGCGTACGAGCGCGAGCCGACCTCGACGAGGAGATCTTTTCCCTATCCACCTCGACCCAATGCCCGCTGTCCGTGGGTACGCGGCGCTTTTCGCGCCTCGTGGCCCTCGTGGCCGCCGTGCTGGCACCCGTTGCCGCTGCGCTATGGTGGTGGTTCTGAGCCAACCCCGGTGGGTAGTGAAAGGATCTGACATGAGTGGCAACGAGGCAGTGACAGCCGCTGACGGCGACTCTGCGCAGGGTAGTGCTCGCATCTCGGCCGACGAGAGTCAGAATCCTCAGCTGCGAGGCGGTGCAACGCGACCGCAGAAGGAGAAAAGCTGGGCTGGGACGTGCGCGAGAGTCGGCCTGGCGTTCACTGTTGGTCCCGTGTTGGTTGTGCTTGGTCTGAATGCAGCACAGAGGGTATTTGATAGCAACTTCATGCCCTGGGAGGGCTTGCTCCTCCCGCTCTACATCCTTCCAGTAGTCGGTATCATTCTGTTGATTCAATCGGCGGCTCTGGCCATCGATAAGAGGATAACGAGGGCCCGCGACGGGAACGTTGCGCGCTTCAGCATCATTCTGGGATTCGTTCTCCTCGGAAGTGTGGTCTACCTGCCGCTGATAGCCGAACTGATAGATGCCGTTAGCGGTGAGCGGGATGGCATGGGAAGCTGGATCGGCCTCTTTGCCATGTTCTTCGTCGCTCCGTTCAGTCTCCTTGCGTTCCTGTACGCCTTCTTTGCGAAGCTCTCCCAGCGGGAAGAGGAGAGAAAGCGGGGACGCTAACGGTTGTTGTTCCCGCGCGTCGGGGCCTTCGTGGCCGCCGTGCTGGCCCCCGTTGCCGCTGCGCTATGGTGGTGGTTCTGAGAGGATCTCGACGTCCCCCGAATGGAACGGGGGTCGTGACGGCCTCGGTTCCATCATCTGGAGGTGTCGTGTTCCTCGTCGGATTTCTTCTGCTTGCTGCCCCCGTCCTATTTGTTGCCTTCCTAGCGCTGGCTGTCGACGTGACGGCAGCAAAAAGTCGTGAAAGAAAGGCCGCCGATGAGGTGACGCGAGCTAATCTAGCCGATGGATCTGCGGACAACGCGGGCGAGTTGGTCCGCGAGAAACAGCGCCGGGGTTCGAGCGTGGTGCGCGTCTGCGTCATCCTGGGTTTCGTCCTCACCGGAAGTATGTTGTACCTGCCGCCGTTGGCCTGGCTTGCCAGCTTTTTTGATCCGGACGGTAACCCGCCCGCAGTCGCCATAAACTTGGCCTTCCTCTCCGCGCTGCTCTTCGTCGCCCCGTTCGGCTTGCTTGCGTTCCTGTGCGCCCTCCTCGTTCGCCTCTTCGAAAAGGGTAAAGACAGGGATCAGGAGCGCTCAGAGTGACCATGCGCGTACCTCACGAGGTCACGTGAGGTTGCCCTGGCCTCGTCGTAGGTCGCAAGCACCCGTGCCTCCCGTCGGGCACAATGGACCCATGATGACCCCCACTGACCCCGCGCTTTACGCGGGCGCCTACCTGCGCCTGGCCGCCGTCGACATGGATGGCACCCTCCTGGACGATGACAAGAACTTTCCGCCCGGTATGGACGAGCTGCTCGACCAGATGGACGCGCGCGGCGTCACCTTCGCGCCCGCGTCCGGTCGCCAGGTGTGGACCCTCATCGACATGTTCCCCGGGCGCCCCGGCATGACCGTCATCGGCGAAAACGGCGGCATCGTCATGCGCGACGGCGTCGAGGTCTCCTCCAGCCCCCTCGATGCCCCCACCATGCGCGAGGCAGTCCGCCTCGTCCGCGAAGCTACCTCGGGTCCGGACGGGATCGACGGCGGCCTGGTCATGTGCGGCAAGCAATTCGCCTACGTCGAGCGCACCGACGACCGCTTCGTCGACGGTGTTCTGCCCTACTACCACCGCACGAAGCGTATCGACGACCAGATTGCCATCATCGACGCGATCGAGGCCGGCGAGATCGACGACGCGATCGTCAAGCTCGCGGTCTACGTCATTGGGCCGGTCCAGACGCTCGCGGAGGCGACGCTCGCGCGATTCGCCGACACACACCAGTACGCGGTGTCGGGTGCGAACTGGGCGGACCTGCAGATCCGAGGCGTCGACAAGGGGAGCGCCGTGCGCGACCTGCAGCGTTTCCTCGGGGTGGATCGTTCCCAGACCGCCGTCTTTGGCGACGCCGGTAACGACCTGTCCATGATGAGCGAGGGCGACCTGTCCTTCGCGATGGCCAACGCCTCCCAGGATGTCATCGAGGCCGCGCGCTTCATCGCCCCCTCCAACAACGAGGCCGGGGTCGCCCAGGTGCTGCACACTCTCCTTGGGTGAGTGCTTTTTGCATGGGGGTTGTCTTGTCGTTAGTCTCCATTCTTGAAAGACTTTTCGGCAAGGAGGGATGTGGGGGTTCTTCACAGTCTCGTTGCCGCATGTCGGTGCAATAAAGGAGGAATCTGATGAGCACGCCTTATCCTCAGCAGCCTGCGGGGCAGCCCGCGGTTCCCGCGCAGCCTGTGCAGCCCGCGCAGCCTGTGGGGCAGGCGCCGCAGGTTGTGCCCCAGGCGGGAGTACCCGCGCAGCCAGCAGCTCCCGCGCAACCGGCGCCGCAGGGGTATTCAGCAGTGCCCCAGGGATTTGCGCCGGGCTATGCGCCCGTGCCTCAGGGGCCTGTGAAAGTGCGGGTTAACTGCGTCTCCCTCGTCTTTGGAATTTGTGTATGGGTGTTCATCGCGCTGTTAGTGCTGGACGCGTGGAGATTGATGCACTCGCCGGATGTGTCCGCGAGCGGGGCGGCTATTGTCGGCTTCTATCCTCTTTTTGTGCTGGGCTTCTGCGGTCCGTTGAACCTCGTCGGTGCCATCGTGGCGTCCTCAAGGGCGAAGGAGAAGCCGGCGAAATGGAAGCTCAATAGGCTGGGAATGATCCTCAACCTGAGCCCGTACGTCATCTTTTTCGTCATCATGTTTGTCGGCATGATTGTGGAGGCGTTTTTGTCGTAGGTCGTGAGCGTGCGCTTCTGGTGTAGCTGTTAGTTGCGCTGGTAGGAACTTACCGTTAGTTTTAATTCTTGAAATATCCGCTGGATGGAGGACCCTGTGAGCGCGCCCGGATACGCGCAATATGGAGACAGGTTGCCGCAGGCGGGCCCCGCACAGCCGTACGCAGCGCAGTATCCGGGGAATCCGACGGGAGGACCCGCCTACCCGGGTGGTATTCCACAGCTCTACGGCGGGGTGGGTCACTGAGGTGTCGTAAGAATGTCGTCGAAAACGATGCGCTTCCGATCGTCCACCTTGCGTGAGCGTCTCCTCTCCATTAATCTCAAGTATTTAAAATACTTGTCGGAGTGAGGGTGTTCATGGAAGCTTCCGACGGCAGCGAGTCTGTCGCCGCTCGGCGGGTGCGTACACGCAGTACGTGGATCCTGTCCATGGCGTGCGGGGTCGGCGGCTGGCTTTTGATTGCCTGTATGATCGTCTTTGGTGTCGTCAACATCCTTATGGCCGCGAACGAAGACAAGGCATCGCCTCGAGACTATGTTTTCGTCGTCGCCATTGTCCTCGTGCTTCTCGTGCTCTTCGTCATCAACGTCATCGGTGCTCTCGTCGGTTTCGTCGAACTCCTTCGGTGTCGCACCCGCAGAGAGGTCATGCAGAGCTGCATCGCGCTCTTTCTCAATGTGTTGCCGTGGATCATTGTCGGCACCTGGACGTGGATGGTGTAGTCGCGTGACGCGAGGAGGCCTCATGCCTCGTGGCGCCCTCCAATAACGAGGCCGGGGTTGCTCAGGTGTTGCGCGCTCTTCTTGGCTGATTGTCCGTTGCGCTGGCAGGAACTTACCATTAGTCTCAATTCTTGAAAGACTTTTCGGTATGGGGGATGTGTGGGTTCTTCACAGTCTCGTTGCCGCATCATGTTGGTGCAATAGAGGAGGAATCTGATGAGCGTCCCTTATCCTCAGCAGCCTGCGGGGCAGCCCGCAGTTCCCGCGCAGCATGCATATCAGGGGACTGCTCCGGGCTATGCGCCCGTGCCTCAGGGGCCTGTGGTTCAGAAGGTGAATCGAGTGTCGATCATCTTGGGTGTTGTCGGGTGGGCCCTCATTGGCCTGACGATACTGGCCATGTGGCTTGCTATCCGAGCCAGCGCATCCGACCCCGACCCGAGTGGCAAGGAAGCGATCGGATTCTTGCCGCTCTTTGCGCTGATGTTTATTGGCCCGGTGAACCTCGCCGGCGGTGTTATCGGGATTGTTGGGGCAGTGGGGAAACCGAAGACGAGGAAGCTCAACTGGCTGGGAATCCTCCTGAACGCAAGCCCATACATCGTCTTCACCGCCTTCATGATCGTTCTGATGCTGTTCATGTAGGTCACTGAAGCGTTGGACGGAGAAAACCATGAATGATCACAGCGGTCCCGCACCTGTGCCCAACAAGCGCATGTTGAGAATGATGAACAGGTTGTCCTTTGCCTGCGCACTCGCGGGACTTGCCGTGATCATCGGGGGTTTCATCGTCCTGTCGACCTCGTTTTTTGACGAGATGAACGCCGGCACTCACCCCGTCATCCCCGGGGACTCTGCGGTGATGAGCGACGATGAGTTCATCCGTTCTGTCCTGCCCGTAGCCTGCGCGGCGGGGATCATTCATCTGGCGGGTGTCATCGCCGGGTTCGTGGGGCGAAGGCACGCCGAGGATCGCGCGGAGCTCGGGCGCTGCGCGCTTGGAGTGGGAGCGAATGCCTTCTTCCTTGGCTGCGCCGGCATCATCCCTGCCGCGGGTCTTGCTGACAACCCGGTTGGCCCCGTTGTCCTCCTTGCTGTGTGTGGCGGTGCGGTCCTGTTCGCGTGTTTCTCCCTGTTCGAGCGCTTCTTTAGCAGCGCGGGCGCGAGATCCGTTGGGGTGGGAGTCGCAGGCTTGCTGGTGATGGGTGGAGCGTTGCTTGTCGGCCTGTTCGCGATGCTTGGCGGAATTACTTCGACGCCGGAGGACTCGTTCTTGCTCGGCATGTTTGTTGTGATCGCCTTCATCATCGTGTCCGTCCCGGTGGGCATCGCCCAGCTGACGGGCCTGATCATGGGAATACGGGCGCATCGACGCGCCGACAGTGAGGATGAGCAGGCACTCGCTACGTGGGGAATCGTCCTGAATGGAACCCTGTGCTTGTGTCTTCTGTTTCTTCCCCTGATGGTTCTTGGTTCAGTCGCGTAGGGCGCTTCTTCGACGAACGAGGCCGGGGTTGCCCAGGTGTTGCGCACTTTCCTCGGCTCCTCATTCCTTGCGAAGAACTGCCCTCTCCGATAATCTCAATTCTTGAAATACTTTTTCGGAGGGAGAGTCATGACAGCTCCTGATACGGACAAGGAACTCGAGCAGCCGCGCGACGATATGCGAGGGTGCAGATGAGCGAGCAGCACCCGTTGATTGACGAGCCAGTGTCGGCACGAGACGAACGACGTGAAGGAATGATGATGACGACACCGTATCCGAATTACCCCGAACCGAACTCATACCCGGGGCAGGTGCCCCAGCCTCCTGCCGCCAATTACAACCAGGTGCCCCAGCCTGCTCCTTACGGACAGAATCCGGGTAAATCCCCAGGAAAAGCATCATTCGGTTGCGGTGTTGCCGGCCTTGTCGTCTTCGGAGTAGTCATCGTTATCGGGCTTGTCGCCTGGGTGCGTTTTGCGATGACGTCGACGGATTCCTTGGAAAGAGCGTTGGCACCGCTCGGTTTTATTTTCATCGTCGGCCTTGGATCCATCCCCGTTGGCTTGATCAACCTCATTGGAGCCATCCTTGGTGTCGCCGCGATGGATCAGGTCAGGACTCCCGAAGAAGGCAAATATGTCTCACGTGCGCTTCGGCTGAATGCCATCCCGGTCGTCGTTGTCATGGCCGCGGTGCTTCTGTTCCTCCTGCTCTCGGTAGTGCTTTCATCCGCTTAGGGTTTCTAAACTGCGCATCTCGTTGTCTAAGGAGTGTGACCCACAATGAGTGAGGAACAAATGACGAGCATGGCTGGCGAGAATCTGCTCGAGGCAGCCGCTCTGACCCAGCCTGATGCTCCTGCCATCCAGGGGCAAGAAGTAAGACGCTGGTGGACCGGCCTCGGAGGGACACAGGCCACGTCCCTGATCCTGGGCGTTGGCGGGTGGATTCTCGTTCTCTTTATTGCCTTCGGAAGCCTCCGCGTGTCGATTCGCGAGCACACCACGGAGGAGGGCTACCTCGAAGTTTACGGCTTTGGGTACGCCATTGTATTTTTTCTTATCATTCTCGTCCTCAATGGTCTGCTGGGAATCCTCCTCGCGCTCATCGGCATGTTCACCACGAAAGAGCCGAGAGGGCGCTGGTGGAGCTTCTATGCAATCCTCGTACACGTGAGCCCGTGGCTTCTGTTCACAGCATGGGTGTGGCTGTCAATGCGGTTTGGG
>ERZ1699254.435-NODE-435-length-16289-cov-3.391288_pt1 | contig 16289 bp, 12 predicted proteins | sample MGYA00581522_ERZ1699254 | MGnify/ENA primary metagenome ERZ1699254 (study PRJEB42319, sample SAMD00040329) | human oral metagenome | material: saliva | host: Homo sapiens | study: EMG produced TPA metagenomics assembly of PRJDB4115 data set (Metgenomic analysis of... | reverse complement strand
GTATTAGAGGTCGTTTTATACCCAGATGAGCGACTTGCAACGGTGTGCGAACCCGTGGCAAAAGTCGATGCAGAATTAAACCAATTTATCGACGATATGTTTGAGACGATGTACGAACACGAAGGCATCGGGCTTGCCGCACCGCAAGTAGGCGTATTAAATCGTGTAATTACCATCGACATTGAGGGCGATAAAACCAACCAAGTGGTGTTAATCAACCCAGAAATTTTGGAAAGCGAAGGCGAAACGGGCATTGAGGAAGGCTGTTTGTCTATTCCAGGGCACCGTGCGTTAGTGCCACGCAAAGAAAAAGTGAAGGTGAAAGCATTAAACCGCCAAGGTGAAGAGGTGATTTACGATGCCGATGGCTTATTTGCGATTTGCATTCAACATGAAATCGATCACCTCAACGGTGTGCTGTTCGTGGATCACATTTCCGCTCTCAAACGCCAACGCATTAAAGAAAAAATGCAAAAGCTGAAAAAGCAAATTGCGAGAGCGAAATAATTGCAAATTGAAAGGAAAATTTGCAAATCCGCCCTGTTCAACCGATAATATCCCCAATTTTAATCAGCATAAGGAAAACCTATGATTATCGTAACTGGCGGCTTTGGTATGATCGGCAGCAATATCGTCAAAGCCTTAAATGAAATGGGTCGCAAAGATATTTTAGTGGTGGACAATCTCAAAAATGGGGAAAAATTCATCAATTTAGTAGATTTAGACATCGCAGATTATTGCGATAAAGAAGATTTCATCGCCTCAATTATCGCGGGCGACGATTTTGGTGACATTGATGCGGTATTCCACGAAGGAGCTTGTTCAGCTACTACCGAATGGGACGGCAAATACTTAATGCACAACAACTACGAATACTCCAAAGAGTTGTTGCATTTCTGCTTAGATCGCCAAATCCCGTTCTTCTACGCATCAAGTGCAGCCACTTACGGTGGTCGTTCAGACAATTTCATCGAAAAACGCGAATTTGAAGGCCCATTAAATGTGTATGGCTATTCTAAATTCTTGTTCGATCAATATGTACGCAACATTTTGCCAGAAGCAAAATCGCCAGTATGTGGTTTCCGTTATTTCAATGTTTACGGGCCGCGTGAAAATCATAAAGGTTCTATGGCGAGTGTGGCATTCCACTTGAATAACCAAATCTTAAAAGGCGAAAATCCAAAATTATTTGCAGGCAGCGAACACTTCCGCCGCGATTTTGTTTATGTGGGCGATGTGGCTGCAGTGAATATTTGGTGTTGGCAAAATGGTATTTCGGGTATTTACAACCTTGGTACAGGAAATGCAGAAAGTTTCCGTGCGGTGGCTGATGCGGTAGTGAAATTCCATGGTAAAGGCGAGATTGAAACCATTCCATTCCCAGAGCATTTGAAATCGCGCTATCAAGAATATACTCAAGCTAATCTTGAGAAACTTCGCGCAACAGGCTACGACAAACCATTTAAAACTGTCGCGGAAGGTGTGGCTGAGTACATGGCATGGTTAAATAAATAAAAATATTGAACAAATAATGTTGTTCAATACTAGAAAATGAATAAAGTGCGGTTAAAATTGGTCTTATTTTTAGCCGCACTTTTGTTATAAGGTCAAACATGAATATTTTAATTATCGGCCCGTCTTGGGTCGGCGATATGATGATGTCGCACAGTTTGTATCAACAACTCAAACAGCAATATCCAAATTGCCAAATTGATGTGATGGCACCCAATTGGTGTAAACCACTTTTAGCCCGTATGCCAGAAGTGCGTCATGCCATTGAAATGCCGCTCGGACACGGCAAGTTTGCCTTGTGTGAACGTTATCGTTTAGGTAAGGCATTGCGCAATCAATATGATATGGCAATTGTATTACCAAACTCGTTGAAGTCAGCCTTTATTCCCGCCTTTGCAAAAATTGCGGTGCGTCGTGGTTGGAAAGGGGAAAGCCGTTATTTCTTGCTTAACGATTTACGCAATAATAAACGTGATTATCCTATGATGGTGCAACGTTATGTGGCGTTAGCTTTTGAGCAAAATGCGGTACCGAAAGCGGCTGATATTCCTGTTCTAAAACCTTATTTAACCGTTGACTCAACTCAACAGGCGGAAACCTTAAAAAACTTTGAAAAACAGACCGCACTTTTAGGCGAGTGTCCGATTATCGGTTTTTGTCCTGGAGCAGAATTTGGTCCAGCTAAACGTTGGCCGCATTATCATTATGCTAAATTGGCTGAAATGCTCATTGAAAAAGGCTATGCGGTAGAATTATTTGGTTCACCAAAAGATGTGGAAGCAGGTGAGCAAATTCGCAATGCGTTGCCTGCCGAGCTACAACCATTCTGTTTGAATTTGGCAGGGCAAACAAACCTGAATCAAGCGGTAGATTTAATTGCTAATTGTACCGCAGTGGTAAGCAATGACAGTGGCTTAATGCATATTGCGGCCGCGACAGATCGCCCATTGGTTGCACTTTATGGCCCAACGAGCCCAACTTATACGCCACCATTATCAGATAAAGCCGTGATTATTCGTTTAATTGAAGGCGATTTAATTAAGGTGCGTAAAAGTACAGATAGCTCGGAAGGGTATCATCAAAGTTTGATTGATATTACACCTGAAATGGCATTAGAAAAATTAGAGGCATTATTAGCAAAATGAACCCTCTACGCATACACTTACAATTAATCGGAATGGCCATTTTATGGGGCGCTTCTTGGCCTTGGGGGCGAGTGGTTGCCCAAGCTATGCCGACATTTGTGGCTTCAAGTTTACGATTTTTGTTCGCGATTATTCCGCTCATGATTTGGTTATATGCGGCAAATCGCTTCAAATATGCGAAACAACTTAGAGCGAATCAATGGATTGGTTTGTTTGTCACTGCTTTCTTCGGTGTTTTTGCCTATTCCACGTTTTTTATCTGGGGGTTGAAATATCTTCCCGCGGGACAAGCGGCTGTTATTGTGGCGACAAACCCTGTATTTACCACGCTTTTGGCGATTTTTTTATTTAAAGAAAAATGGAATCGCTGGGTAATACTTGGAATGGTTATTGCCATGAGCGGAACATTATTGGCTCTCACAAAAGGGAATTTTTTACAAATGATGGATTCCTTTGGATTTGGGCAAATATTATTAATTGGTGCGCTAATTTGTTGGGTCGTTTACACCTTATTGGCGAGAAAAGTACTGGCGGGCATTGATTCACTCACCGCGACCACATTATCTTCCATTTTTGGTTTTTTACTGTTATTTATGAGCGCGTTATGCGTGGAAAGTGCAGACGATTGGCTTACTGTACTGAATTTATCGCAAGGCGAGTGGATCAGTTTGCTTGGCCTCGCATTTGGTGCCACAGTATTGGCCTACGCCTGGTATTTTGATGGAGTGAAATACTTAGGCGCAGGTAATGCCTCAGCTTATATTATTCTAGTGCCGATTTTAGGGATTCTATTCTCAGCCGTTTGGTTGAATGAACAAGTGGATTCATCCTTAATTATTGGTGGTATTTTAGCTGTATCAGGTCTCGGTATTATGCACTGGGGAAGAAGGTTTATTAAATGAAAGTATGCGTGATCAAAACGTCTTCTATGGGCGATGTAATTCATACTTTGCCGGCATTGACTGATGCGCAGCGTGCTATTCCTAATCTCTCCATTGATTGGGTGGTAGAAGAGAATTTTGCCGAAATTCCACATTGGCATTCTGCAGTGAAGCAAATCATTCCAATTGCCTTAAGACGTTGGCGAAAATCGCCTTTTTCAGCTCAAACAAAAAACGAATGGAAATCTTACCGCACTTTATTACAAGCCAATCAATATGATGCTGTGATTGACGCGCAAGGGCTTTTTAAAAGTGCCTTTTTTGCGACACGCTTAGCCAATGGCATTAAACATGGCTATGATCGCAAAAGTATCCGTGAGCCGCTTGCCTCATTGTTCTACGATAAAAAATACGCAATTTCTTATCAACAGCATGCGGTAGAACGTATTCGTCAACTTTTTGCACAAGCATTATCTTATCCATTACAGAAAGAAAAAGGGGATTACGATATTGCTCGTCATTTTATTTCTACCGATTCTATCGAACCTTATGTGATCTTTTTTCATTCTACGACAAGAGATGAAAAGCATTGGCCAGAACATGAATGGCGAAATTTAATTGAAAAAGTGACCGCACTTTCTGTTCAAGTTCGTTTACCTTGGGGAAACGAAAAAGAAAAGACGAGAGCAGAGCGATTGGCTGTCGGCTTATCTCATGTAGTTGTTTTGCCTAAGCTTTCATTGCATGAATTGGCTGAACAAATTGCCAATGCGAAAGCCGTGGTATCGGTAGACACAGGGCTTGCCCATTTGACTGCCGCACTGGACAAACCAAATATTACGCTTTATGGCGCAACAGCTCCGACCTTAATTGGCTGTTATGGTCAAAATCAGCATTATTTAACAGCGAATTCAATGGGAAATATTACTTCAGACCAAGTATTTTCTGAGCTTAATTTATTAATTAAATAGGCGACAAAATAATCGAATATGTATTTATCTGGATTGATTTTAGTCAAAATATTGCCTATTTTCTGATAGTTGGCAAAAATTAATATTGACCATTTAGGTTGTAGTGTATAAACTGCAAAAAGTTCAATTTTTTAATAAACTTCATTAAATAATAGGGAAAGCGTTATGAAAAAAACACTTCTTGCTTTATCTGTAGCGGCATTAGCAGCAGGTTCTGCACAAGCTTATAACTTCCACATTGACCAAACTGGTACTGATGTTGATTTTTACGGTTCTTTACGTGTTAAATGGGAAAGCACCTCTAACAAAACTAACTATGTAAATGGTGATGTAACTAAAGAACACATCAACCACGCAGTTGATAACAACGGCTCACGTTTTGGTTTTAAATTAAAACAAAGCTTAGGTAGTGATTTCTACGCTTTAGGCCGTGCTGAATGGCGTATGCGTGGTGAAGCGCCTTCACAACACGATTTTGACCATGTTTATACTCACCAACTTTATGCTGGTTTTGGCCACAAACAATTCGGTGAATTAACTTACGGTAATATGGTAACTATCACTGATGAAGTAAAACAAACCGACTTAGCAAATACTTACAGCTTATCTGATGGCTTATTAGATGGTTCTGCACGTCGTGTAACTCAATATGTGTACAACGGTAATTATGGTGATAACAAAGTTAAATTTGGTGCGTACTACGGTGGTTCAAGCAAACGTAGCATGAAAAACCTTGATTTAACAAACAAACGTAAAAATGCTTGGGGTACAGGTCTTATCTTTAATCATGCAATTGATAGCATTCAAAATGTGACCGTAGCAGCAGGTTTTACTCGTGAAATTTCTGAAAATGCTAACAATACATCATACTACCGTAATGCTTATGGATTAGGTTTGGCCTATAACTTCGTTCATACTACTTATGGTTTAGATTTAGAGCGTCAAGTAACTAAAAACCAAGGTGATAAACGTACTAAAAATGAAGTGCGTGCAGTTGTTCGTCAAGGTTTAAACGAAGATTGGAACGTATATGCAATGTACGCATATAAAACAGATAAACAATTTGGTGATACAGACAGAACTCGTCAATTTATGGTGGGTACTGAATACTACGTATACAATCAAGGTTCTTTAAAAGTGAAACCATTCTTAGAATGGCAAGCAACTCGTACTAAATACGAAAACAGCACTGTAGATCGTAGCCGTGATTTCAAAACTGTTATCGGTTTACGTGCATACTGGTAATTTATCAGTTTAATTTTATAAAGCGAGCGGATAGTGAAAGCTATCCGCTTTTCTTTTTGGCTTGTAATTTTGATTTTCACCCCCATAATACTGCACAGGCAAAAAGTGCGGTAATAAAACGACATCTTTTTTGAACGTTTAAGATTTATTCACAAAATTGACCGCACTTTTTACTCAAAGAATAAATAGGAACAAATAATGAATTACACTCAAGACAATGACAAACTTTACCGCTACCTTTTCCAAAACCGTGCCGTGCGTGGTGAATGGGTACGATTAAACCAAACCTTTACTGATACATTGAATACCCACCATTATCCAAAAGCCGTACAAAACTTATTGGGTGAGATGATGGTGGCAACGAATTTATTGACTGCAACATTAAAATTTAACGGTAATATTACGGTTCAAATTCAAGGTGATGGGCCATTAAAATTAGCTTTAGTAAATGGTAATGACCAACAACAGATCCGTGCATTAGCACGTGTACAAGGTGATATTCAAGATGGCATGAGCCTTCATGATATGATCGGCAAAGGCGTATTAGTGATTACGATTGCTCCAACTGAAGGTGAACGTTATCAAGGCGTTATCGGTTTAGATAAACCAACCATTACGGAATGTTTAGAAGACTATTTTGTTCGTTCAGAACAATTACAAACCCAACTTATTATTCGTACAGGTGAATATGACGGTAAAGTCGTTGCAGCTGGGATGTTGCTACAAATTATGCCGGATGGCCAAGGTACGCCAGAGGATTTTGAGCATTTAACTACGTTAGCTGCAACCGTAAAAGATGAGGAGTTATTTGGATTACCCGCAGAAGAATTGCTTTATCGCTTATATCACGAAGAAGTAGTAGAAGTGTTTGAACCACAAGCTGTTTCTTTCTTCTGTGGTTGCTCACCTGAACGTTCTGGAGCAGCATTGTTGTTGATTCCAGAAGCTGAAATTGATGAAATCTTAGAAGAGCATAAAGGCAGTATTGATATGCAGTGTGAATGTTGTGGCACACATTACTTCTTCAATAAAGAAGCCATCAATAAACTCAAACAAGCACAATAAGAAAAATTCCCGTTCATGATAACGGGGATTTTTTTATGCGCTTTTATTGTTGAACTTGTTCCAAACAATGTTTGATAGCGTCAGGAATCGAGCCACCATGATTTTTATTGGGAATGGAAATAAACTCTACGGAATTACCTTGTTTTTCCAATATTTTCGCCAATTGATGCGCATTGATTGTTCGCATTTGTTTCCGTTGATTAATACGCTGTAATTGTTCTTCAGTCATATTCGGATCCTGCTCAGGATGTTCTTCATAATAGCCTAATGTAATCAGAATATGTGACGGTTTTTGGCTAATCCATAGCTCATTTTGAGGTAAAAATGAGCCATTTCCCCACCAAAGAGAAGGGCTTGCCAAGGTGTAATATTGAAATAAATCTGGTTGATGGAAGAGCACGTATAATCCAAACAACCCACCAAAAGAATGGCCAAAGAAATATTGTTTTTCCTTATTGATATCGAAATGCTGCTCAATGTAAGGTTTTACATCTTCTTGAATAAAACGTAGAAAATCAGCGGCTTTCCCTCCTTTGGCAAATTCAGCGCCTTCTACTGGAAAAGTGTAATCTCTCATTCGTTCCTCAATGACGTAAGCTTTATCAGATACATAACCGATACCAACAATAAGGGGGAGTGGTTTATGAGGATTGACAGCATTCACTGCTATTGGAAATTGAGCGTTACCATCTAGCGTATAAAGTGCGGTCAGTTTTTTCGACGTTTTCGGTGGAATAGCAATAAACAAACGATAATGTTTGTCTTCAAAGGTAAAATCTTTTTGTTGAATTTGATACATTTTTTTCATGCTTTCTTGAATAGGAGGAATCTTAAAGTCGGGTTCTGCTTGCGTACTTTGCGTAAACATCAGCAGGAAAAATAAAAAGGGTAAACGCAGAAATGAGAACATGGTTATCCGGTCTTAATTTGAGAATGGTTATCACTATATAGGAAAAGTAAAGGTGAAATCAACCGCACTTCATCTCGGCTCCCCAAAACACCCTAAAAATAGGTAGAAATTTTCAATGAATGTTCAAAAATTTGATCTAGTTAACATTTTTTTTCTGGTAATTCCCCTACAATAACCATAGGAAAAATTTTTAAACTTTAATCAAGAGGTGAACTATGACTGACATTAAAAATGTAATTAAAGAACTTGAAGCCGTTGGTATTCATGATGTTAAAGAAGTGGTTTATAACCCAAGTTATGAACAACTTTTTGAAGAAGAAACCAAACCAGGCTTAGAAGGCTTTGAAAAAGGTACACTTACCACAACTGGCGCGGTGGCTGTTGATACAGGGATCTTTACCGGTCGTTCGCCGAAAGATAAATACATCGTTTTAGATGATACCACAAAAGATACTGTGTGGTGGACTTCTGATGTGGCGAAAAACGATAACAAACCAATGACTCAAGAAACTTGGTCAAGCTTGAAAGGTCTTGTGACTAAACAACTTTCTGGTAAACGTTTATTCGTGGTTGATGGTTTCTGTGGCGCAAGTGAACAAGACCGTATCGCAGTACGTATCGTGACTGAAGTAGCATGGCAAGCACACTTTGTGAAAAATATGTTCATTCGTCCTACAGAAGAACAATTAAAAACCTTTAAACCTGATTTCGTGGTAATGAATGGTTCTAAATGCACCAACCCGAACTGGAAAGAACAAGGTTTGAACTCTGAAAACTTCGTTGCATTCAACTTAACTGAGCGTATCCAATTAATCGGTGGTACTTGGTACGGTGGCGAAATGAAGAAAGGTATGTTCTCAATGATGAACTACTTCCTACCACTTAAAGGTGTAGGTGCAATGCACTGTTCTGCTAACGTAGGTAAAGACGGTGATGTAGCAATCTTCTTCGGTTTATCAGGTACAGGTAAAACCACCCTTTCTACCGATCCAAAACGTGAATTAATCGGTGACGATGAGCACGGTTGGGATGATGTAGGTATCTTCAACTTCGAAGGTGGTTGCTACGCGAAAACTATCCATCTTTCTGAAGAAAATGAGCCAGATATCTATCGTGCAATCCGTCGTGATGCATTATTAGAAAACGTCGTGGTTCGTGCTGATGGTTCAGTTGATTTCGATGATGGTTCTAAAACTGAAAATACTCGTGTGTCTTACCCAATTTATCACATTGATAATATTGTTAAACCAGTATCTCGTGCTGGTCACGCAACGAAAGTAATTTTCTTAACTGCGGACGCATTCGGTGTATTACCTCCTGTGTCTAAATTGACACCAGAGCAAACTAAATACTACTTCTTATCTGGTTTCACTGCTAAATTAGCTGGTACAGAGCGTGGTATTACTGAACCAACTCCAACCTTCTCAGCATGTTTCGGTGCGGCGTTCTTAACTCTTCACCCAACACAATATGCTCAAGTGTTAGTTAAACGTATGCAAGCTGCTGGTGCAGAAGCTTACTTAGTTAATACTGGTTGGAACGGTACAGGTAAACGTATCTCAATCAAAGATACTCGTGGTATTATCGATGCAATCCTAGATGGTTCTATCGAAAAAGCAGAAATGGGCAAGTTACCAATCTTTGATTTAGCGATTCCAAAAGCATTACCTGGCGTAGATTCTGCGATCTTAGACCCACGTGATACTTATGCGGATAAAGCACAATGGGAAGCAAAAGCGAAAGATCTTGCTGGACGTTTCGTGAAAAACTTCGAAAAATATGCAACTAACGCAGAAGGTAAAGCGCTTATCGCAGCAGGTCCAAAAGCTTAATTAGAGAATATCGTATCTAATTAAACATTTCTAAAAATAACCGCACTTTGATTTGTAAACCAAAGTGCGGTTTTTATATTAAGTTTTTTGCGAGTTATTCTTTTGCTACGGTAAGAATAGACCAAATATAAGCCAATATGACCAATACCGCAGAGACAGAAAACATGATGCTGACCACATCAACGAAAAAGAAACTTTCCAGAATCGGTTTAGTGAAGATGCGTTCCGCATATCTCGCGACAAAAGTGATGATATAAGCCCATAAAGCCCAGGTAACTAGATCTAGTACAAAGCTTTTGGCTTTAATCAGCAAGGGAAGACTGCTACCTTTATTAATAACCATCAATTGTTGTAAAGTGGCGGTTGCCATTATTTAAACTCCTCTGTCAGGGCTTGTCCAGACAGCTAGCTTGGACTTGTTTCTAAAAATCGCTTTTGGGATTCCAACGAGTAACGTTATTGTATTGAGTAACCAATAAACGTAGGGATACCAAATGCAGGAAATTCCATATTGGATCAATCCTTTTTCGTAACGTGAATCAATGTATAAGCTTAAGAGACACTGTAAGAAGAAGGAAAAAAACATGATTGAGATATTTGTTTCAAACAACTCCATGTTTTGAATTCCTATACCTAAGGTAATCTTGCGGTATAGTGCAAGTGCAACCAGTGCAACTAATAAGATTGCCCAAGTTGCAGTAACAAAATATTCGGCATACATTGGCCATAGGCGGCGGTTTCTCCAACGCCAGACCTGAGGGAAATATTTGAGAATGGTTTCAGCACCACCTTGTGCCCAACGTAAACGCTGTTTGTATAAACCATAAAGACGTTCAGGCATTAATACCCAACATAAAGCACGAGGTTCATACATGATGTTGTAACCGGCCGTTTGAATTTTCCAACTAACATCAATGTCTTCGGTGATCATATTGGTGCTCCAGCCACCGATTTCTTCCATTACATCTTTTCGGAATAAACAACATACACCAGATACGGTGAAGATGGTTCCCATCAGGCTTTGAGCACGTTTGATTAAACCGATAATGGAGCTAAACTCAGACACTTGTAAGCGACCTAGGATTGTACTGCGGTTACGTACGCGTGGGTTTCCTGTAACGGCGCCATAAGCACGGTTTAATTCGAGGGATTGCACCATGTAATCGATCGCATCGAAATCCAATACCGCATCGCCATCAATACAGGCCACATATTCACCTTTAGCAACTAACAAGCCATGATTTAATGCGCTGGCTTTACCTTGGTTTTCTTGGTGAAGCGCCACGATGCGTTCGTCAGCTTTTGCCCAACGTTCAATAATTTCACCTGTGTTATCTTTACTGCCATCATTGATAAAGATCAGTTCATAGTTTGGGTATCTGAGTTGGAGCAAGTAAGGAATAGCTTCATCTAGATTGTCCCCTTCGTTGTAGCAAGGCACCATAATGCTGACCATAGGAACGCGTTCTTTGGGCATTTGTTGGAAAGTCGGTTGCCCGAGTTTTCCTTCCATAAACAGGTAATAACACAGACTTGCCGTCACCCAATATATTGCCATCCCGGCAGGATACATGAATACGAAGATACTCACTGCTTCTAAGAATTGTTGGTTCATGATCAATCCTTATTTTTTTCCTGCATTCGTATTTACGGAAAAATACGGTTTCATTTTGTTCATATCCGGTTGGTTTGTTAAAAAGTTATCCGGATAGTAGCCATAGCTATAAATATGATTTTTTTGCAATAGCGTCATCCAATCAATCAATTCGGATTCAGGAATTGGTTTTTGAGTTCGCCAATTCACCGCTTGGAATTCAAACAAGACTTTATCTAATGGTGCTTGAGCTTTCACATTTTCAATAAGAGAAGCAAACCATTGATAGGCTTCTTTTTGTGAAATAGGCTGCTCATTTTCCATATATGGCATCGCCATAATGGCCGTGGTATCGTAATTTTCGGTGAGCGTTTTTAAGTTTTGAGCCAACCATTCTTCTGCATTTGGGGTTGTGATCACTGATGCATAAATATTACGAGCCGTTTTAAGAGAATATGAACCACGCAAGAAATAAGGTTTTAACGCATCAGTGAGTTGATGGGTTAATTGGATTAAATCCTGTGTTTTTTGTTTTGCTTGTGGACTAACCATGCCTTCAGCGTGAGTGCCTTCTGCACCTTCAAAATCGGTTAGGAACGCATCATCGTGGAATAAGATGCCATTAAATTTGGCATAGAATGACAAATCGTTATAAATGGATTTAATGATTTCAACATTCTGGTTGTTATAAGGTGAAAGGCGTAAATAAGCCTTTGTTGAAGGCTTGCCAGTGCGGCTATCAATGACATATTCCGCCTCTTTTACGCCTTTTCGTAAATCAAAGGCGAGTACAGGCATCCAAGCGTAGACTTGTACGCCCGCGCGCGTTTGCAATTGCCAGGCAATTCGGCCAAAAATATCATCTCGTACAGGAAGGTATTTATTTGGGAAATACAAGGCATCCGCTACACCATCCCCATCGGGATCAGAGAATGCTTGAAGATAAACTGTCGTCACACCATAGCGATAGATGCGGTCGATTAACTTATCAAGGTTTTTGGCTTGCTGAGCTTTATCCGCATCATAGACATAATCTAAATCGACATGCAGTACTCGTTGAATTTGTTTGCTTTCATCAATGCCATCAAGATAGTTTTTAACGGTATTTAGATCGGTTTCTGCATTAAGTAATAAGCGTCCAATATGTTTATCGCCAACTTTATTGATGATTTTTTCACCTAATGAGAAATAGTGTGGCATTCCTGCTTGTCGTGCAAGTTGCACAGCAACATCATTAAATTGTCCATAAGGCCACACCATTACACGTGGTTTCTTACCGATATGATTGATTAATGTTTGAACGGTGCGGGCGAAATCAGATTTCAATCTATTTTTGTAGGCATCTTCTGTTTCATATTTCCCATTTTTATATTCAGGCGCAATCACAGCAGGCAATTGACCACCAGCTGGGTTAGCATTAATACCGTTATGAAGATTATGAGTATGTGAGGCAACTTCAACGAGCCCACTTTGTTCCATTTCTTTGACTTGCGACCAAGTGGCAAAAACAGAACGATCCAGCATTTTATCGGCATAAGCGATTTTTTGATCTGCCGGCGTATCTAACCAGCCTGTCACTGGCGCAAAAACAGCAGGGTAGTTATAGGCCTTTAATAGAGGAAAGACCACGTTATACATGGTTTCATAGCCATCATCGAAGCTTAGCAATACCGCATTATCAGGTAATGTGCCTTTACCATTTTCAGCATCGATAACTTGCTGCCAACTGATCACGTTGTATCCGTTTTCTTTTAGCCAATTAAAATGTTTAATTAAGGTTTGGGCTGAAATCGTTTGAGGAAAATAATGTTTTTGATTTTCAGCCGCACTTTCATCTACAACAGAGTGATAAGCTAATACGCCATAACGATCTTGCGCAAAGGCAAAAGCTGAAAAAAGGGAAAGCGTGCAAATAATGATTTTTGCAAAATGTTTTAGAGATCTCATAAAGTTATACCGCTTAAGTATTTAATAATAAATAGAGAAGTTTAAATTTCCGAAATTGTTGAATTCAGCACTGCCGTCGTAAATATTCTTTTTACGACCAATTTCATAAGACACGCCAAATTTTTTACCAACACGCCATTGGTGTCCGTAACTTATCGACCACATTTTTTCTTGATTGAGTTCTGCCTGTTTATAAGCACCCACACTGGCTTTCAGGTGATGATTTAAGACTAAGCCATAATTAAGTGGTTGGTAGTAACTTAAATCCGCACCGAATTCCAAGCTTGTCGCTTTTGATGGGTTGTAATATTCAGCAGAATCAATGGTTTTATTTTTGCTGTAATCGACTCTGAAATTGTTGGTTAGCGCCCAACGGTCATGTTTGAATGTATTGAGATTCAACCAGAAATTGGCTTCTTTTCTTAAGTTGCCGTCATTAAATTTCATGACGCCACCACCTAGCCCAGCTTGGAAAATATCGGAATAGGAATATGTGGTAGAGAAACCAATATCTTTGGTATACACCCCTTTATTGATGGCTTTAACTGGAGTGCCACTACCATTAATATTGGCGTCTAAATTAAATGACCAATGCTGGTTGAGGGTATAATTTGCCTCTGTAGAGAAATAGGCTTTATCATTAAGCTTAATGCCTTTCCCGCTTTCCATTTTCACTTGGAGTGGATAGAAATTGAGCTCTGTTCCTACGCCAATTCGGCGAGAAATGAGACTTTCTTTGTCATAAGGGGAGCGAGTTTCTAAGTAATGAACGTAGAGATCGTGACCATTTGCTGTTTTCGGTGTGTAAATCGCATAATCTTGGCTACTTTCATTGCTATAACTGATTGGTGAGGTACGATGCTGTAAGCCGATACTTCCTACAATTTTGCCAGAACGTGCTTGTTCGTAATGGTTTATGAGGGATTGTGCTGACTGACGTTGTTCTTCATTCATTGCATCAATTGTTTTTGAAACTGTTGGTAAATCATTTTGACTTAAAGCAGTTTCTGCCAGGTTATTGCGTGCTTCTTGCTGATCATTTTTACTCAAAAAATAACCGGCTTTTTCAGCCCATAATTTGGCATCATCATAGTTGCCACGATTTCGCTCAAGTTCTGCTTTTTGCAACATAACCCATGGATCACCTGGCGTTTTATTAAATAGACGATCATCAATCAGTTGCTGAGCCAATTTGCGGTTACCACGCCATAAGGCTAAACGTGCCAAACCAAAATAGCGAGAATCGTAGCCTGGATTTAGAATTTTTGATGTTCGGGTATAGTCATTGATATAAATATTTGAATTCATACGCTCTAAATATTGTTGAGCCAATTCAAATTTGCCCGCATCGCTTGCAGTGAGAGAGAGTTTATGAAGTAAACCATCGTTCACAGCGAGTTTATTGTTTAAGGCTTGTTGTTCAATTGCTTGATAAATCGCTAATGCTTTGTGTGGTGAGCCTTTTGCTGCCCAATAATCACCAAAGGCTTCTTCTAAATACGCTGGCACATTAGGTTGAGTCTGTAATGTATTGAAGTCATCCTCTATTTCATCAAATTTATTTAATCGGACACCCATCACAAAACGATCTTGCAATGCTTGTTGATACAAAGGATGTTCAGGGTTAATTTTGGCCAAAAGTGCGGTCAATTCTTCAAATGATTTTTCTTGTTGTGTAGGCGTTGTCGCATTTTTTGAAGAGGTAATTGTCTTACCATGCTCAAACCACATCATGTCTTTTTGATTGAATTGATCAGGATAGGCTTTTTGTAATTTCTCTTGTAATGGTTGAAGGTTGTATTTCGATGCTAAACGATACAACTCTCTCATTAAGGTGATATTTTTTGGATTTTGTTCTAACTGACGTTGCCAACGGCCAAGTTTAGCCATGTCGGGTTCGGTGAAATCAAGCAAATAACTTTCTGCATCAAGATAAGCATTATCTTGTCCAAAACGTTTCTTATAAACATTCAGTGCATTTTTTGCCGCAGTGTAGTTTTTGGTTTCAGTGGAGGCTAATGCGCCACCAAGCCATCCATTTGGATTATCAGGGAATTGCTTTTGCAATTGGGAATAGAATGCAACGGCACGGTCGTATTGTTTTTCATTTCGAGCGGCTTTGCCTAAATTTTCCAGTTCATTTTGGGAAAATTGCGCGGGTGCGCAGCTTTCGCAAAGTGAAAGTGCTTTAGCGGATTGATTCGTCCTCAGATAGAGTGTAATTAAATCATCGCGCACTTTAATATCGTTTGTCCTCTTAAATAAGGCCTCAAGTTTTGGAATAGCTTGATTTAATTGGGCCTCTCCTTGACGAGAGAAAATGATGATATTTTCTCGTTCGGTATCAATAGAGGAATTTTGGGCATAGGCAACCTGTACTACTGAGGTACTGACACCTACTAATAGCATAGTCTTAAAGACATGGGATAGAGACTTCATATTAACTTCTACTATGTTTAATTATAATTATTTATTGTGGACTCTATATTTATGACAATGTAAAGAAAGTATAAGTTTCGTAAAGTGGTCCGACCTCAAGTTGAGCGATAAAAAGCATTAGCTATGTATAACATCAAGTGTTTTAGGTGAAAAAATAGGCGTTTTAGTAAAATAAAACGCCTATTTGATATTTAGAGAAGTGATTGAAAGTTATTTCAAAATAAACATCGGTGTGTTACTGATAGGATCACGATGAATGATGACATCCAAATCAAACACATCCTTAAGTAACTCTTCGGTCATGACCTCATCAGGTGTGCCTTGTGCCATCACTGCACCTTTTTTCATCACGACTAAATAATCGCAATAGCGACAGGCTTGGTTGAGATCATGCAACACCGTAATCACGGTTTTGCCGTTTTGTTGCATTTGTCGCATCATGCCCATGAGTTCTGCTTGGCGGTTTAAATCCAGATAAGTGGTAGGCTCATCGAGTAGCACTAATTCGGCATCTTGCGCAAGAGTCATGGCTAAAAATACCCGTTGTTGCTGGCCACCGGATAAATCGGAAACTAACTGTTCGGCGAGTTCGGCAGTTTGTGTTTGTTCCATCGCCCAATTAACCAATTCTTCATCTTTTTGACTGAGTTTACCCCATAGATTTAAGTAAGGCGAACGCCCGTAAGCGATCAATTCCCGCACTTTAATCCCTTCTGGTACTAGGTGTTGCTGCGGGAGAAAAGCCAAT
>ERZ1699254.428-NODE-428-length-16531-cov-3.662217_pt1 | contig 16531 bp, 11 predicted proteins | sample MGYA00581522_ERZ1699254 | MGnify/ENA primary metagenome ERZ1699254 (study PRJEB42319, sample SAMD00040329) | human oral metagenome | material: saliva | host: Homo sapiens | study: EMG produced TPA metagenomics assembly of PRJDB4115 data set (Metgenomic analysis of... | reverse complement strand
CCCTCGAACAGTTCCCCGACGCCCGCGCTGTCTCCATTGACACATGGGGCGTGGACTGGGCTCCCCTCGACGAGAACGGTGAGCTCGTTGGCGACGTTATTGCCTACCGCGACGAGCGCACCTCCCGCACCCTCGATGCTTTCCGCGATTGCATCGGCGACCGTGAGTTCTTCGACTTGACCGGCAACCAGCCGGCCACCATCAACACGGCGAACCAGCTTTTCGCCTACCTGCAGGAAAACCCCGCCGACGCGCAGCGTGTCGCTGCCGCCCTCTTCCTGCCCGACTACTTCGCGTACCGCCTCACCGGCGTCGTCGGCTGGTCGCGTACGATCGCCTCGACCTCCGGCCTGCTCACCCCGGGCGGCGGCGACTTCAACGACGAGGTCTTCAACCGTCTCGGTATCCCGCGCGGCTGGTTCGGTGATCTGTCCGCCGACCGCACCGTCGTCGGCCCCTGCAGCGTCCCCGGCCTCGAAACCCTGACCGTTGTGCGCGGCGGTGCCCACGACTCCGCCTGCGCCGTCCACGGCCTGCCCATCGAGGAAGGCAAGCGTGCCTACTTCCTGTCCTGCGGCTCCTGGTCCGTCCTCGGCGCCATCGAGGACCAGCCCCTCATGAGCGACGCCGCCTTCGACCTCGGCATCACGAACGAAGGCCGTACCGACGGGGGAGTGCGCCCCCTTTTCAACATCACCGGCATGTGGATTCTCCAGGAGATCCAGCGCCAGTGGGAGCGTGAGGGCACGCCCACCGATACCGACGAGCTGGTCGCCCAGGCTCGCGAACTGCCCGCAGCCTCCGGCGTTTTCGACCCGGACGAGGAAGCATTCGCCACCCCCGGCGACATGCAGCGCAAGATCGACGAGGCCTTGGACGCCCAGGGCGCGGCACGTCCCGACTCCATGGCCGGCTACGTGCGCGTCATCATCGAGTCCTTCGCCCGCCGCTACGCCCGTGCGATCGGCGAACTGACCGAGGCTACCGGACTGGCTCCGGACCAGCTCAACCTCGTGGGTGGCGGCGCACGCAACCGACTCCTGTGCGACCTGACCGCCCAGATCTCGGGAGTGACCGTCGTGCGAGGCCCCATCGAGGCATCGACCTTCGGCTCCCTCCTCGCCCAGCTCGAAACCATCGGCGCTCTCGCCGAGGAAGACCGCGCCACCGTCATCGCAGCCAGTGCAGCAACCCATGTCCACGTCCCGACCCGCAGCTAAGAAGGTCTCGCTCGCCGACATCGCGCGGCGCGCAGGCGTCTCGACCAACACGGTCTCGCGCGTCGTGCGCGGGGATCCCGAGGTGTCGGAAAAGACTCGCGCGCGCATTGCGAAGCTCGTCGAGGAGTTGGGCTACGTGCCCAACTACGCGGCGCGAGCGCTCGCGGCCAAGCGCACCAACGTCCTTCAGGTCGTCCTGGCCGCCCCCATGTTCCACGGACATGGGCGCGTGCTGCTGTCGATCCTCAACGCCTCGGCGCAGGCCGGGTACCACGTGTCCCTGTCCTACGCGTACGGGCCGGACGGGCAGCTGCGCAACGATTTCGCTCCCTTCGACGTCGACGGCGTCATCATCCTGGGAGGCCAGGACCCGACGATCGACGTTGCGATTGAATCGGGTAAGCGCTTCCCGACCGTCCTCGTCCTGACGAGCGAAAAAGGCCTCGACGGTATCTCGACCGTCGCCGTCGACAACGTGCGCGGCGCACGCCTGGCCACCGAGCACCTGCTCGCCCAGGGGCTCACCGACGTCGTTCACGTCTCGGGTCCCGCCGGCTGGTCGGACGCCCAGATGCGCAGGCTCGGTTATGAGCAGGCATGCGCGTCCTACGACATCGAGCCCGTCGTGCTTCAGCCCGACTCGTGGGACTCTCGCGATGGCTACGACGTCATGCGCGCGGCCGGCCGTCTGCCCGAGGGCATCCAGACCGCGAACGACCAGCTGGCCCTCGGCGCCATGCGCTACATCTACGAGCGCGGGGGAGTGGTTCCGCGCGACGTGCGGGTCGTCGGCTTCGACGACATCGACGGCGCGGACTCCTACGCACCCCCGCTCACGACCATCCACCAGCCCTTCGATCGCCTGGGACGCACGGCCGTGCGCCTCGTGCGTTCGCTCATGGGCGGCGGTCCCTCACAGGACATCGTCCTCGACCCCGAGCTGGTCATCCGGGCCAGTTCACACCTGTAAGAAAGGCACGTTCATGCTCTATGGACCTATGACGCACCCGCAGTTCCTGCGCGCGCTCGCGGCCGCCGGCCACGGCTCGAAGATTCTGCTGGCGGACGCGAACTACCCGCACACGACGGGTGTGAACCCGCGTTGCGAACTCATTTCGCTCAACCTTGCCCCGGGTCTCCTGGATGTCAGCCAGGTCCTCGACGTCCTCAAGCGCACGATTCCGATCGAGCGCGCAGAGATCATGACCCCCGCCCCCGACGCCGATCCGGTGGAGATCCCGATCCACGACGAGTTCCGCGCGGCTCTGCCCGGTGTGGAGTTCGGCGAGATTTCCCGCTGGGACTTCTACGATGCCGCGCGCGACGAGAACGTCGGCATCATCGTTGCGACGGGCGAGCAGCGCCTGTACGGCAACCTGCTCCTGACGGTCGGCGTGCGCCAGCCCGGGGAGTAAAACCCGTTTGCCGCCCCAGGGCGTGCCTTGTTACATCGGTGACGAACACTTTCGTTTCGTTTTCGTTTCAACTGAATGGTGGCTCCGGCGCGGGGGAGATAGTTTCATGGCTGGTGGGTGGCTCGAGAGAGCCACCCACCAGCGCATTTATCCTTGCAATATCATTGAATAATGAAGAATGGACAGCGTTGTCCTGAACGTTTGTGCGCTCCGCGTGCACCTGCGTGAATCTTCTTCTCGTGATGTTGCATACTTTCGTTTTAGTGACTATTCTTTTCTTAACGAAAGGGAAAGTGACAAAGAATGTCGCTGATTCTGTGAAGAGGTGCCCCATGGGACGTGCAGAAGAACGCACGAACTACATCCTGGATCGCCTCGCCCGGGAGGGTGAGGTGAGCGTCGCGCAGCTTGCCTCCGATCTGGGAGTCTCGCCCGTCACCGTGCGCGCATCGCTCAAGTCTCTCGACGAGCAGGGCTACCTCGTGCGCACGCACGGAGGAGCGCGTCCCACCACCTTCCGCAACATTCACCTGCGCCAGAACGATCGTGTTGAGATCAAGGAGCGCATCGCTCGCGCCGCCGCCGACATGATCCACGACGACGATCGCATCATGATCGAGGCCGGCACCACCTGCGCCCTCATCGTCAAGTACCTTACCGGCAAGCGCGGGGTTCAGGTTCTCACCAACTCCGTGCTGGTCTTCGCTAACGCCCGCTCCAACCCGAACCTCAACATCACGCTGACGGGCGGGCACTTCCGCGCCGAGTCCGAGTCCCTCGTGGGGCCGGTCGCCGAGCGCGCCATCAATGACTTCAACGCTCGCGTCGCGTTCCTCGGGACCGACGGGTTCAGCGTTGATCGGGGTCTGACCACCCAGCTCGTAGAAGGTGGACAGGTCGGCTCCATTATGCGTACCCGCGCACAAGAGACGTGGCTGCTCGCTGACTCCTCCAAGTATGGGGAAGCCGGCTTTGTCAGCTTCATGGGGATCGACGAGGTCACCGGAATCATCACCGACGATGAGATCCCCGAAGAATCCATCAAGGAATTGGCCGAGCGCACGAAGCTGCGCATCGTCTAGGAGGAATTACATGGCCACCATCGTGGTGATGCCCCAGCTGGGCAACTCTGTTGAGTCATGCATCATCGTCGAGTGGATGATCGCAGAAGGCGACACCGTCTCCGTCGACCAGACGCTCGCGTCCATCGAGACCGACAAGTCGACCATGGAGGTGCCCTCGACCGCCGAGGGTACCGTCCTGAAGCTCCTGTGGGAGGAAGGCGACGAGGTCCCCGTGAAGGATCCGCTCATCATCGTCGGTGAGCCCGGAGAGGACATCTCCGGCCTCGTTCCCGGTGGCGACGCTGCCCCCGCCGAAGCCGACGCTCCCGCCGAGCAGGCCGCCGCTGCCCCCGAGGCCGCTGCCCCCGCCTTCGCGACCGAGCGCGCCACCGGCGCCGTCTCCCCGCGCGCCCGCGCCCTCGCCGCGTCGAACGGCGTCGACGCCTCGGCCATCGCCGAGGGTTCCGGCCCCCACGGCCGCGTCATCGAGCGTGACGTCGCCGCCGCGATCGCCGCCGGCCCCGTCCTGACCTCCGCCGCGCGCGCAGCCGGCGTGAGCGCCGCCGAAGGCACCGGCATTGGCGGACGCGTGTCCGTCGCCGATGCAGGCCGCACCCCCGAGGCCGCCCCCGCTGCGGCCGTCGCAGCCCCCGCCGCTGCCGCCGACTTCCCCGGCGCCTCGACCTCCGCCCCGCTCAAGGGCGTGCGCAAGGTCGTCGCCAAGCGCATGATGGAGTCCCTGACCTCCACCGCGCAGCTGACCCTCAACACGACGGCCAACGCCGCCGGCATCCTCGCGATGCGCAAGAAGGTCAAGAACGCCGACGAGGCCCTGGGCCTGAACAAGATCACGCTCAACGACCTGGTCTGCTTCGCCGTATCGCGCACCCTGCTCAAGTACCCCGTGTTCAACGCTCACCTCGAGGACGGCGTCCTCACCGAGTTCGAGCAGGTTCACCTCGGCTTCGCATGCGACACCCCGCGCGGCCTCCTCGTCCCCGTCATCCGCTCCGCGCAGGCCCTGGGCCTCAAGGCGTTCTCCGACGAGGCCAAGCGCCTGGCGGGCGGTGCCATCGACGGCACCATCGCCCCCGACTTCCTGAGCGGCGGCACCTTCACGGTCTCCAACATCGGCTCCTTCGGTATCGAGACCTTCACCCCCGTCATCAACCTGCCCCAGACGGCCATCCTGGGCGTCGGCGCGATCACCCCGCGCCCGACCGTGGCCGCGGACGGCTCGATCGGCGTGGAGCAGCGCCTCAACCTGTCGCTGACGATCGACCACCAGGTCATCGACGGCGCGGACGGCGCGCGCTTCCTGCGCGACCTGGTCGCCGCCATCGAAAACATCGACGTGACCGTTCTGGCCTGAGGAAAGAGGAACACTCATGAGTGACACGCATTTTGACGTCATCGTCCTCGGCGCGGGGCCCGGCGGCTACCTGGCCGCCGAGCGCCTCGGGCACGCCGGCAAGAAGGTCGCCCTCGTTGAGGAACAGTACCTGGGCGGCACCTGCCTGAACGTGGGCTGCATCCCCACCAAGACCCTGCTCAACGGCGCGAAGAACTACCTGCACGCCAAGGAAGCCAGCCAGTTCGGCGTGGACGCCAGCGGCGTTGCCGTCAACTGGACGCAGATGCAGGCCTGGAAGGATCAGGTCGTCAAGGGCCTGGTCGCCGGCGTCGCAGCCACCGAGCGCAAGGCGGGCGTGACCGTTATCAACGGACGAGGCCACCTCGACGCCCCCGGTCGCGTGACCGTCGAGGGCACGACCTACACCTCGGATCACGTCATCATCGCCACGGGCTCCGTGCCGGCCATGCCCCCGCTGCCCGGCACCCAGGACAACCCCGCGCTGGTCGACTCCACGGGCATCCTCTCGCTGCCCGAGGTTCCGGCCCGCCTCGCGATCATCGGCGGCGGCGTCATCGGCGTCGAGTTCGCCTCCCTGTATTCCACCCTCGGCTCCCAGGTGACCGTCATCGAGATGGCCCCTGAGATCCTGCCCTTCATGGATGACGACCTGGCCGCCAAGGCCCGCGCCGCCATGAAGGACGTGACCTTCGAGCTGGGCTGCCGCGTCGAGTCCCTCGACGGAGGCACCGTCCACTACTCCAAGGGCGAGGAGAAGCTGAGCGTCGAGGCCGACGTGGTCCTCATGGCCGTTGGCCGCCGTCCCGCGACGGTGGGCTGGGGCGCCGAAGAGGCCGGCCTCGAGATCAACCGCGGCATCGTCGTCGACGACACGATGCGCACCAACCTGCCCAACGTGTGGGCCATCGGCGACGTCACCGGACGTTCCCTCCTGGCGCACGCCGCCTACCGCATGGCGGAGATCGCCTCGGCGAACATCCTCGACCCCTCCGCCAAGAAGCGCGGCGAGGTCATGCGCTGGCACACCGTCCCGTGGGCCGTCTTCTCGATCCCCGAGGCCGCCGGCGTCGGTCTGACCGAGTCCGCCGCCAAGCGCGAAGGCCGCGAGGTCCTCGTCGCCAAGGTGCCCGCCCTCATGTCCGGCCGCTTCATCGCGGAGAACGGCTTCAAGGCGCCCGGCGAGGCGAAGATCCTCGTCGATCCCAAGACCCACCAGGTGCTGGGCATCCACGTCCTGGGTGCGTACGCAGCCGAGATGATCTGGGGCGCTCAGGCCGTCCTCGAGATGGAACTGACCGTCGAGGACCTGCGCCAGGTCGTCTTCCCGCACCCCACGGTCTCCGAGGTCATCCGCGAAGCCGCGTGGGCCGTCAAGCTCTAACGAACATCCCCTACGTCAAGGAAGAGTAGAAAAATGACTCAGTCTCTTATCATCGACCCCAATGAGGTGCGTCGCCCCGGGTACGTGAAGTTCCCCGAGGTCCCCGTCAACCAGTACACCTTCGACCGTGACACCGAGATCGCCCGCTACGGCGAAAAGGGCATGGTTCAGATGCTCCACGACATGATCGTCGTGCGCACCTTCGAGTCGATGCTGGACTCCATCAAGAAGACCGGCGCCTGGGAAGGCGTCGAGTACAACCACCCCGGCCCCGCCCACCTCGGCATCGGCCAGGAGAGCGCCTACGTCGGCCAGAGCTACGTGCTGTCGCCCGATGACTTCATCTTCGGCTCGCACCGCTCCCACGGCGAGATCCTCGCCAAGTGCTACTCGGCCATGCACCAGATGGACGAGAGCCAGCTCGAGGGCATCATGAAGGGCTTCCTCGGCGGCGAGACCCTGTCCTACGCCGAGAAGATCGACTACAAGGACACGAAGGACCTCACCGAGAACTTCATCCTCTTCGGCGCCCTCGCCGAGATCTTCGCCCGCAAGTCCGGCTTCAACCGCGGCCTGGGCGGCTCGATGCACACCTTCTTCCTGCCCTTCGGTTCCTACCCGAACAACGCGATCGTCGGTGGCTCCGCCCCCATCGCGAACGGTGCGGCCCTCTTCAAGCGCATCAACCGCAAGCCCGGCATCGTCATCTCCAACATCGGTGACGCCGCCATGGCCTGTGGCCCCGTGTGGGAGGCCATGAACTTCGCGGCCATGGACCAGTTCCGCTCGCTGTGGCGCGAGGAGGACGGTGGCAACCCGCCGATCCTGTTCAACTTCTTCAACAACTTCTACGGCATGGGCGGCCAGACCTTCGGCGAGACCATGGGCTACGAGATCCTCGCCCGCGTGGGCGCGGCCCTCAACCCCGAGGCCATGCACGCCGAGCGCGTCGACGGCCTCAACCCGCTGGCCGTCGCGGATGCGACCACCCGCAAGAAGAAGATCCTCGAGGAGGGCCGCGGCCCCGTCCTCATGGACACCATCACCTACCGCTTCTCCGGCCACTCGCCGTCGGACGCCTCCTCGTACCGCACGAAGGAAGAGGTCGAGCTGTGGGAGCAGGTGGACTGCATCAAGGAGTACAGCAACCTGCTGATCTCCAACGGCCTGACCACGCAGGACGAGATCGACGGCTACACGGCCTCGCTGACCGAGAAGCTCGTCAAGGTCCTCAAGCTCTCGATCGACGACGAGGCCACGCCGCGCGTCGCCGACGGCTACATCGACTCCGTCATGTTCTCCAACGAGAAGGTCGAGGCCTTCGATGACGCGACCCCCGAGATCGACCTCGAGGACAACCCGCGCGTCAAGGCGCTGGCCAAGAAGGTGCGTACCTCCGTCGATGAGAACGGCAAGCCCGTCTCGAAGATGCGCATGTACCAGTTCCGTGACGGCCTGTTCGAGGCCATGCTGCACCGCTTCAAGACCGACCCGACGATGGCCGCTTGGGGCGAGGAAAACCGCGACTGGGGCGGCGCCTTCGCCGTCTACCGTGGCCTGACCGAGGCCCTGCCCTACCGTCGCCTGTTCAACTCGCCCATCGCCGAGGCCTCGATCGTGGGCGCCGGCGTCGGCTACGCGATGGCCGGTGGCCGCGCGGTCGTCGAGCTCATGTACTGCGACTTCCTGGGCCGCTCCGGTGACGAGGTCTTCAACCAGATGGCCAAGTGGCAGTCGATGAGCGCCGGCCTGCTCAAGATGCCTCTCGTTCTGCGCGTGTCCGTGGGCGCGAAGTACGGCGCTCAGCACTCCCAGGACTGGAGCGCGCTCGTTGCTCACATCCCGGGCCTGAAGGTCTACTTCCCGACCACCCCGACCGACGCCAAGGGCATGCTCAACCTGGCACTCGCCGGAACCGACCCGGTCGTGTTCCTCGAAAGCCAGAAGCTCTACGACAAGGGCGAGGACTTCGAGCCCGGCGGCGTGCCCGAGGGCTACTACGAGACCGAAGAGGGCGAGCCGGCGATCCGCCGCGAGGGCACCGACATCACGATCGCTGCCTACGGCGCGACCGTGTACAAGGCCCTCGAGGCTGCTGACGTCCTGGCTGAGAAGTACGGCCTGAGCGCCGAGGTCATCGACCTGCGCTTCGTCGCCCCGCTCAACTACGACAAGCTCATCGCCTCCGTGAAGAAGACCGGTCGCCTGGTCCTCACCTCGGACGCCGTCGAGCGTGGCTCCTTCCTCAACACGGTCGCCGCCAACGTGCAGACCCTGGCCTTCGACGCGCTCGACGCGCCGATCGCCGTCGTGGCCTCGCGCAACGGCATCACGCCCGGACCCGAGATGGAGTCGTACTTCTTCCCGCAGGTCTCCTGGATCCTCGACGCGATTCACGAGCGCATCCTCCCGCTGCCCGGCCACGTGCCCACCACGAAGCACGCGACCGAGGCCGAGATCGCGCGCCTGAACCGCGCGGGCCTCTGAGGCATTGGGGGCGGGCTGTTCCCTTTCCGGCCCGCCCCCGTCCTTGGTTCGCACTCCCTGACGCGAGCCCGCGAGGCCGGGGCCACACTCCTCCTCACCGTGCCCCGGCCTCGCCCACATACTTGTTTCATTACCGTTTTTCTCCACCCAACGAAGAGATGGCAGAACCCATGGACATCACCAACGACCCGGCAGCAACCCCGGCCCAGCGCATCGAGGCGCTGCGCGCCGGCGTGGCCGACGAGCACTTCCCCAGCTGGGTGCCCGAGTCGAACAACCACATCCACACGTGCTTCTCGTTCAGCCCCTACACGCCCACGCACGCCGCGCTGCTCGCGCGTCGCAACGGCCTGCGCGTCGTCGGATCGGTCGACCACGACTCGATCGGTGCCGCCGCTGAGATGAGCGAGGCGACCCGCATCCTGGGCATGGGTTCCGTTACCGGCTTCGAGATCCGCGCCCGCTTCGGCGAGGGCACGCCGCTCGCGCAGCGCAAGCTCAACAACCCCGATTCCGAGGGCGTCGCCTACATGACGGTTCAGGGTGTGCCCGCCCCGGTCCGCGAGAAAGTCGCCGAGTGGCTCGCCCCCAAGCGCGCCGCCCGCCTCGAGCGCACCCTCGCCATGGCCGAGAGCGCCAACAAGATCCTCACCGACCTGGGCCTGGAGCCCTTCGACCCGCAGGCGGACATGGTCGGCATCTCCCAGTACGCCAATGGCGGTGGGATCACCGAGCGCCACCTGCTGGCCGCCATGGCCTCAGCCCTCATCCGCGGTTTCGGCCGCGGTCCCGCCCTGGTCCAGGGCCTGGACTCGATGGGCGTCGAGATCCCCGAATCCCTCGCACGCGTCCTGTCCGACGCCGACAACCCGCACCTCATGTACGACCTGCTGGGCGTCCTGAAGGCCAACTACCTCGATCGCATCTACATCCAGCCGACCGACGAGCTGCCCAGCGCCGCCGAGGTCGTCGAGTTTGCCGACTCGGTCGGTGCGATCGCCACCTACGCCTACCTGGGTGACGTGTCCGCCTCGCCGACGGGCGACAAGAAGGCCGAGAAGTTCGAGGACGACTTCCTCGACGAGCTTTTCGAGTACATGGAGTCGATCGGCCTGCGCGCCGTCACCTACATGCCCCCGCGCAACACCCCCGAGCAGCTTGAACGCATCCACGCGCTCGCGGCCGCCCACGGCATGCTCGAAATCTCGGGCGTGGACATCAACCAGCCTCGCCAGCGCTTCACCTGCGAGGAGCTGCGCCGCCCCGAGTTCGCGGACCTCAACGAGGCCACGTGGGCCCTCGTCGCGCACGAGGCCCTGTCCTCCGTGGACCCCTCCCTGCACCTGCTGGGCCGCACGGGTCGCCTGACCCCCGAGGCCCTCGCCGAGCGCATCAGCCAGTACGCACCCCTGGGTCGCGCGATTGCCGACGGCGAGGACGCCGCCGCTGTTGCCGCCCGAGCCACATCGATTAACTGACGAGTTTCGTCGAGAAAGAGAGACATCATGAGTAACGCTCCCGAGGTACGCGGGCTCTTCCTCAAGGCCCTCGGCCGCCCGGTCATCGTGGCCCCCAGCTCGGCCGAGCCGACCGTCACCTTCGACGGCCCGCTCACCGAGGTGTGCCCCTGCTCCCTGAAGGAGACGGAGCTTCCCGTCGTCGTTCGCGCTGGTGAAGAGACATTCGAGGTCCGCGCCACCGCCACCGGTGAGCGCGCCATCAACGGCCGCGTCGCCCTCGTGACGGGCGGCGCCCAGGGCTTCGGCGCGGAGATCGCGCGCGGCCTGGTGGACGCCGGCTGCTTCGTGTACGTCGCCGACCTGAACGGCGAGGGTGCGGCAGCCAAGGCGGCCGAGCTCGGCGGCGAAGGCGTCGCCCACCCGATCACGGTCAACGTCGCCGACGAGGAATCCGTCGCGGCAATGGCCTCCGAGATTGAGCGCGTCACCGGCGGCCTCGACCTGGTCGTCTCCAACGCGGGCATCGTGCGCGCCGGCTCCGTCCTCGAGCAGGATGCCTCCGCGTTCCGCCTGTCCACGGACATCAACTACGTGGCCTTCTTCCTGGTCACCAAGCACCTGGGACAGCTCCTGGCCCGCCAGCACTCGACCGCCCCCGAGTGGCTGACCGACATCATCCAGATCAACTCCAAGTCCGGCCTCGTCGGCTCGAACAAGAACGCCGCCTACGCGGGCTCGAAGTTCGGCGGCATCGGTCTGGTCCAGTCCTTCGCCCTCGAGATGGTTGCTCACGGCGTGAAGGTCAACGCAATCTGCCCCGGCAACTTCTACGACGGCCCGCTCTGGTCCGACCCGGACCGCGGCCTCTTCGTCCAGTACCTGAACTCCGGCAAGGTCCCCGGCGCCAAGACGGTCGCCGACGTCAAGGAGTTCTACGAGGCGAAGGTCCCCATGCGCCGCGGCGCCCAGGGCATCGACGTTCTGCGTGCGATCTTCTACATCGTTGAGCAGGAATACGAGACCGGCCAGGCCGTGCCCGTCACGGGCGGCCAGGTGATGCTCTCCTGACAGTGTCACGAGGCCGGGGATCCCAGCGGGTTTCTCGCCAGCTCCCCGGCCTCGTCCTTTCTTCCCACGTCCAGTTGTTTTTCCAGTGAAAGAGTCAGTCATGACCCAGATTCCCTCCACCCAGTACGCGATTCAGATCGTCGGCAAGGAGGAGTTCGTCGTTAACCCGGCGAAGCCCGTTGACCCCGTTGGCCCGACGCAGATCCTGCTCGAGGTTGAAGCCTGCGGCATCTGCTTCTCCGATACGAAGCTGCTCCACCAGTTCGATGGCCACCCGCGCAAGTCGGACGTGGTGGCGGGTATCGACCTGGACGCCCTCAAGGACATCCCCTCCTACCACCCGAACCAGGAAGCCGTGACGCCCGGCCACGAGCCCGTCGTGCGCGTCGTGCAGGTTGGCGAGAAGGTCACGCATTTCAAGGTCGGCGGCCGTCTGCTGGTCCAGGCCGACTGGAAGCACCTGCGTACCGCGAAGTCGAACGGTGCCTTCGGCTACAACTTCGACGGCGCCCTCGAGGAGTTCGTCGTCGTCGACGAGCGCTGCGTCGTGTCCCCGGATGGGGAAGAGTTCCTCATCCATGTGTCGGAGGGCCCGTCGGCCGCGGCCGTCGGCCTCATCGAGCCCTGGGCGACCGTCGAGGGCTCCTACGCGTGGGCTGAGCGTAACCACGTCGCGGACGGTGGTCGCCTGCTGGTCGTCGGCGAGGGCGATATCGACGCTCTGACCGCCGAGCACAAGCCCGCCGAGGTCGTGCGCGTTGCCGCCGACGCCATCGAGGGTGTCGAGGGTGAGTTCGACGACATCGTGTTCTTCGGCTCGGACGCCGACGCGATCGAGAAGGCTGCGCTCCTGATCGGCACCCGCGGCACCATGTGTGTCGTCCTCGGCGGCGAGAAGATCTCTCGTAAGGTGTCCCTGGACATCGGCCGCGTCCACTACGACTTCACCCGCTTCTGCGGCACGACCGGCTCGGACCCGCGCGAGGGCTACGCCTGGATCCCCGCCAACGGCGACCTGCGCGAGAACGACCGTTGCGTCTTCGTCGGCGCCGCCGGCCCGATGGGCGTCATGCACACGATGCGCGCCGTCACCTCGGGTGTCCCCGGCATCTCCGTGGTCGGCACCGACCTGTCGGACGAGCGCCTGGCGAACCTCGCGGCCGTCGTCGGCCCGACCGCCGAGAAGAACGGCGTGCCCCTCGACATCGTCAATACCTCCTCGACGCCCCTGGAGTTTGGCTACACCTACGCGACGTGCCTCGTGCCCGTTCCCGCGCTGGTCTCCCAGGCCGTTGACCTCCTGGCCCAGGGCGGCATCCTCAACGCGTTCGCGGGAATCCCGGCTGGCACGTTCGGTGATTTTGACCTGCAGGGCATCATCGAGCGCCAGATCTTCATGCTGGGAACCTCCGGTTCGGACGTGTCCGACATGCGCACGGTCCTGCGCAAGATCGAGGACGGCGTCATCGACACCACGATCTCGCTGTGGGCGGTCACCGGCATGGCGGGCTTCGGCGACGCCATCAATGCGGTGATGAACCGTACCTCGGGCGGCAAGATCATGGTCTTCCCGATGATGCACGACCTGGGCCTGACCCCCGTGTCCGAGCTGGCCGAGAAGCTGCCGACGGTTGCCGCGAAGCTCGACGCCGCCGGCCTGTGGACCAAGGAGGCCGAGGAGGCGCTGCTCGCCACCCGCTGAGCGCTCCGTCTCGACCTTCGCCCCGGCCTCGTCTGTTTCGACGAGGCCGGGGCCTTCTTTCTCTGGGATAATGAGGGGGCAAGCGTTGCGGGATGGAACGAGGAGGTTCCCATGACGGTCAACGATCACGCCTCGCAGGAGCGCTACGTGGCGCTGTACGCCTGGCTGTGCGGGCAGATGTCTCCGCGCACGCCGCACGCGGCGGACCTCTTTGCGCAGGACAGCGAGTGCCTCTACGATGCCTTCCTCTCCGTGCTTGTCGGCACGAGGCTGGGGTTCGCGGACTACGACGATAATCAAGCCCATCACGGGCTCTACGTCTTCGACTTTTTCGTCGGTGACATCGAGGCGCCGCCGCTCGGCAGGGGCGTTGATGGGCAGAGAGTGCCCGGCATGGCGGGGGACCCTGCCGCGGACGGCGCCGCCCGAGCGATGTGCCACGCGATCGTCGACACGTGGCTCGGGGACACGAGCGCACACATCCCGTTCGTGGCATCTGTGATTGCCTCCGTGGCCACCCTCGAGCTCGTCGCCGATGTGCGCGTCGACGAGTGTGTCTTTGAGTGTGAGCTGCCGCGGGAGTATGCGCGCTTCACCGCGAACAAGCCGTGGGAGGACGGGAGCCTGCCCATTGGCGCGCTGGATTTGTCCCTGGTTGCCCCTGGTCCGCTCATTCACCTCGAGGCGCGCCCGCGCTACAAGGGACAGGCCCTGTCCCCCTCGGGCTTTACCGAGGCCTTGGCATCGGCCGTGCAGATGGGGCTCTCCGTGGAGTCGTCCTCTGCGTTCGCCTTCGGTGCCGCCGCCACTCTGCGCGCTCCGCACGGGGGCCCTGAGATGCTCGGGTGGGCCGCCGACGCGGTGGCTCGCGCCCTGTCGGCCTGCGGGCACACCGGGGGAGTGCAGATCCGAACGCGCTTCGCTCACGCACCGTCGTAGCAACCGACCGCCCCGCCGTCGCGCATAACGAAGCCCCGGCCTCGTCCGTTGAGACGAGGCCGGGGCAAGTTTGCTGGGGGAGAGGACCCTTACGCGTTGGTCTTCTCGGCGGCGACGGGAGCGTCGTCCTTCCAGAAGTCCAGTTCGTCGGGGTTCAGGCCGATCGAGGAGGCCTTGAAGTGCGGCTCGAGGCCGGCCTTGCGCTGAGAGACGTAGTCGTCCGCGCAGCGGATGGCCTGGTTGCCCAGGATGACGATGACGGGCAGGTTGATGAGCGCCATGAGGCCCATCAGGATGTCGCCCAGGTTCCATGCGACCTCGAACTTGAGGAGCGCGCCCGCGAAGACGAGCAGCGCGGCCACGGCGCGGAAGATCGAGAGCATCCAGTGCTTCATGTTCACGTTGCGCAGCAGGAAGCGGAAGTTCACCTCGGCGTAGTAGAAGTTACCGACCAGCGTCGTGAAGGCGAAGAGGAACAGCGCGACCGAGATGAAGACCTGCGCGACCGGCTGACCCAAAACGGTGGCCATCGCGTCCTTCACGAGGGGAGCTCCCGTCACGCCGTTGTCATTGCCAACGCCCGAGGAGAGAACCACGAACGCGGTAAGCGTGCAGATCACCATGGTGTCGATGAAGACCGAGAGCATCTGGACGAGGCCCTGCTTGGCGGGGTGCGACACGGAGGCGGAGGCGGCGGCGTTCGGCGCGGAACCGACGCCGGCCTCGTTCGAGTAGAGGCCACGCTTGATGCCGTACATCATCGCGGAGCCGGCGAAGCCACCGAAAATCGCCTTAAAGTCGAAAGCGCCGCTGAAGATCGCCGAGAACATCGCGGGAATGTTCTGGTAGTTGAGCGCGACGACGACCAGGCCGACGCCCAGGTAGATGATGGCCATGACCGGCACAAGCAGGGCGGTGACGTCGGTGAGACGACGCGTACCGCCGAAGATGGAGCCGGCCATAAGCACCGCGAGGATGGCGCCAACGATCCACGGCGTCCACTCGTTCGCCCAGCTGTACTCGGTGAACGCGTCGGCGACGTTGAAGGAGGCGAGCAGGTTGAAGCCGCCCATGTAGGTCAGGATGAGCACCGACGCGAAGAGCGTGGCAAGCCAGTTCTGCTTGAGGGCTGTCTGAATGTAGTAGGCAGGACCGCCGTAGGAGTGGTGGGGTCCCTGCTTCTTGTAGATCTGTGCGAGCGTCGACTCGATGAAGGCGGATGCGCCACCGAGGGTCGCGATGACCCACATCCAGAAGACGGAGCCGGCGCCGCCGAGCGTCACCGCCGTCGCAACACCGGCAATGTTGCCGACGCCCACGCGCGAGGCCGTGGAGACCATCAGGGCGCGGAACGAGGAAACCTCGCCTTCCTCGTGGGGAGGCTCAGTCACGACGCGGATCGCTTCCTTAAACAGACGAAGGGGCAGCGCACGCGTGCGCACAAAGAAGTACAAGCCGACGCCAATCAGAAGGGCGACCAGCAGGTACGTATACATAAAGCCCGAGATCGTGTCGAGAGTGCCGGCGAGATCAAAGGCCGGGCGCAGGGTTCCATTCATCGTTGTTCCTAGCGTTGATGGACGGTCATAGAAGCGGCCGAGCCGCACTGATGAGCACGAGTATAGCGCCTCGGTCAACGGAAGGTAAAGACTTTACTAAAAAACGTGATGGCTTTGGCCGTGTCGGCAGTTCAGACGCTGACGGTAAGCGACTCTTCGTTGAGTTACTCATGAATCTTGTGAGTGCTGGCGCACATTTCGCCCAAATCCTTGTGGTCTGGAGCATTAAAATCGCCGATTTTCGGGCGGATTGGGTGTGTGTGGCGCGAAAAATCGTTGATATCCTGCGAAAGTTGAGGTGTAGCTGCATCGATTGCGCTTGATTTGACGATGCTCGGACAAGTGCGTATTGTTTTCCTTGTTGCGCCGAACGGCAGTGAACGAAGCGAGAAGCTCGGGTCGCGGAAACATGGCGCGGAACACCTTTCGAAAACACGCGAGATATTCGTGTGCGCTTGATCGTGTGGGTGTTGTTTGTGAACTCGATAGTGTGTTTGTTTGTTTTTTTATGCCTGTTTTTTGTTTTTGAGTGTTTTTGGTTGGGATTGCTGGCTGGCCTTTTTGGTTGGTTGGTTTTTCTGGGCTTTAACGTTTTTGTTTTTGTTCGGAGAGTTTGATCCTGGCTCAGGACGAACGCTGGCGGCGTGCTTAACACATGCAAGTCGAACGCTGAAGCCCAGCTTGCTGGGTGGATGAGTGGCGAACGGGTGAGTAACACGTGAGTAACCTGCCCCCTTCTTTGGGATAACGCCCGGAAACGGGTGCTAATACTGGATATTCACTGATCTTCGCATGGGGGTTGGTGGAAAGGTTTTTTCTGGTGGGGGATGGGCTCGCGGCCTATCAGCTTGTTGGTGGGGT
>ERZ1699254.418-NODE-418-length-17040-cov-16.784071_pt1 | contig 17040 bp, 14 predicted proteins | sample MGYA00581522_ERZ1699254 | MGnify/ENA primary metagenome ERZ1699254 (study PRJEB42319, sample SAMD00040329) | human oral metagenome | material: saliva | host: Homo sapiens | study: EMG produced TPA metagenomics assembly of PRJDB4115 data set (Metgenomic analysis... | reverse complement strand
GCGGCAAGAAGGTCGTACTGTTCCTCGAAGCGAAGGACGGTCCCGCACAGGCAGGCCTCGTCAAGTTCATCACCGAACGCGGCCTGCAGCGCCGCACCGTCATCAAGATGTACCGCGACGGCAGCGGTGGCTTCAAGCCCACCTCCAAGTACCTCAAGCTCGCCAACTCCGCAGGCTGCGCCACCTGGTGCTACTTCGACGGCGGCGACCCCATCGACAAGATCTCCGCAATGGCACGCCACGAAAATGTGGACGCCATCGGCGTACCCTACTACGAGAAGCCGACCGGCGCATCCCACGGCTCCATGAGCGAAGAGAACGTACGTACCCTCACCGGCCTCGGCAAGGCAGTCATCGTCTGGGAAATCCACCGCCGCTCCGCCTACGAAAAGTACAAGGCACTGGGCGTGAAGGGCTTCATGTGCCCCGACCCCTACTGGGTGATCGGTGACCCCTTCGACTCCAGCGTCAAGATTAAGACCGGCAAGCGCCCCCACGGCATGCTGCCCGCCGACCCCTCCGTCGCAGCGGACATGCCCGACCTGACCGGCACCGCCATCGTGCACAACCAGCGCTACGACGAATCCGTGCTGCTCGGCCCCCTGGCGAACTACACCACCCGCGACAAGTACACCCTCGACTTCTCCATGAAGTGGACCGGCGCACTGCCGCAGCAGGCGGGTCACTACGGCTACATTGCTTTCGGTCGCGAACACGACGGCCCCTTCGGCATCGGCAAGAAGTTCGCCGCAAACCAGGAAGACGGCACCTACGTGCTCGCTATCCGCCCCAACTACAACGGCGGCTCCGTAGCGCAGATCCTCTGCTTCGAACCCAAGCAGACCAGCCCGCGCGTACTGCACACCATGAAGCTGCGCCAGAAGGTCACCACCGGCCAGGCACTGAACTGCAAGATCGTGGTGAACAAGAACAGCTTCTACTACACGGTCAACGGTCAGTACTCCAGCCCCATCAACCACAGCGCCTACCGCGGCCCGTACGTACACTTCGGCCGTTTCCACGGCACCAACGATGGCGGTCCTCTGGAGCTGACTCGAATCGAGGCACGCCAGTCCTGGATTTGAGAGAATCGGTGGGCCTAGTCCACCTGGGTGCCCGCCTCACCGCCCGCTAAGCGGTGAAGGCGCGGGTACCGGGCAGAGCGGATGCAACACCGAGCATCCCTTCCGGGCAATGCCTTCCATAATCCTCAGCTAGGACTCTCGCGCGCTGAGCGAGAATCCACCCGAAGGGGGTCGTATCCAACGCGGATGCGGCCCCCTTCGGCGTGCCTGCGGTCTTTCCAAGGCAGGGAGAGAGCGAGCGAGGACGTGTAGGCGTGCGGGGCAGGGGAGAGGACGGGGACTAGAATTAAAAGCGTCAGAGTCGACCGCACCGGCCGCCCCAACCCGAAAGGCACGCCATGACCACCTCACCCGAAAGCTCCGCCGCAAACACGGCACCAGAGAGCGCTACTTCCGAAAAGTCCGCTGCGAAGTCCGCCCAGCTGCGCGGCCGCACCGAACCGCACATGCAAAGCATCAACATGCCGCAACGCGAACCCATCGACCCCTACGAGCGGCCCTCCTACCCCTTCTTTTACGTGCCCACCGACCTGCTCATCGGCGGCAGCTGGGTCACCGGCGACAACGGCTCCTTCCCCGTGCACAACCCCTCCTGCGGCCAAATCCTCGCGCACGTCGCCGACGCCAGCGTCGAACAGGGCATCGAAGCACTCGACGCCGCCTGCGACGCCCGCACCTCATGGGCGGCAACCAGCGCCCGCGAACGCGCCGACATCCTCAACCGCGCCTACACGCTCATGACGCAGCGCACCGAAGTCATCGCCCGGCTCATGACCCTCGAAATGGGCAAGCCCCTCGACCAGTCCCGCGGCGAAGTCGCCTACGCGGCAAACTACCTGCGCTGGTACGCCGAAGAAGTTGCCCGCAACTTCGGCCGCACCGGCCTCGCCCCCGAATCCGGCCTGCAGATCACCACCGTACGCCGCCCCGTGGGCCCCTGCCTGCTGATTACCCCCTGGAACTTCCCGCTCGCCATGGCGGCACGCAAGGTCGCCCCGGCGCTCGCGGCGGGCTGCACCGCAGTGCTCAAGCCCGCCTCTCTGACTCCGCTCAGCTCCCTGTACTTCGCGTCCCTGATGCGTGAGGCGGGCCTGCCGGACGGCGTGCTGAACGTGGTGACCACCTCCCGCACCAGCGAGGTTGTCTCGGCGCTGATGGCTGATGAGCGCCTACGGAAGGTCTCGTTCACCGGCTCCACCGCCGTGGGCCGCACCCTGCTCGCGCAGGCCTCGCAGAACGTTCTGCGCACCTCCATGGAGCTGGGCGGTAACGCCCCGTTCATTGTCTTTGAGGATGCGGACATCCCCGCCGCCGTGGAGGGCGCCTACGCGGCGAAGATGAGGAACATGGGCGAGGCGTGCACCGCCGCCAACCGATTCATCGTGCACGAGGACATTGCTGAAGAGTTCACCCGCGCCTTCGTGGAGCGTATGGAGGCGACCGTCGTGGGTGACGGAACCGTCGACGGAACCGACTGCGGACCGCTAATTCAACCTTCAGCGGTTGAATCTATGCTTTTTATGGTCGAAGACGCCCTGGGTAAGGGCGCGCTCCTCGCCTGCGGCGGGTACATTCCCGAGCTTGCAGAAAACGTTCCGAGCGATACCGGCGGCATGCCCAAGAACCTGAACAAGGGCAACTTCATTCGCCCCACCGTGGTGACCGGCGTGACCGATTCGATGCGCGTGTGGCGTGAGGAAATCTTCGGCCCCGTCGCCCCGATTGCCACGTTCAGCGGCTACGGCGAGGAGGGCGAACGCACCGCCCTGAAGCTCGCCAACGACACCGAGTACGGCCTGGCGGCGTATGTGTACACGAACAACCACCCGCGCTTTACGCGCATGGCTGCTGGGCTGGAATTCGGCCTGATCGGTTACAACTCCGGCGTGATCTCGAACGCGGCGGCACCCTTCGGTGGCGTGAAGCAGTCCGGCATGGGCCGCGAGGGCGGCCCCGAGGGACTGGAGGAGTACACCGAGCTGCAGTACATCGGGGCGCCGAACCCGTTCGCCGGATAGGCCTGAATACAGCGAAGCCCCGGAGGGTACCCGAGAAGGTGCCCGCCGGGGCTTTACGCTGTCTACATCATGCGCGGGTGCTAGAGCTGGCGCAGGGGGTTAGAGCTGGTGCAGCGCGAGCAGCTCGCGGCTGAAAGCATCTGCGGGACCCTTGCCGCACGAGTTGGGGCGCGGCTCAAGGGCGACCCGCTCGAAGAAGGTGACCCAGGTGCGTCCGTCGGTGTGGGAGGTGAGTGCCGCCTCCATGGTGGGGTGCTCGGAGAAATCTTTAGGCGAGAACGCCGCAAAAAATTCAGGGGAGAACTCAGTGCTTGTCTCAACGTTCACATCGATGCCCGCCTCGCGGAGCGCAATGAATGCCTCCCGCCCCGATGTTTCACGTGAAACCAAACCTCCAGAGGTTACTTCTTCGCCCTTTTTCTCCAGCTCGAGGCGTACGGCAACCTCCGCCGCCTGCTCCACTGGAGTATCCGTGCTGCGGCCTCGCAGGCCGTGCAGCGACGGAATGGAGCGACCCGCCAGTGACAGGTACGCCGCCAGTGCCGAAGGCTCCGAGAGGCGACCGTAGGTGTAGCCGGTGGGCAGCATAATACCGACCGGGGCAAAGCGGTGACCGCCCGTATGCGAGCACTCCCAGACCGCGTTTGCCGGCAGGATATCCGCCAGGTGCGCCGCAATGGGGCGACCGCGCAGGGCACAGCAGCGGTCACGCTTGGAGTGGGTGCACACGAGAATAGCGGGGGAGTCCATGAGCTCCGCGCTGGTCGCCTGAATCAACGCCTCCGGGTTGTCCAGGGGCAGGTCGAGCAGCTGCTCGGGGGTGCTCACGCTGAACGAGTAGAGCTTCTCCTCGCCCGGGGTGCAGAGCGCGTAGAGTACCCGGTGGGTCGGGTTGCCGGATGCATCCAGCGCGCCGTGCAGTACACGCCCCGCCCTGCCCGCCTGGCGGATCAGCAGGAACTTCAAACCCGCCTGTGAGACTGCCTCGCCCAACGCCTCCGAAAGCTCCTCGCCGAGGGCGGAGCCGTCCAGCACGTCGCGGCCCCACTGGCCCACGTGTTCGAGTGCCAGCCAGGCGGTGGCGCGTCCGGCGGTGCCGCCGAGAGCCTCGTCGTCGTAGAGGGAGCAGGAGTCCGCCGGGATGCTCGTGGCGCGGGTGCGTGAGGATAGCTCATCGGCGTGTGCGGCACGCAGGTTGTTCAGCTCGGCGGGGTTGGTGGCGCGCGGCTCGGGGGTTGCGGGGGTGCAGGATTCAGTCATGGTTCCTTGATTCTACGCCTGCAGGATGTGAATGACCTATGTTGCCCCTGTATGGTCTAAATGCTGAAAAACAACCGCTCAAGGGTGATTTTTGGGGACTATCGGGCGGTCAACTACTCAGGAAGAAGTGCTGAGGCGACGCGGTAGAGGCGGTCCTTTTCCTTGGGGGTGCCGAAGAAGGAGCGGAGCATGTACCCCTGGAAGACCATCATGAAGGCGTCTGCAGTGTCGCGGGCGTAGTCGGCGATGAGCGCCTCCTGTTCGGGGGTGCGCTGCGCTGAATTGGGGTTGATTTCGTGTAGAACGCTGAGCTGTTCGGCTGCCCAGGGGGTGAGGGTCTTTACGATGATGCCCTGCAATAGAGGCATGGTGTCTGCGGTTGCCCTGGCGATTTCGGGTGCGTGGAGCGATCCGGCGCGGATGCGCAGCATGGCGGAGAAATTGTCGTTTACCAGCTGGTTCGTGTGGATGGTTTCGAGAATATCCTGGGGGCCTGCGCCTTCGGGGAGTGTTTCGTAGAGCTCCTTGACGTTGTTGAGGCGCTCGTTGATGGCGGTGATGAGGATGTCTTCTTTGCCGGAGAAGTGCGAGTAGATGGACCCGGAGGACAGTCCGGAGGCTTTGATGATGTCGCTCATGGAGGTGTTGGTGTAGCCCTTTTCGAGGAAGCAGCTAATGGCGGCTTCGATGATTTGGGCTCGGCGTGCGGCTTTGGTGGCGTCTGTTAGTCGGGGCATGGTTCCAGTCTAGGGGGTTTGGGTCTCGGAAGGCATAAACGCAATGCTAATTCTTTTTGTGACATTACAAACAAAATAGCTATTTTGTTTGCGCGCGAGCAAAACCAGGAGTAGAGTTCTAAACCGTAAACGAAATAAGCATTTTGTTTGGAGATTATCGTGAACAACGAAACCACCACCGCACGCACCGAGCGCTCCTCCTGGATCAAGGTCATCAGCACCTCCCTGCTGGCATCCCTACTTGTCGCGGTCGTTATCCTCGCCTTCACCTGGCCCACCAAGACTATGGAAGCCAAGAACCTGCCCGTCTCCATCGCGGGCCCCGAGGTAACCGTCAGCCAGTTCGAACAGTCCCTCAAAGACAAGGGCATCGAGACCTTCGAACTGAAGCAGGCATCATCCCGCGAAGAGGCCGAGCAGCAGATCAAGCAGCGCGAAACCTACGGCGCAATCGTTTTCACCGAAGGTGCCGCACCCGAGGTGCTGACCGCCCCCGCCGCGAACGCCGCAGCAACCCAGATGCTCAACGGCGTTGCTACCCAGCTGAACGCGCAGATTCAGCAGAAGGTACTCGCCGCCAAGACCGAGGCACTCACCCAGGCGGTGCAGGCCGGCGGTGAGCAGGGTGCGCAAGCCGCCGCCCAGCTGGAGCAGATGAAGGCGCAGGCCGAGCAGGCATCCGCCATGGCTGTGAAGACCACCGCCGTGGTGCCCCTGAGCGAGGGTGACTCCTCCGGTTCCGGTATCGCTATCTCCGCGTTCCCGCTGGTCATTGGCGGTATTTTGGGCGGTTCGTTCTCAGCCCTGCGCGTGAACGGCACCTGGCGCCGCTTCGCCACCGCAACCCTGTACGCCGTCATCGCCGGTGCGCTGACCGCCCTGATTCTGAGCACCTGGTTCGGTTTCATCCCCGGTGACTTCGCAACCCTGTGGGCCGCATTCGGCGCAACCTACCTGGCTACCGCATCCTTCATGATCGGTATGGGTGCCCTGCTGGTTCCCGCCGCTGGCCTGGGTCTGGGCGCCGTGGTGACCATGTTCATCGGTAACCCCATTTCGGGTGCGTCCATGCCGAGCGCGTTCCTGCCCGGTGCGTGGGGTCAGATTGGCCAGATGATGGTTCCGGGTGCCTCCTCGACGCTGCTGCGTTCGATTGCGTACTTCCCGGAGGCCGCAACGAGTGGCCAGTGGCTGGTGCTCGGTTCCTGGATTGCGTTCGGTCTGCTGACCGGCGTGATTGGCTGGGCCGTCAAGGAGCGCCGCACCGCAAAGGTGGAGGCATAAGCGCCGCGGGTTAGACCGCCGGTACAACGTGGCCGACGCAATGTAGTCGGCAAAACTTAAGAAGGGTGTGTGCCGTGTTCACTGAACACGGCACACACCCTTTTCTGCCGGCCAACCGACTGTTATTCGCTGTTATTGGTTGTCGAGGACGTACTGCTTAAACTGCTCGTCCCGGCGCTTGAATTCTTTGAGCTCATTCTCCAGGGCAGCCTGGTTCTTAGCGACGAGCGGCTTCTGGTACTGCGCCTCCAGGTCGTAGAGCTTCTGCGAACGGCCTACATCCTGATTGCACTGCGCCTGAATGACGGCGATTCGAATTTCCTCTTCGGAGGGGGTGGTGCTCTGAGGAATGTTCTTTTCTTCCTTGACGGTCATCTCACTATCGGGGGTGAGGCCCTTGTCCTTGACGCATCGCTTCCACTCGTCGTCGAGAGATTTTTTGAGCTGTCGATCGCCTGCGGCGTTTCGGGCATCGGTCTCCAAACGCCTATACGTGGCGGAGCCGAATGGTATCTCTCCAATTTGCTTCATCTCATCGCTGGCGCGCTGATAGCATTCGGTGCTGACATCCTTCCCAGGGTCGGATGAGGGCGCAGGGGAGGACAGATCCAGCGTATTCGAGTCGTCGCTCTTGTGGAGGCCGTACTTTTGGGCGTACTCAACGTTCCAGATTCCGTAGGTCCTGCCGAAGTTCCTGCCGGATCCCTCGGTGCGGACAAACATCTCGTAGTGCTGCCCGTGTTCGGCAAAACACTTTTTGCGTGCCAGCTCAAGGGCTTTGGTAAAGTATTCGTCCTTACCGGTGGTGTCGTATGCATCCAGGGGTAGGATCACCTGGTCATTTTCTACGTCGAAAATCGCGCGGGCACTTTCGTCCTTCTCCAACGTGGGACCGAAAGAGCAAGAAGACAGCACAGTGCTGATGAGGGCAGCCGCCAGGAGCTTTTTCAAAGCTGACATGGTGTATATCCAATCTGTTACGGAGAGTCCGTGGCGTCGCGGCCACAACCCCCTGTAGACCACGCGAACTAGGTGGCCTTGAGAACACTTCTTGAGAAGGTGACTTAACAATACCCCTAGTGGATGCGGGTTTGCGCACAATAGGCTGGTGCGTGCAATAGAAAATTTTCCGCCGCATGGCGGGTTTGGCGCCGGTTGCGGATTTGCCCGGTGAGATTACGGTGAGATTGCGCAGGATAGGCGGGCGCACCTGATTTGGTGCCCCGCCCGCCTCGCGCCACAATGAACACATGACCGCAGAAGACACCACCACACTAACCAGCGCCAGGCTCGACCTCTGGCTCTGGTCAGTGCGCATCTTTAAAACCCGCTCCCTCGCCGCCGACGAATGCAAAGGCGGCCACGTGCGCGTCAACGACGCCCCCGCCAAACCCTCCCAAAAACTCAAAAAAGGCGACATCGTCAAGGTCCGCTACCCCGGCTGGGAACGCGTCTTCAAAGTTGAAAAACTCCTCGTCAAACGCGTAGGCGCACCCATCGCCGTCACCTGCTACGAAGACCTCTCCGGCCCGCGCCCCGCCTACCTCTCCATGCCGCCGGTCGCCAAACGCGAACGAGGCAGCGGCCGCCCCACCAAGAAGGAACGCCGCGCCCTCGACGAACTGCGCGGCCGAGGCGCCTAAAGCGCATCTCGCACGCCCATCTCGTAGAGTGCACCCCGCCCCGCGCGCAGGCACCCGCCGCGGCGGCGGGGAGTAGCCTAGAAGGATGAGCACACAGAAGCACCTTATGGCTGAATCCAGTAGTACCGAACCCGGCGGCACCGAACCCGGTAGCACTGCGCCCGGCGCGCCCGTGAAGAATACTGCCGAGCCTTCGCTGAACCGACGCATCCTCGCACTCGCCGTACCCGCCTTCGGTGCGCTCATCGCCGAACCCATCTTCGTGCTCACCGACTCCGCCCTCATCGGCCAACTCGGCAAAGCAGAACTCGCGGGCATGAGCATCGCCGCCACGCTCGTCACCACGGTCGTGGGCCTCATGAACTTCCTCGCCTACTCCGTCACGCCTGCCGTGGCGCGCGCCTTCGGCGAGAAGAACCTGCGCCGCGCCTGGCAGATCGGCGTGGACGGCGTGTGGGTCGCCTTCGGCCTCGGCATGCTCCTCATGATCGCCGGATACGCCTTCGCAGACCCGCTGCTGCGCGGCCTCGGCGCGACCGACGAAACCATGAGCTACGCCCTCGACTACCTGCACCACTCGCTCTGGGGCATCCCGCCGATGATGATTATCCTCGCGCAGGTCGGCACGCTCCGCGGGCTGCAAGACACCGTCACCCCGCTCAAAGTCGCCACGGTCGGCACGCTCGTGAACATTGTGCTGAACTGGCTGCTCATCTACCCGGTCGGCTGGGGTGTCGCCGGTTCGGCGACCGGCACCTCCCTCACCCAGTGGGGCATGGCTGCCGCGCTCGGTGTGGTCATGATGCGCGGCACCCGCGAACACGCCGTCCGCTGGGCACCCGACGTCGCCGGCATGCGTTCGGTGCTCTCACTCGGCTCCTGGCTCATGCTGCGCACCCTGTCCATGCGCATTGCCTCCCTGCTGACCGTGTTCGTCGTGGCACGATTCGGCACCGAACACACCGCCGCATACCAGCTCGGCATGGGCGTATTTAACCTCTTCCTCTACGCCTTGGACTCCCTCGCCATCGCCGCGCAGGCGCTACTCGGCAAGGAGCTCGGCGAACGCGACCTGAACGTAGAATCCGAACGTGCGAAGGTGCGCCAGCTGAAAAACCGGCTGCTCCGCATGAGCCTCATCTACGGCGTCATCACCGGCCTGATCTGCCCGCTCATTGGCTTCTTTGGCTCCTGGATTTTCACGCAGGACGCGCAGGTGGCGTTCCTCTTCACCATCGCCACCGTCATCATTGCCCTCGGCCAGCCCATCGCCGCGTACGTGTTCACCCTGGACGGCATCCTCATGGGCGCGCAGGACGTGAAATACCTGGCAATCGGCTGCTTCATCATGCTCGTCATGTACGTGCCCGTCATGCTCGGCCTGCACTGGGCGGTCGGCAACGGCACCATGGACGCGCTCGCCGGGTATTGCGGCTTGTGGGCGGCGTATATTCTGTACTTCCAAGGAATCCGCGCGGTCATTTTCGGCCGCCGCGCCCGCTCGGATGTGTGGATGAAAGCCGGTGCCTAAACCCCTCCCTAAACCCCTCGAGCCTGATTGCTTCGCGCATACGTGCTCTGGGCGTAATGGCTCACAATTAGACCGCCCGCACCCTCCGCAGGTGTAGCATGACAGGATATTGAAACCCTCATGCAAAGGATGAAACCGTGACCGTAACCCGCGAAGAAGCCCTCGAAATTTTCGCCCGCCGCCGCGCAACCCGCGCCTACGACCCCGACCGCCGCGTCAGCGACGAAGACTTCGCCGCAATCCTCGAATTTGCGCGCCTGTCGCCCAGCTCCGTCGGCACCGAGCCGTGGAAGTTCCTGGTCATCCAGGACCCCGAACTGCGCGAAAAGCTCAAACCGATCGCCTGGGGCATGGCGGGCGCCCTCGACGACGCAAGCCACGTGGTCGTACTGCTGGCGAAGAAGGGCCTGCGCTACGACACCCCGTGGATGCGCCGCACCCTCGAAGGCCGCGACCTCACCGAGGAGCAGATGCAGGCTGCACTCGAACGCTACGGCAACTTCCAGAAGAACGACATGAAGATCCTGGAAAGCGACCGTGCGCTCTTCGACTGGGCGTCCAAGCAGACCTACATTGCCCTGGGCAACATGATGACCGGCGCCGCAATGCTCGGCATCGACTCCTGCCCCATCGAGGGTATGAACTACGAAGCAGTGAACGAGCTGCTCGCCTCCGCAGGCCTGTTCGACCCGGAAGAGTTCGGTGTGTCCGTGGCTGTGACCTTCGGTTACCGTGCCCACGAAATCGCACCGAAGAGCCGCCGCTCCATCGAGGACCTGGTCACCTGGGCCTAGGTTCTGCCGGGCTGTTAGCTCGGGCTATCGGGTGGGGCGTTTGCGCTAGATGTTTGTGCTGGATGCTCAAGCTAGGTGTTCAAGTTAGACGTTCAAGCCGCCGCCCGTGAAAACTAAATATAAAGAAATGCACCGCCTTTACACGGGCGGTGCATTTCTTTATATCTTTTACCGTGCAAAAAGCACGGTGAGATATGCTTTTGAAATTTTCGTTTGAAATCGCGCGCAGCGATTCATTCTGTATAACGGCAGAGCGCTACTTCCTAAACGCCGTCAGACGCATAGAATTCAGCACCACAAACACCGAACTAAACGCCATTGCCGCACCCGCAATCATCGGGTTCAGCAGGCCCGCCACGGCAACCGGAACAGCCACCGAATTGTAGGCGAACGCCCAGAACAGGTTCGACTTAATGGTGCGCAGCGTAGCGCGGGAGAGACGCAGTGCCGTCACCACCGAAGCAACATCCGAACGGGTCAGCACAATATCGGCGGCCTCCGCGGCAACGTCCGTGCCCGAACCCATCGCAATGCCCAGCTCAGCAAGAGCCAGCGCCGGGGCGTCATTCACGCCGTCGCCGACCATCGCCACGCGGTGACCGGCAGCCTGCAACTTCTCAATCACCTGCGACTTACCCTCCGGGGTCACGCCGGCGTACACGTTCTCAGCCGAAATACCGACCTGCGAGGCAACCGCCTGCGCAACCTGCGGGGCGTCACCGGTGAGCAGGATCGGCTCCAGGCCGAGCTCACGCAGCTGCGCCATGGTTTCTGCCGCCTCCGGCTTGGGGGTGTCGGCAACCGAAATCATGCCGACCGGCTGCAGAGCGGAGGTGCTGCTCGGGGCCTCATCAGGGGCCTCGCCGCGGGCAACCACCACGGTCGTTAGGCCCGCCCGGCGAGCCTGATCCAGCAGAGCCAACTGAGCCTCGCTCAGCTGCGCACCCGCCGCCTGCAGGTACTCGGGAGTACCCACAACAACCAGCTGGGAGGTACCATACTCGGCACCACTCTCAGCGCCTTCACCCGCGCCGCTCAGCACGCCGCGCACGCCTCCGGGAACACCCTCAAAGCCGCTCACGCTCGGCGCCGAAGCGCCCTCCGCCAGCATGCCCTGCTCACGGGCAAAACCGGCAATCGCGCGGGCAATCGGGTGCTCACTCAGCGCCTCCACGGCGGCAGCATCACGTAGAACAGATAGGGAACGTTCATTCTTGGAACCGGTGGATTCCGGCGAAATACCGGACAAGTCACCCGCCGACTCATAGTCACCAAACGTACCGTAGAACGCCACAGACATCTCACCAGTCGTCACCGTACCGGTCTTATCCAGTACCACGCGATCAACCGTGCTCGTCGCCTCCAACACCTGCGCATTACGAATCAAAATGCCCAGCTGCCAGCCGCGCCCCGTACCCGCCAGCAGTGCCGTCGGGGTCGCCAAACCCAGGGCGCACGGGCAGGCCACCACCAGCACCGACACCGCTGCGTTGAACGCCGCCGCACCGTCACCGGAAATCAGCCACCAGCCGACCAGGGTCAGCGCCGAAATCGTCAAAATCACCGGCACGAACACGGCAGAAACACGGTCCGCCAGGCGAGCAATAGGAGCCTTCGTCTCCTGCGCGCTCGCCACCAGCTCACCCATCTTCGCCAGAGTCGTCTCAGTGCCCACGCGGGTCGCGCGCACCGTCAACGAACCCGAAGTGTTCACCGTGGCACCCGTAACCGTGTCGCCCGGATGCACCTCCACCGGCACAGACTCGCCAGTCAACAGGGACGCATCCACCGCCGACGACCCCTCAACCACTACACCATCCGTGGCAATCTTCTCGCCCGGGCGCACCAGGAACAGGTCGTCCGGCATGAGATCCTCCACCGGAACCTGCACCTGCTTGGTCACGCCCTGCTTGTCGGTGCGCAGCAGAGTCGCCTCCTTCGCGCCCATGCTCAGCAGGGTGCGCAGCGCCTCCGAGGAGCGGTGACGGGTGCGGTGCTCAATTGCGCGGCCAATCAGCAGGAACAGCGTCACCATGGACGCCGAATCGAAGTACAGCGGCGCGTGGTGGCCGGTAAACATCGACCAGAAACTGCCGCCCGCATGGTGCACGTGCGCCGTCAGTGCCGGGTTCATAAGCAGCTGCGCCAACGAGTAGAAGTACGCCACGACCACGCCGAGGGACACGAGCGTATCCATCGTGGACGAGCCATGACGCGCATTAATAAGCGCCGCCCGATGGAACGGCGCAGCACACCAAAACGCAACCGGCGCAGTCAGAACCGCCACAACCCAACCCCAATTCGGGAACTGGAACGACGGGAACATCGAAATCAAGAAAATTGGCACACCCAAAATCGCCGCATAAATAATGCGGTCAGTGAAGCCGCCATTCATGCTCGGGGTGCTGTGCTGGTTGCCGCCGCCGGAAGCGCTCGCGTCCGTTCCAGCGCCCGCGCGCGACCCGTTCTTGAGGTGCGCCGTGTAGCCGGCATTGTTGATGGTCTCAACAATCTGTTCGTCGCTCACACCCTCGGGCACGATGACGCGCGCCGACTCCAATGGCAGGTTCACCGCAGGATCAACACCGGGGATTTTGCGGAGCTTACGCTCCACGCGACCCACGCAGGATGCGCAGGTCATGCCCTGAATATCCATGTGGATGATTCGGGTGGACTCCGTTGATTTTACGGTCGTTCCAGCGGAATTAAAAAGAGAGCGCTCACTCTGTGATGAGGGCTCGCGGGTGGTTGGTGAAGGCTGTGTAGAAGACACAATACTTCCTCAAAACTCAAAAACGGGAGGGTAGAAAAAGGCACACACCAAGCCGGGGGAGGGGCTCCGAAGGACCCCGCCCCGGACGGTGTATGGTGCAGTGTTTAGGGTGCAGTACTGAGGGTGTCGCGCGAGGGCGAAAGCTGCGGGTAAAACCGCGAGGCTGTAAACACGGCGGCGGGAGTAAAGCTGCGGTGGCTCAGTGGTCGCCGGGCAGCCCATCCGGCCTGCTCGTATGCGGACGAATACCGGTCACCTTCGCGCCACGATCAGACACACCGTAGGCACGTTTCACGGCAGCCCGCGGGAACGGCGAAGCATTCGCCTTCTCACGCGCCTTCACGCCCTGCTCGTGCTCGGCGGAACGCTTATTCGCGCTCGTGCCGCTACGTCGCGCCGCACCGGGCGCATCCTCACGCACCGTATATTCTGGGCTCTGCTTCACCCACGAATCGACCAGCCCCGCATCCAGATTCATCTGCCTGGCAACGCGGGCAATCGCGTCGCGCAGGTGCATGTTTTCGGCGCCGACAAGGGTGCGGACCGCGCCAACAACCATCGCAATGTACTGCGGAGGGTAAGCCATGATGACTCCTAATCGAGCCGGCTGCCGCGCTAGACGGCGGGGGTGAAGCCAGCCTCCACGATAGCGTCTGCAACAGCCTGGGTGTTGAGGGTGCCCTCGTGCTCAATGGTCACGGTGGAGACGCCGTCCTTGACGACGTCCACGGTCACGCCGGTCACGCCGGGAACTTCGCTGACCTCTTCGCTGACGCTCATAGCGCAGTGGTTGCAGGTCAGGCCGGTTGCCTTAACGGTGGTGGTGCTCATGATGATTTCCTTTCGGTAATGGGTTGAAAACTTGGGTCCGCCCGGTATTTAGGGGCAGCGTGTTTAGCTGCGCATGAGGCGCGAGATCGCGGCGGTTGCCTCTTTGACCTTGGCCTCTGCGATGGTCGGGTCGCCGGTGCGTTCGGATTCGACGGCGGCGCCGGTCACGCAGTGGCCGATGTGCTCTTCGAGCAGGTTCAGGGAGACGGCGTGGAGCGCCTTGGAGACCGCAGCAACCTGGGTGAGGATGTCGATGCAGTATTTATCTTCGTCGACCATGCGGGCGATGCCGCGGACCTGCCCTTCGATGCGGCGCAGGCGCTTGAGGTGCGCCTCTTTGTTGGAGGCGTAACCGTGTTGGGTTTCGGGTGCCTCGCCGCTGCAGCATGCGCCGGTGTGTGCCTCGGTGGGCTCCTCAGTGGGGGCGCCGGATGCGGTGCTGACCTGGGTGGATGTGCTGTGGCAGCACTGGTTGCTAGTGGTTTCCATGACTCCAGTATATACCCTAGGGGGGTATACCGCAAGGGGGTGTTACGGGTTATTACGCGGTGAGGGTGTGGGCTGGTCGGGGAGGGGCTCGTCGATAGGGGGCGCCGATAGGTTACGGCCCTATCGATAGGTTAGTGTCTTCACTGCGGGTTAAAGACCCACGACGAAGACACTAACCTATCGAAAGTTCTCCCGACCCTCCCCTATGAACGGCGAAAAGCCATATGTGTTTCGAGAAGCCACCAAAGAAGTGGCTTTTCGAAACACATGTGGCTTCTCAGCGTAAGACCCACGGCGGGGGAACGACCTTACATGTCGGGCCAGTCGCGGTGCAGCGAATACTCCGTGTCCCCGTCGCCGTTATCATTGAGGTGCCAGCGCTGGCCGGTACGGATATCAGCCTTGCGTAGGCGCGGGTTCGGGTTATCCTTCTTACCCATCGTGGGGTCGTTCTTGCAGCCCCAACGAGTGTCGTCGTAGCTGCAGTCACCTGCTACGCGTCCCACATCAACCCACCACACACGCACCAGCAACGGATCACTGGTCGCCTGCGGGGTCACCATCATCATCTGCCAGGGGCCGCCGTCCACGCGGAAACGAGCCGTGTAGTGCACGGTCGCATACGCATGGAAGTTACCCGAACGCTGGTAGGCGTAGCTGGTATCCGTCTGCCTCGGACGCTCACGAGGGTAGGTGGTAACCGGTTTGCCCGCCGTGTAGTTGGTATCTGTGTCGCCGTTGCCGTACTCGATGACATAGGAGGAGGGCATGAGCTCAATTTCGACGTGTCCGGCGAGCATATCTGCTTCGAGGCGGTAGGGGCCTCCATCATCGACGTAGAAGTTGACCTGGTCACCCTTGTAGACGTTGGGGTCGCCTTCTGCTCGGCCAGTGCCTGCGGGGTTGTTGTAGGACTGGTGCAGGGTCGGCTTGCCCGGCTCTAGGGACTCTGCAGCGTGGCGGATTTCCTCCATGACTTCTTCGTAGGTCGGGCCGGTGGGACCTGGGCTGTCGGCACTGGTCAGGGTGCGGGTATCGTCGGGGACACAGGTTTCTGAGGTGGGGCTATATTTGCCGAGGCCACCATCGATGTAAGTCCCATCGTCACGAACGATGAGATTGTTGAGTTTTACGTGTCCAACCTTTCCGTCCTTTACGCAGCCAAGGATATTAGAGTCACTTTTGGAACGAATTAGGGTAAGGCCGTTGGCGCCTTTGGTGGTGTAGGTGCTAGGTTCTGCTCCTTCCGCAGGCTGATGAACAACTGAGTCATTCTGAATGCTTTCTCCGCCCCTTTTACCTGTATTGGTTTCAGTCCTTTTCTTCGCGACTGTAGATTCTTGGCATACGGATGCGCCGTTACCAGATGAACATTCTTTAGTAGATACATGTGCACCTGCAGGTGCTGGCAAGAGACATATAAATTGCAATCCAATGACGCAATAAGCTATACGTTTATTTATTTTGCGCATAACTAATCATCAACCTCTTCACAGCTTATAATTTCCCATTTTTTCCCATTATGCTTCATCTCGAATTTGAAAGTGTCGTTAGTTTTATCATCGTTATCCCAAGCAGTCCATTTACCACTCGGCTCAACATGGATTTCCTGGTTCCATCCGCGGTAGGCTTTCCAGAAATAGGTTTCCCCATCTTCAGACCAAGGAGATCCATCTGCCGTAAATTTCTCGATACCGTCGATGACCCATCCACCGCGCTTATAAAGGTTTTCGACACTTTCGTAGGCTTCCAATTCGGAAGTGAAATTGCGTGAGGTGAACTCTCGCGCCTTTGTGTAGTCGCCGGTCTGAATACCGTAGTTTCCCCATTGAATCCATGCATCAAGCGTCTTGCGCATGCCTTCCAACGACTTTTCGTTGTAGCCGTCCTCCGGAACGTTAGGCTTCGGTACATTCTGTGCCGGACCGTACTTATCCGCCGGGCGGTACTCACCGTCAGGTGCCTTTGAGCCACCCGAGTAGCCGCGGACAGTAGACGGGGTGGCACTCGCAGAGGGAGATTCAGAAGCTACTGCAGACGCCGAAGCCGACTCGCTCGGCGCGGCGGTCGATGATGCCGAGGCGGCTGCCGCCTCGTTATTTGCCTGCTGGCCGCACGCAGCAAGCAGGGCCCCCAGGCCCATGAGTGCGCCACTACCCAGCAGGGTACGGCGGTTGAAGATGGTCGAATCCATAGAAGATGCGCTCCTATCGTCGGTGATGGTGTGTTGTTTAGTTACTAGTGTCGGGCTGCTTTTGTGGGTCGTATCTGACCTCCGGAAGGAAAACAGCCCCGTAGCGCACCCAACAAACGCATCAATGCGTCATGGAACACTACAGTTACCACCCTACCGCATGTTTGCGGTCGTTTGCACCCCGTTGAGCCACATGACCACATGTTGTGGCGTTTGGGTGCAACAAAAGACACCAGGACCCCCCTAACACTGGGGACCTGGCGTGGGCGGGCGGGCTACACGGCGAGCGCATACATGTCGCGAAGGGCCTCTTCTGCCTCGTCGAGGGCGTATCCGCTCTGGCAGAGCGCGTCGCAGCCGTTACCGTAGCGGAGGCCAGCAAGGAACTCGCGGTCGGTCAC
>ERZ1699254.404-NODE-404-length-17412-cov-5.903269_pt1 | contig 17412 bp, 9 predicted proteins | sample MGYA00581522_ERZ1699254 | MGnify/ENA primary metagenome ERZ1699254 (study PRJEB42319, sample SAMD00040329) | human oral metagenome | material: saliva | host: Homo sapiens | study: EMG produced TPA metagenomics assembly of PRJDB4115 data set (Metgenomic analysis of... | reverse complement strand
TCTTTAAAAAATGATGATAGAAATCGTGTTGGTATTGCCATCCTTGGTCACTATGGAGAATTGTATTTTCGTAATGGTTCTCTGTAAAGGCTTGTTCTAGCATAGCTTTCATTTGTACTAAGTTCGGCGAAGTAGAAAGATTGTAGGAGATAACTTCGCTGTTAAAGCCATCTAAAACTGGTGATAAATAAAGCTTTTGGCTGCTTGCTGGAATGGCAAATTCTGTCACATCTGTGTAGCACTTTTGCATTGGTTTGGTTGCTTCAAATTGACGTTGAATAAGGTTATCTGCTTTCTTGCCAACCTCTCCTTGGTATGAAGAATACTTCCGTTTACGGCGAATTCGAGCCGTTAAACCAAGTACTTTCATAAGACGCTGCACCTTCTTATGGTTCACTACGAAGCCACGATTTCGTAATTCTAGAGTCATGCGACGATAGCCGTAATTTCCTTTATGCTCAGTATAAATTGACTGAATTTCAGCTTTAACTTGATCATCCTTATCGCTTTGATCCAGCTGTTTTAAGTGATAATAATAAGTTGAACGGGCAAGCTTAATAATCTTTAGAAGGATATCTAAAGAAAACTCTGTTACCAATCCTTGAACAATTTCCGTTTTTCTTCTTGCTCTTTTTCCTCCTTCAATCGGAGTTCTCTCAACTTTTTTAGAACAGCATTCTCCGCTCTCAGGTATTCATTTTCTGCTTGAAGACGTTCTAACTCTGTCATTTCTTCAGGTTTCTTCTTTGGCTTGCGTCCCATTTTAGGTGCTCTCCCTCTTGTTTTCTCAACAATAGTATACCCATTTTTCTTGTATTGTGCCAGCCAATTTGGAAGCATTCCTTGGTTTGGGAGAGCATAATCTAGAGACACCCTTATTTGTGAACGACCTTCAAGCAGAACTTTATCAATAATTTCTCGTTTTAATTTAGGAGAATAATAACGATTCTTCCCCTTTTTGACGAACTCTATACCGTAACGATCAATCAATTTAATCATGTACCTAAGATTAGGAATATTTATCCCGAATATATTTGAAAGCTCTTTGAAGCTTCGCCCTTGTTTTCTAAGTTCATATATCTGAACTTTATCCTTATATGTCAATTTCATAATAAAAACACCCCAAAAGTTAGATTTTTTCTGTCTAACTTTTGGGGTGCGGTTCACAACTTCAACCTCTTTTTTTATAATTCCTGTAATAAGTATTTAAAAAGTTCTAAATTCCCTTTTTCTTCATTAACCAAGTATTCTGGGTGCCACTGCAAGCCCATAATGCGATGACCATCTACAGCTTCAATGGCTTCGATGGTGTGATCGCGCGGATCAAAGGCGGTTGCACGGAAATTCGGTGCGAGATCCTTGATGCTTTGACGGTGCACGGAATTAATCCGACTGGCCTGTCCAAAAAGCTGTTCTACCACACTGCCTTTTTTAGTCTGGATAGAATGGGAAGTCCCAAACGGAAGTCCTTGCCAATGCCCTTCGATCTCTTGGTTGAGTGTTCCTCCAAAAGCCACATTGATCAACTGAACCCCACGGCAAATTCCTAGAACCGGTTTGTTTTGGCGTACTGCTTCCTTCAGTAGGGCAAGCTCAAATTGATCGCGTTTGATGTTGTAATCGTCGCTCTCGATAGTTTTTTCTTCACCATAAAGACTCGGCTCCACATTTTGGCCCCCACTCAAGATCAATTTATCAATGGTTTCAACATAATCCTTGACTAAGGAAATATCTCCCATCGGAATAACCATTGGAAGTCCGCCTGCTTGACGAATCCCTTCTGCAAACTGGCTGGAAACGGAGGAATGAAGGTTCTTCCCTTCCGGATCAACCGGACAGAGATTAGCGGATACTCCTACTATGGTTCTGCACATATTCATTCCTCCTTTATTATTTCATACATTCATCTTATCACCTATTAATGATCGTGTCTAATATGTATTTTTAAAGGAGATGATAAATAATATTTATCGCGTAAAAAAACAGGTTTGTCTAGCAGGGCTAGAACAAAACCTGTTTTAGAAATTAATTTTCACGTTTTTTGTAAACTAAGGCACTTCCAGCTACTGCCAAAGCAAGTCCTGCAGCCACTAGTCCCTCGCTCACTGTTTCACCTGTAGAAGGAAGAGTATGTTTCTTATCTTCTTTTGGTTGACTTCCAGAAGGCTTATCACCTTTTGGTTTGTCTGTTGATGGGGTAGTTGGAGGCGTAGTTGGTGGTGTAGTTGGTGGTGTAGTTGGTGGTGTAGTTGGTGGTGTAGTTGGTGGTGTAGTTGGTGGTGTAGTTGGTGGTGTAGTTGGTGGTGTAGTTGGCGGTGTAGTTGGCGGTGTGTTTGGTGGAGTTAGGTAGTTTACGACTGTCCCCTTATCTACTACAAGGTTAGGTGCAGCCTTTAATTCGCTAGCAGATACAGTAATAACATCCGTTGATAGTTGGTATCCAGCTGGCGCTGTCAACTCCTTAATAACATAATCCTTAGCCTCAAAGCCTACAAAGCTTACAAGACCATTGGCATCTGAGGTTGCTGTCGCTTGACCTTCTCCATATGGGTTGGCAACTGGGGTCACACCATCTGCTTCAAAGAGTCCAAAGACAGCTCCTGCAAGGTCTTGACCGACTAGATTCACCTTATGCAATTGAATATTGTAAAGTTTCAACTCAGGTTTTTCAACAACTGGTGGTGTTGGTGGAATAGCAGTAAATGGTTTATTCACCACATTACCCTTATCAACTACCAAATCTGTCGCAGCAGTTAACTCTGCCGCAGAAACAGTGATTGAAACGTTTGAAAGTTGGTATCCTGCCGGAGCAGTCAATTCTTTAATAACATAATCCTTAGCCTCAAAGCCTACAAAGCTTACAAGACCATTGGCATCTGAGGTTGCTGTCGCTTGACCTTCTCCATATGGGTTGGCAACTGGGGTCACACCATCGGCTTCAAAGAGACCAAATACAGCACCTGCAAGAGCATTTCCATCTGCGTTAGCTTTGTGCAATTGAATGTTGTACAGTTTCAATTCAGGTTTGTCAACAGTCGGTGGAGTTGGTGGAATTGAAGTTGTTACCAATTTGTTAGTGAAGGATGTCTTATCACCATATGCCACAGAAGCTTTGAGTGTATTGCTTGCATCATCTTTTGTGACAGTTACAGTAGCATCAATACTTCCTTCATCGTAGGTCATTCCTTTTGCTTTGCTTTCAGGAATAACTTCTTTAATCGTGTAGTGGAAGGTTTTTCCTGCGTCCTCTGATGAATATGAAATGTCATCAAAGGTTACCGTACCATCTGCAGCATTTTGTTTTGTTTGAAGAACTTTTCCGGTTTCATCCAACAATTGGAAATTGAATTCGCCATTCTTCAATTCAGCACCTTCTAAAATCTTGCTAGCTGAAATTTTAGCTTTTGCTGGTTGAGGAGCCGTATAAGTATTTGAGAAGGTTTTATTATCTGGATAAGCCACATCTGCTTTCAGGTTGTCGCCATCTTTTTTCACCTTAACAGTTACTTGTTTATCAGTCTTGTCATAGGTAATACCTGGGGTATTTCCAGCTACTTCCTTAACAGTGTAAGTGTGTTCACCTTCTTCGGTGTACTCAATTGGTGCAAATGTTACTTTTCCGTTTTTGTTTGTAACAGTTTGAAGCTTGTTAGCACCCTCGTACAATTCAAAGCTAAATTCACCATCTGTTAGATCACGTCCTGTAAGAGTTTTATCTAATTCGATGGTAGCTTGAGTTGCTTTAGGTTTTGCTTTTGGATTGACGATTGTCTTCGTCACTGATTTATCAGTTCCACTAAAGTCTTCAGCATTAACTGGGGTATCAGCAGTAGTAATGGTATAACCTTCAGGTGCTTGTAACTCAGTTAAGATGTATTTATCTTTTAAAAGACCATTGACTGTAATGTTACCTTTATCATCTGTTACATATTCCCCGATTACTTGGTTGTTGGCCTGACGTACCACTTTGAATTTTGCTCCAGCAAGTGGTTGATTCGCGTCGCCCACTTTATGGATGTTAATGGTAAAGACATAGCCAACACCAGAACCACCTGCAATTTGAACGGCAGCTTTATTTACTGCTTCTTTAGTATCGATGTTCTTACCTTTTAAAGTAGCCTGGTTATTTAAGATTTCCCCATCGACTGGTGAGTAATTTAAATGAACATCATACGTAATACGGTATTGATCCGTCTCACTAATATCTCCAAGATTCACAACAAATGATTGACCATTTTCACCAACAGTTACAGGATGTTCATTGGTTACATCCTTAGTATTATTAAATTGCCATCCACCATCGACATAAGACATCTCACCTTTTGTCACACGAAAACTATCTTTAACATAAGAAGCATTGGTAAATTGCAATGTGTCTTCTACTGTAACCTCTTTAATATTTTGCTTTAGTTGGTTCACAGAAATGGTATAGGAAATAGTCTTAGGGTCATCTTTGTGAACCCAACTTGTTTTCTTTAAAAGGTTTGGATCACCATCACCAACCCCTTTAAAGGTAACTTTACCTGCAATAATTGTTTTGTTGTTAACCGTCACTTCAACCGGAATTTCTCCTTGTTGAGGGTGCTTTTTGAAGTCGATACGGGCATAGAAGAAGAACGATCCATTTGTATCGGAATGTTTTTCAACATAGTCTGTATACGTTAATGTTAATTTTTTATTTTCAGCATCAACAGTAGCATGAGCGATAATTTCATTTGTGTTAATATCGCGAATTTCAAAACTATCGGATGTGATAATTAATGCATCTGGTACGGTAACTGTAGTTTGGTCACCTGCTTTAACATTTTTACCTGCTAAATCATATGTTGCATTAATACGGAACGTTGCCCATTGTCCTAATTCCCAATCAAGGTTGCCGCCTTCATTATTGGAAACTTGTATGTTTGAAATTGTATCGACCCATTTTCCGCTTACTGTCACTCCAGGAGTTTCTGCTGAAGTGCGATTCAGACCTAAAGCGAAAAGCATGGCCACTAAACAAAGGACAAATGAGAAAATTTTGATATTCCTATTCTTCATCTTATCTTCCCTTTTCATAAAAAAATTAGTGCCTAATCATCAATACCTGATTACTTTTAACGATATGGATCTTTCAAATCCTATCTGTTGGTAATTAGAATTGAGTGCTGAGACACGACCTCCATTAAATAATTTTATAGGGTAAAATATTTTACTTTTAAAATTATTCCCTACACAGGGAATTATAGCAAAAATAATAATTGGCTTCAAGCTAAAATCGGTGAAATTAGGTGTTTTTAAGCTGTTTCATTAATTTTCACTTTCTTTTAGAAAACAACCATGAAATCATCATATAATTTACAAATAATGAAGGTGAAAAAGGAGGTTTTTACTCAAAAAATACGAATAGTAGAATTGAAGAGACGCTAGGGCAAAGTGATGGTATAATAGAAGAGATGGAAACTATTTAGAATGAAAGAGGAATTATGATGACAAAAATTCGTGGATTTGAACTTGTATCAAGCTATACCAATCAGGACTTACTGCCAAAGCGGGAGACAGCACACGCAGCTGGTTACGACTTAAAGGTAGCCGAGCGCACGGTGATTGCTCCTGGGGAAATCGTCCTCGTCCCAACTGGGGTCAAGGCCTATATGCAACCGACTGAGGTGCTCTATCTCTATGACCGTTCCTCTAACCCTCGTAAAAAAGGCCTGGTCTTAATCAACTCTGTGGGCGTTATCGATGGAGACTATTATGGCAATCCAGGAAATGAAGGCCATATCTTTGCTCAGATGAAAAACATCACCGATCAAGAAGTTGTTCTTGAAGTTGGAGAACGTGTGGTTCAGGCTGTCTTTGCACCATTCTTGATTGCCGATGGAGATGAAGCAGACGGCGTGCGTACTGGTGGATTTGGTTCGACAGGGAAATAGAGGAATAAAATGGCAGACTATTTATTAGTTGTAGACATGCAGTCAGATTATGTTGCTGTAGGAAAAGCATATCATGAAGAACTGACTGCAGCTGTAAATGACAAAATTGCTACCTATCCTAGCGAACGAGTTATCTATATTCTCAATCGTTTTTTCTGGGAGAGAAAAGATAGAAAGAAGAAATTTGCGACCGGCTTGCTGCTTGTATCTTCTCGTATTTTTGAAAAGCGTCGGGCTTCTTGCTTTACTAATCCAGATTTAAAAGATTTTTTAGAGGAAAACGGTGCTAAAAGTATAGAGTTTATAGGGGTAGATGGCAATGGCTGTGTTAAGGCTTCCGTTTTGGCAGCTACCAAGGAGAATTATCAGGTTTCTGTCGATTTGTCTGCTGTCGGAGTTGCCAACCAGAAGAAATTCTCTAAAACACTGAAGCAGTGGCAAGATTGCGGAATCAAGATTGGATAGTTTTATGGGGATCTTAATATGAAAATTATTTTTATCCGTCACGGGGAGCCAAATTACCGTGAGTTAGAGGAGCGTTCCTATACTGGATTCGGGATAGATTTGGCACCCTTATCTGAGAAAGGAAGACAACAAGCTCAGGAACTTTGCAAAAATCCTTTATTTGGCTCAGCTGATATCCTGGTGTCTTCTGCAGTGACGCGAGCTTTAGAAACGGCTTTTTATGTATCCTGTGCTACTGGCCTTCCTTTGAGGGTAGAGCCATTATTGCATGAATGGCAGGTTTATGAAACAGGTATAGAGAACTTTGAAACAGCTAGATGTCTGTTTTTAGAAAACAAGGGGGAGTTGCTCCCAAATTCTCCTGTTCAATATGAGACAGCTGTAGAGATGAAGTCTCGTTTTCTAGAATGCATGGCTAAGTATCGGGGACATCAAACTGTGGTAGTTGTAGCCCATCGCATGCTTATGCGCCAGTTTGTGCCAAATGAGAAGATTGATTTTTGCCAAGTGATTGAGTGTGAGATAGAGATTTAGAAAGAGGTTTATCATCGCAAAGAAAAAAACGACTTTTATTTGTCAAAATTGTGCCTATAATTCACCCAAATACCTAGGGCGCTGTCCCAACTGTGGTTCTTGGTCTTCTTTTGTCGAGGAAGTTGAGGTCACCGAGGTTAAGAATGCGCGTGTGTCCTTGACGGGTGAAAAGACCAAACCTATGAAATTAGCGGACGTGACCTCTATCAATGTTCACCGGACCAAGACGGAGATGGAGGAGTTTAACCGCGTCCTTGGAGGCGGAGTGGTACCAGGAAGTCTCGTCCTCATCGGTGGGGATCCTGGGATTGGGAAATCGACCCTTCTCCTTCAAGTGTCGACCCAGCTATCTCAAGTGGGAACGGTTCTCTATGTTAGTGGAGAGGAATCAGCCCAGCAGATCAAACTTCGAGCAGAGCGCTTGGGGGATATCGACAGTGAGTTTTATCTCTATGCCGAGACCAATATGCAGAGTGTGCGAGCAGAAGTAGAGCGCATCCAACCTGACTTTCTGATCATTGACTCCATTCAGACGATTATGTCTCCTGAAATTTCAGGGGTGCAGGGATCAGTTTCTCAGGTACGAGAGGTGACAGCTGAGCTTATGCAGCTGGCCAAGACCAATAACATCGCCATCTTTATCGTCGGCCATGTAACTAAGGAAGGAACCTTGGCAGGACCTCGGATGCTGGAACACATGGTGGATACGGTGCTCTACTTTGAGGGGGAACGCCATCATACCTTCCGGATCCTGAGAGCGGTCAAAAACCGTTTTGGCTCGACCAATGAGATCGGTATCTTCGAAATGCAATCAGGTGGCTTGGTTGAGGTCCTCAATCCCAGTCAGGTCTTTCTAGAAGAGCGCCTGGATGGTGCGACCGGATCCTCTATCGTGGTTACCATGGAGGGGACACGTCCGATTCTAGCTGAAGTGCAGGCCTTGGTGACGCCAACCATGTTTGGGAATGCCAAGCGGACGACAACGGGGCTTGATTTCAATCGGGCTAGTCTTATCATGGCGGTGTTAGAAAAACGAGCGGGTTTGCTCCTTCAAAATCAGGATGCCTACCTCAAGTCAGCTGGTGGCGTCAAATTGGATGAGCCAGCTATCGACCTAGCCGTAGCCGTAGCCATTGCCTCCAGCTACAAGGACAAGCCGACCAACCCGCAGGAATGTTTTGTCGGAGAGCTAGGCTTGACAGGAGAAGTCCGCCGGGTCAACCGGATCGAACAACGGATCAATGAAGCTGCCAAGCTCGGTTTTACCAAGATTTATGTTCCAAAAAACTCTCTGACGGGGATTTCGACACCATCAGGGATCGAAGTGGTCGGTGTGAGTACACTGTCTGAAGTCTTGAAGAAAGTATTTTAATTTTAATAGTAGAAAAGTCTTAAACGGGAAGTTTAAGGCTTTTTTTCAGATGTGACAGATGACAGGAGGTATCCCCTGACAGAAAGGATCGGATGTGGTAAAATAATAGATAATTTGAATTTCAAAGGAATGAAGGAGAGACCATGTCTTATTTTGATAATTTTTTAACAGCTAACCAAGCTTATGTGGCGCTACATGGAGACCTCCGTCTTCCGATTAAGCCCAAAACACAAGTAGCCATTGTGACCTGTATGGATTCCCGTCTTCACGTGGCGCCGGCACTAGGTCTGGCTCTTGGAGATGCTCATATTTTGCGGAATGCTGGAGGGCGCGTGACTGATGACATGATCCGGTCTTTGGTCATTTCCCAGCAGCAGATGGGCACCCGTGAAATTGTGGTCTTGCACCATACAGACTGTGGCGCACAGACCTTTGAAAACGAAGGTTTCCGTCAGCATCTCAAGAAAGAACTGGGTGTGGATGTAGGAGATCGCGATTTCCTTCCTTTTCAAGATATTGAGGAGAGTGTCCGCGAGGATATGGAGCTTTTAAAGGCTTCTCCTTTGATTCCAGAGGATGTCGTTATTTCGGGAGCTGTGTATGATGTGGATACTGGATTGATCTCAGAAGTGAAATAATGATATAGAAGAGTATAGGAAGACAGAACGATCTTTGTTTTCCTGTATTCTTTTTTTGATGTAAAAAAAGTGAACCAAATAGGAAAAAATGTGACAATTTAGCACAAATTATTAAAAAATATGTGGTATAATATGACATTTTGACAAGAATATTACAATTAAATTTCAACAGATTGACTGCAGATGTCAATGATGTTACAATTTTATTTGTATCATGGAATCATGAAATATGAAAAAGGAGATCCTATAAATGAAGGATGTATTTAATAAGCGTCAGCGCTTTTCATTGCGAAAATATAGCGTTGGGGTTTGTTCTGTTCTCTTAGGGACAGCTCTTTTCGCTGCAGGTGCCAATACGGCTTCTGCGGAGGAAACAACTGCCTCTTCAGGTGCATCGACGTCAGCTTCGACGGAGTCTGCATCTGATAGCACAGCAGCTGAAACAGTTGCCTCTTCTACCGAAGCATCTTATAATGCTCCAGTAACAAATGTCGATCAAGCAAATACAGGTGCTGCGCAGGAAGTCAAAGAGCAATCTGAGGCTAACAAAGCAGCAGATAAAGCTGAGGCAGCTGCAACACCAGCTGCTACAGAAAATAAGGTAGCTCCAGCTGAAACTAAAAAAACTGAAGAAGCTTCAAAACCACTAAACGTTGGTTCATTGCCAGAAATCGCTCTACCAACAGCGAAAAAGGCAGAAACCAGCTCTAAACCAGCTTCTACAACAGCGGCTACCACTGCTCAACCTACTGCAACTCGTGCTGCAGCAGGTGAAAGCTCAGAAAGAGCAGCTGCAAGAGAAGAAGCGGCTACACCAGCACCAACAACTACTTTTTCAGCTACTGTAAGTTCAGCAGCTCCAATCACTGGTACAGAAGCAACTGCGCAAGCAGAAAGAGCAGCAAGTACAGATGCTGCTGCGGCTGTAGCAAATGCTAATGACGAACGTACAAATGCAGGAGCTTTAGCAGTAAGTAGCCGTCGTCGTGGACGTCGTGCTTTGACAGACCACAATAACGAGCCAGTTTCTGTAGAAACTTACCTTAAAGATGGTGAAGTTGCTACACCTGATATGACGGATCCAAATGGTGCAACTGTTTCATCTCAAACTGTGCCAGCTGGTTACTCTGCTAAAGAAGGCGATGTCTATACATACAGTATCGTAGACCTTACTCGCTTCAACGAACGTTACAATACAAACTACTACACACGTGCGTATAAGAGATTTGATAACTCTACCGATACAACGGTTGAATTGATCGATAAAACGACTGGTAATGTAGTAGAAACTAGAACCATTACAGCTTCAAGCGGTATTCAAAAATTCACAACTACCAAGGCAGCCTCTAGGGGAGAATTAACTTGGCAAGTTGATTATGATAAAGGTTTAGGTGCTGGACCTGGTAAAACGGACCAACCATTTATTCAATTTGGATATGAAGTTGGGGCAAGTATCCAAGCATTAGTAGCACCTGGACATAACCTAACTCCCGATGAGAAAAAATTATACGATGATGTTTATGCAGCTCGTACATCAACAGATATCATTAACGTTGTAGAACCAGCTTATAATGGTCGTACGATTACAGATACCAATGCCAAGATTCCAGCAACAGTTAATAAAACAACTTACTATAAAGTCGTTGATAAAAACAACCCAACATTTAACGCCAATAAGACAGATAAAACGGTTCAAGACTACGTACCAAATGGCAATGAAGTAGATTTAGCTTCATATACTCTTAAAGCTGAAGAAGGACAAAAATTTACAGCATCTGGAGAGCGTCGATTTGATGGGTACAAACTTTATCAAGCAGCTGATGCAAATGATCAATCAGGTTATGTAAGTCGTCCTTATAAAGTTGGAACTAAATTCATGGACGCTGAGCGTGCAGGAATTAAACGTATTAAAGAAATCGTAGACGAAGATGGTACTGTAGTAGTTCGTGTTTACCTTCTAGATCCAAAACAACAAAGCAAACGTTCTGATGGTACATTAGACACAGATGGCTATATGTTGCTAGCAGAAACGAAACCGATTAAACCAGGTGATTATAACAAACAAGAATTAGCTGTTAAGAAATCACCACTTTATACCATTCCTTTCACGGATAGCAAAGGTGTAACCTATGCAAATGGTAAGGAAGTTCCATTTGACTTCCAAAAAGCTGCTGGATATACACCATATAAAACGGTATTCGTACCATTCTTAGGGGATAATATCGGTCACCTTTCTCCAAACGAGCAATTGATTCGAGGAGTAAATGGTATTGGTACAAACGTTGACTTGCTCAACACTTTGACACCATATAAACAACCTGTTTATTACTATGTCAAACAAGAACCTGTAAAAGTGACTCCAGAAGTTGAAAAACAATTGGAAGGACGTGTACTTGTTGATGGTGAATTCAGCTTCAAGCTTAAACAAGTCAATGAAAACAAATCACTTCCAGGATATGAAGAAACTGTAACTAACAAAAACGGTAAAGCTACATTTAGTAACTTAACTTACAATAAAGTTGGTACTTACACTTACACCATCACTGAGGTTAAAGGGGCAGATACAAACGTCGATTACGATGGTATGACAGTTAAGATGACTGTTACTGTAACTGAGAACTCTAAAGGTGATTTGCAGGCTACCGTTAAATACAGTGGTACTGGTGGATTTGCTTCAAGTGCAGATGATAAGGTCTTCAACAACTACGTTGTAGCTCCAGTTAAGACGAAATTTGACTTCAGCAAGGCTCTTGCAGGTCGTGAGTTGAAAGCTGGCGAATTCAGCTTTGTATTGAAAGATTCAGATGGTAAGGTCATTCAAACCAAGACAAATACTAAGGCAGGTGTTGTAGCCTTTGATGATTTGACTTTTGATAACACACAAGTTGGTACACACAAATATACTGTAGAAGAAGTTATCCCAGAAAATAAAGAAACTGGTATGACTTACGACACAATGAAAGCTGAAGTGACCATTACTGTTACTAAGCAAGGTCATGTTCTTAAAGCAACAAACACACTTCCTGCAGATACAGAGTTCAACAATACCTTCACACCTGTTGCTACACAAGCTCAATTCAAGTTCACTAAGAAATTGGAAGGGAAAGAGCTCACGAAGGATGCCTTCACATTTGAATTGGTTGAAAATGGTAATGTCATCCAAACGAAGAAAAATGCGGCTGATGGAACCATCCAATTCGACGCGATTTCTTACGATAAAGAAGGTTCTCACACTTATACTGTACGTGAAGTAGCTGGCGCAGATACAAACATTGACTACGATAATATGAATGCAGTCGTAACAGTTAACGTTACGAAAGATGCTGCATCTGGTGTCTTGACTGCTAAGGTTACAATGCCTGAAGATACAGAGTTTAACAACTTTGCAGTAGCTCCAGTTAAGACTCGTTTCGACTTCAGCAAAGCCCTTGCAGGCCGTGAGTTGAAAGAAGGCGAATTCAGCTTTGTATTGAAAGATTCAAATGGTAAGACTCTTCAAACCAAGACCAATACTAAACAAGGTGTTGTAGCCTTTGATGATTTGACCTTTGATAATACTCAAGTTGGTACTCACAAGTACACTGTAGAAGAAGTTATCCCAGAAAATAAAGAAACTGGCATGACTTACGACCCAATGAAAGCTGAAGTAACAATCACTGTTACTAAGGAAGGTCATGTTCTTAAAGCAACAAACACACTTCCTGCAGATACAGAGTTCAACAACACCTTCACACCTGCTGCAGCTCAAGCTCAATTCAAGTTCACTAAACGTCTTGAAGGGAAAGAGCTTACAAAGGATGCCTTCACATTCGAATTGCTTGAAAATGGCAATGTTATCCAAACCAAGAAAAATGCAGCAGATGGATCTATCACATTTGATGCGATTGAATACAACGCTGTAGGTAAACACACTTACACTGTGCGTGAAAAAGCTGGAACAGATACAAACATCGACTACGATTCAATGAATGCAGTCGTAACTGTTAATGTAACCAAAAATGCAGCTACAGGTATCTTGAGCGCAGCTGTTACAATGCCAGAAGACACTGAGTTTAACAACTATGTGGTTTCTCCAGTTGTAACGAAATTTGACTTCACTAAGAAGTTGGCTGGCCGTAAATTGGCTGCAGGCGAATTCAGCTTCGTATTGAAAGATGCTGCTGGTAACGAAGTTGAAACAGTGAAAAATGATGCTGACGGTAATGTTACCTTCTCAGAATTGTCATTTGACAATACAAAAGTTGGTACCCACACATATACTGTAGAAGAAGTGATTCCGGCAAACAAAGAATTTGGAATGACTTACGACCAAATGAAGGCTACAGTGACTGTTGAAGTTGCCAAGAACGGTCATTCATTGACAACTGTTACAAACGTGACATCAACTGGTGGTAAAGATGCCAATGGTAACGCTACTGATGGTACTGCAGATAAAGAATTCAACAACAAAGTTACTCCTCCAGAAACTCCAAAATTCCAACCAGAAAAATTTGTCGTTTCTAAAGAGAAATATGACATCACTGGTAACAAGTTGATGGATGACGACGATGAATTGACAAATGAATACACTGAAACAAATGCTGATCCATATGTAGACAAGACAACCAACAACGAACCAGAAAACTTGAATACCAAGACAGTTAAACGTGGTTCTAAATTGGTTTACCAAGTATGGCTTGATACTACGAAATTTACTGAAGCGAACAACATCCAATACGTTGGTGTATCTGATACATACGATGCAGAAAAATTGGACGTTAATGCAGCGGATATCAAAGCTTACGATTCAGTAACTGGTGCAGAAGTAACCAATAAATTCGACATCAAAGTTGAAAATGGCACCATCACTGCAACTTCTAAGGAAGCATTTATCAAAGACAAAGTAAACGCTCCTGTTATCGATACAACTAAGTTCGAATTTGGACGTTACTATAAATTTGATATTCCAGCAACTGTGAAAGAATCTGTTAAAGCTGGTGCTGATATTGAAAATACAGCCAACCAAACAGTTCACGTTTACAACCCAGTAAGCAAGACAGTTGAAAAACCTGAAAAACCAACACAAAAACGTGTCAACAGTGTTCCAGTTCCAGTGGAAATGAACTTCACGAAACGTTTGGAAGGTCGTGAACTTCAAAAGAACGAATTCGAATTCGTATTGAAGAAAGACGGCGTTGAAGTTGAACGCGTGAAGAATGACGCTGCTGGTAAGATTGTCTTCAAGACTCTTGAGTTCGGTCGTGATGATCTTGGTAAGACTTACAACTACACAGTAGAAGAAACTCCTGGTACAGATGCAACTGTCAAATACGACACAATGGTTGCTACTGTTAAAGTGGTTGTTTCACACGATGGTACAGCAAAAGCAATCGTTGCCAACGTAACAGATGCTGCTGATAAAGAATTTAACAACCGTGTAACACCTCCAGAAGAACCTAAGTTCCAACCAGAGAAATACGTTGTTTCTAAAGAGAAATACGATATCACTGGTGACAAGCTTGTTGACGATGATAGAGAGTTGGCAGACAAGTACGCAGATACAAATGCGAACCCATATGCGGACGATGCATCAAACAACGAAGCAGAAAACTTGAATACTAAGACTGTTGAACGTGGTTCTAAATTGGTTTACCAAGTATGGTTGGATACAACTAAATTTGATGCAGCTAACAAGGACAACATCCAAACAGTTGGTATCTCAGATAACTATGATGAAGCTAAATTAAATCTTAATAAAGCTGACATCAAAGCCTATGACTCTGTAACAGGCGCAGAAGTAACAGATAAATTCGATATCGCTGTCAACAACGGTGTGATCACTGCTAACTTGAAAGCTGGCTTCACGAAGTCACTTGGCGATGCAGAAAACACACAAGTCATCGACACAACTAAATTCGCATTTGGACGTTACTACAAGTTCGACATCCCAACAACAGTGAAAGACGATGTGGTAGCTGGTGCAGATATCGAAAATACTGCGGCTCAAGTTGTAAACTACTACAACCCAACGACTAAGAAAGTTGAAAAACCTGAAAAACCAACTGAAAAACGTGTCAACAATGTTCCAATCTCAGTAGAATTTAACTTCACTAAGAAATTGGAAGGTCGCGACCTTAAAGCTGGCGAATTCACATTCGAGTTGAAAGATAGCGACAATGTTGTGATCGCAACGGCAACCAACGACGCAGACGGTAACTTCAAGTTCACTCCAGTTGACTACACAAACAAAGCTGGTAAAACTGTCACTGCCCTTAAATACCAGAAGGGTCAAGAAGGTACGTACACTTACACTGTAACAGAGGTGAAAGGTACAGATTCAACTGTCACTTATGATGAAATGGCTGCAGTGGTAACTGTTAAAGTAAGTCATGATGGTACTGCGAAAGCCTTGATCACAAACGTGACAGATCCTGCTGATAAAGAGTTCAACAACCGTGTCACTCCACCAACAGAACCTAAGTTCCAACCAGAGAAATACGTTGTTTCTAAAGCGAAATTCGATATCACAGGTACGAAGCTCGTTGATGACGATTCTGAATTGACAGATAAATATGGTGAAACAAATACAAACCCATATGTCGATACAACTGCCAACAACGAAGATGAAAACTTGAATACCAAGACTGTTGAACGTGGTCAAAAACTTTACTACCAAGTATGGTTGGATACAACTAAGTTTGACGCAAACAACAAAGACAACATCCAAACAGTAGGAATCACAGATAACTACGACAAGGATAAATTGACTGTTAATGCTTCAGATATCAAGGTTTACGATTCAGTTACTGGTGCAGATGTTACGACTAAATTCGATATCTCTGATAACAATGGTGTTCTGACAGCTAACCTTAAGGATGGCTTCACTAAGTCACTTGGCGACGCTGAAAACACTCAAATCATTGACACTACTAAGTTTGAATTTGGACGCTACTATAAATTTGATATCCCAGCAACAGTGAAAGACGATGTTGTAGCTGGTGCCGATATTGAAAACAAAGCAGCTCAAGTTGTTAACTACTACAATCCAGTAAGTAAGACTGTTGAAAAACCAAACAAACCAACTGAAAAACGTGTAAACAGTGTTCCAATCTCAGTTGAATTCAACTTCACTAAGAAATTGGAAGGTCGCGACCTTAAAGCTGGCGAATTTACATTCGAGTTGAAAGACAGCGACAATGTTGTGATCGCAACTGCAACCAACGACAAAGCTGGTAAGATCAAGTTTGCTCCAGTAGAGTACACCAATAAAGCTGGTAAAACTGTCACTGCCCTTAAATACCAGAAGGGTCAAGAAGGTACCTACAAGTACACAGTAGAAGAAGTTAAAGGCTCAGACGCAACCGTTACATACGATACAATGAAAGCTGTCGTTACAGTTGAAGTTCGTCATGATGGTACAGCGAAAGCCTTGATCACAAACGTGACAGATCCTGCTGATAAAGAGTTCAACAATACTGTTCGTCCTCCAGAAGAACCTAAGTTCCAACCAGAGAAATACGTTGTTTCTGAAGAGAAATTCGATATCACAGGTGACAAGCTCGTTGATGATGATAAAGAGTTGGCAGACAAGTACGCAGATACAAATGCGAACCCATATGCGGACGATGCATCAAACAACGAAAAACAAAACTTGAATACCAAGACTGTGAAACGTGGCGACAAGTTGGTTTACCAAGTATGGTTGGATACAACTAAATTCGACGCATCTAACAAGGACAACATCCAATCAGTAGGAATCTCAGATGACTACGATGAAACTAAGTTGGATCTTGATTCTACTAAGATCAAAGCTTACGATTCAGTAACAGGCGCAGAAGTAACAGATAAATTCGATATCGCTGTGAACAACGGTGTGATTACTGCAACCCTTAAAGATGGCTTCACTAAGTCACTTGGCGACGCAGAAAACACACAAGTGATCGACACAACTAAATTCGAATTCGGCCGTTACTACAAGTTCGACATCCCAACAACAGTGAAAGCTGATGTACCTGGTGGTGTGGATATTGAAAATACTGCGGCTCAAGTTGTAAACTACTACAACCCAACAACTAAGAAGGTTGAAAAACCAAGCAAACCAACTGAAAAACGTGTAAACAACGTTCCAGTTGAAGTAGAATTCAACTTCACTAAACGCTTGGAAGGCCGTGAACTTAAAGCTAACGAATTCAGCTTCGTACTTAAAGATTCAAAAGGTAAGACTCTTGAAACTGTAAGCAATGATGCATCTGGTAACGTTAAGTTCTCAGCTATGTCATTCAAGAAGGGTGACGAAGGTGTTCACAACTACACTGTAGAAGAAGTTAAAGGAAGCGACGCAACCGTTACATACGACACAATGAAAGCGAATGTAACAGTCACAGTTAAACACGATGGTACTGCTAAAGTTCTTGTGGCAACTGTAGGCGACATTGCGGATAAGGAATTTAACACCCGTGTGACCCCCGGCCTCTAATACACATCTCGGATCCCCGGGACCGGCCTCCTA
>ERZ1699254.393-NODE-393-length-17711-cov-4.313694_pt1 | contig 17711 bp, 18 predicted proteins | sample MGYA00581522_ERZ1699254 | MGnify/ENA primary metagenome ERZ1699254 (study PRJEB42319, sample SAMD00040329) | human oral metagenome | material: saliva | host: Homo sapiens | study: EMG produced TPA metagenomics assembly of PRJDB4115 data set (Metgenomic analysis of... | reverse complement strand
GATAATTTTAGCGTTAGGAAACATTTCTTTTATTAATTGAATGTACGGTAAGTACATGTCGATTGAGATAGTTTTTACCTTTAATCTAGTCTTAGGCTCAAAACGATGAAAATACTTTTTCAAACTGTAAGATTTTCTATCTCTTACAACATCGACTAGCTTGTGTGTTGTGCTATCACAAATAATGAAACTCATATTACTATCGGAAGATTTAACGGATTTAAATTCATCAAAACACAAATGCTCAGGTAAATCATGTAATGGTTTAATCGTTAATAATCGTGCTGTATCATCTATGATACGTCTTACAGTATGAACTGAAACATTTGTTTCTTTGGCGATATATGTTTCAGATACAGTTTCACTTATTTTTGATTTGATTTCGTTTTTTAAGCGTTTAGAGATATGACAGTGTTTTTCTACGATTCTACTAGTGTCTGCGGTAAATGAAGAGCCGCATTCTCTACAGAGAAATCTCTGCTTGCGTAGATTTAAGTAGGCCGGTAGGCCTGAAACAGAACAGAGAGTGATACGAGAAGTTTTCGTGCCATTTTTGACGATATTATTATTTTGGCTAACACATCCACAAACGGTACAAAATTCTGGTTTATGCGTATATGTAGCTGAATAAAATAAAGATTTTCTCTTTTTAAATATCTTCTCTTGAACTGTATTATCCCAGATAATGTTTTTATCTTTGATTTGTAGCGTGGCTTCTAGTATATTGTTCATATGGTCATCATCCTTTTGTTTTAGGTTTAGGCGCTTTTAATATAATGGATGTTGGCCTTTTTGTATACACTAAAATAGGGTTGATGGAAAATTTCCATCAACCCTAAAAATTATAGAACCCATTAAACAAACTAAAAAAGCGATAGAAATTTTCTATCGCTTTTTGTATTTTATTTTTTATTGAATTTGTTTAAAATCCACAACAGGATACATGCACCTACTACTGATACTATTACACTATGAAGATTTAAGCCTGTAACTTCATATCCACCGAAGAAGTTAAATACTGCTCCTCCGATAAAAGCACCAACAATACCAGTAAAGATATTTGCTACCGCACCCATAGATTCATTTTTATTCATAATAATACTTGCGATCCATCCAGAAAATGCGCCAAGTACTAACCAAGATAGAATACCCATTTAATTCACTCCTTTAAATAATAAAAAGATAGCACGGCATTCAGCCGCACTATCCTCAGTAAATATAATTATACGACTATTTTTCTTCAGATTTAGAATCAAGTGCGTCTTTAGCTTTTTCAACTAATTCGCTCGCAACGTCTTTAACATCTGAAGCAATTTCTTTAGCTTTTCCAACAGCTTGGTCTAAAAGGCCTTCTGCTTTTGTAGAGTCGTCGTTAGTAACTTCTCCCACAACTTCCTTTGCTTTTCCCTTAACTTTATCTGTAAATCCTTTATCTGTCATAATAAATCTCCCTTTCTGTTTGGTATTTACACTTTTAATTATACATTAAAACAGCTCTAAAACAATATATCTGCTTACATTCACAAAAAGAGCCATTTTTGTCGTTTTTGTTACGGTTAAAATCGGGGTTTATTCACAAAGTCGTCTTATATACGCACCACGAATATTTTTTATGTTTATAATGAATAAATTTCAATATGATTTCCTAATACTGTAATTTTTACTGGTAAATCATCAGATCGGTCACCATCAATATCGGATTCTAATTTAGTATCTGATGAGATTGTAATATCTTTTGCTTTAATATATTCAATATTATCATTCTCAACGATATCACCTTTTAACAAATCTGGAATTAATGATAATTTTGAAATTATAGAAGCATTTTTCAAAATTAATATATTCGCATACCCATCTTTGTTTTCTTCAAATATTTTCTTGTCAGCATAATAATTAGAAAGCAAAACTAATACTTGACTAGCTTCCCCTTCGTAACTCCCATTTTCTGTTTCAATTTTAATATTGAATACCTCATCTTTAATAACGGACTTAATTGTATTTATTGCATAAGCTAATACTCCATACTTTGTTTTATCTTCTATTTCAACGTTATGAATCGCCTCTGGTAAAGAACCTACACTGAAGATATATCCAAAATAGCTCTTATTTGCTTTTCCAATATCGATCGCATTTGTTTTATTAAAATCAAGTTGGTCAATTGCCTCATCAATATCTTGACTAATTTCTAGCAATTTAGTAATTAAATTGCCAGTCCCTCCTGGAATAATCCCTAATTTAGGGATATAGTCCTTTTCAGCAATACCAGAAATTACTTCATTAACAGTTCCATCCCCACCAAAAACAATTACCGCTTCATAATTCTCCTTTGAAGCTTCGTCCGCAAAAGCAGTAGCATCTTTAGCTTTTTCAGTAATCTTCGTTTCAACATATTCAAAGTATTCTTTTGCTTTATTTTCTAATTTTTCTTTATAGTCTAACGCCTTTTCTCCTCCAGAAGTTGGATTAATAATTAGCATTGCTTTTTTCATAAAAGTTATCTCCTTATAATCATTCTCAATTTTACTAATCTAGAAATAGATATATTATCTTTCGAGAGGTTTAGGCTATTATAGCATAGGTATTAAATCGTATTATTATCACACAACTTATTTGCTGATAATTACTTTTGTTCCATATTACTTTTTACCAAAGAAAAGCTTTATTAAGAAAAGCCTATTATATCAAGATTTTCTCAATATAATTTTTTTATTTTTATCATACCACCCTGTATTCGGCATACTTATTATCTTTTCTTCTTTATTATATATAGAATATAGAAAAAACGGTTGAGTATTACTCAACCGTTTTTCTTTGGACTAATTCAATAGTTTTTAATACAACGTCGCTGGCTTTTTGCATGCTTTCGAGAGTTACGAATTCATACTGCCCATGAAGGTTTTCTGCTCCGGTAAAAAGGTTGGGAGTCGGAATTCCTTTATAGGTAATAATACATCCATCCGTTCCTCCACGGAATGGTTGAATGTCTGGCGTGATGCCACATTCTTTATAAGCCTCAATCGCTACTTCAACCGAAGTCATATCGTCCTTTAAGATTTCGTACATATTATAGTACTCATCGTAAATCGTGCATTCGATACGAGGCACATCATACGTTGCATTTTGCGCATCGACGATTTGTTGGAACTGCGCTTTTCTCTCTTCGAATTTCTCCATCGAGTGATCGCGTATAATATATTCCAATTCAACCTTACCGATGTCGCCTGATTGTTTCGATAACATAAAGTAGCCTTCGTACCCACTCGTATGTTCTGGCACTTCTTTTTCTGGCATGCGTGCAAATAGTTTCGCTGCTTCTGCCAAAGCATTCACCATCACATCTTTAGCTTGCCCTGGGTGAACACTTGTCCCATGAATCGTCACCACTGCACGAGCCGCATTGAACGTTTCATATTCTAACTTCCCTACGACTCCACTATCTAAAGTGTAGGCAAATTTTGCAGGCATACGCTCCGCTTTGAAACGGTGAGCGCCTTTCCCGATTTCTTCGTCCGGACCAAACGCTAACCAAATATCGCCATGCGGAATTTCTGGATGCGCCATTAAATACAAGCACGCTTCTAATACCGAAACCAGACCCGCCTTATCGTCGGCACCTAGCAATGTCGTTCCATCAGTTGTAATTAACGTTTCGCCAATATAGTTTTTCAAACTTGGAAACTCGCTGACCGTCATTACTAAATTCTTTTCGGCATTAAGCAGCACATCTTCTCCGTTATAATTCTCGTGAATTTGTGGATCGATGTTTTCCGCATTGAAATCTGCGGTATCAACGTGGGCGATAAATCCAATCGCAGGCGCCGCACTTCCTTCTTCCAAGTTACTTGGGAGGAGCGCCACTAAGTAGCTATCCTCTGGATCGAGTTCTACTTTTTGAAAGCCGTATTCCACTAACTCGTCACGAAGCATTTCTAAAAATTCCCATTGACTCTTTGTCGTAGGAATCGTTGTTGATTTCAAATCACTACGCGTATTGATTTTCGCATATCGAATAAATCGTTCTAACATTGTAGGATACATGTTAATAAGAGTCATCTTCTTTCACTTGGTGGAACTCTAAGTCTGCAATTGTTTCACGACCGAACATTTCAATCGCCACTTTAATTTTTTGTTTTTCGTGGTCAAGTTCTACTACTTTACCGCTCATATCGTTGAAGGCACCTTCAGTAATGATGACGTAGTCTCCAACAGATACATTTAATTCAACTGGAGCATGAACTTTTTCACCGATACGTCCTAAGATTGCTTCTACTTCTTCTGGTAATAATGGAGATGGTTTTGAACCTGCACCGTGTGAACCAACGAATCCAGTTACGCCTGGAGTGTTACGAACAACATACCATGCTTGGTCTGACATGACCATTTCAACTAATACATAACCAGGAAAAGTTTTTTCAACAGTCGTTTTAGTTTTACCGTCTTTTACTTCTACTTCCTCTTCTTCAGGTGAAATCACGCGGAAGATGTTTTCTTCCATACCCATGCTTTGGATACGTGATAATAGATTTGATTTTACTTTATTCTCATAACCTGAATAAGTGTGCAATACATACCATTCTTTTTCCATTTATACTCCTCCTTGAGTGTTGACAACATTTTTCCATACAAAAAAACCTTCATAAGCGAAGGTTTTTTCAACTGCTCTTAGTATATCACTAATCACTTTAAAGTACTATTATTTTAAAAGGAATGTAATGAGTTGATGCACTCCATAGTCCACTACTGCAAAGAAGCATAGTGCAGCAAGCACTGTCATAATTACTGTAATTGTATATTTGTTTACTTCTTTACCTGTTGGCCAAGTAACTTTTTTCATCTCTTTAATCACATTTGATAAAAAACGCATTTCGAATCTCCTCTTCCTTTTATTTTGTTTCGCGATGTAGTGTTTGTTTGTTGCAATACTTGCAGAATTTTTTAATTTCTAGACGTTCTACTCGTCGATTTTGTCCAAGCGTAATCGTGTAGTTTCTTGAACCACATACGCTACAAGCTAACGCCGCTTTTTTCTGAGCCATATTTTCACTACTTTCTATAAATCCATATCTACTCCATCATAAGGAAATGAACTTGCTTTGTCAAGTACACACTAGTTAAAGAAAAGGTCCGCAACGAATAATAGCACGGCTTGCAATGAATGAATCATTACCATGTTTTTAATCGCTAACGCAAAGGTCGTTTTCTTTTCTTGGAGAGCTTTGAACTGTTGAATATGTTTATACACAGGAACACCAACTGCTAGCACACCAAGAAGAATCCAAGGCGCCACGCCGAGCAACACCGCAAGCACCATCGCACCAAACGCAATCGCATATAATACTTGATAGACCACTAACGCTTGTTTCTTTCCAATATAGTACACCAATGTATAACGATGGTTCGTAATATCTGTTTCTAAATCACAAATATTATTACTTAACATGATATTGGCAATCGTACAAACAAGCGGCAGAGATAATAGGAACACTTTCAATTGAGCGATAATGTCCAGTTGCATCGTTAAAATACTTCCGTCTAACTGTACCCCTGCAAAAACCGTTCCTTCTGGCACATTTAAAAATACCATAATCCAGAAAATCCCGAACCCCATTGTGAACCCTGATAACACTTCCCCAAGAGGCATCCGAGAAATCGGAATGGGTCCAAATGTATAAAACACACCGATGAAGAAACAAATTGCGCCGACAATGAGCAAAAGAATATTTGTGCGCGCTACAAGGATGATTCCAACAACTGCTGCCACTGCAAACAGCCCACCGAAGACTTGCCATGCTTTCTTCACAGTGAGGCTACTCGTCCCAATCACATTATGATTATCACGATAATCGGAGTTTTTCGCTTTGACATAGTCCATCAAATTGTTCATCACGGTTGTCGCCATATCAAAACAAATCATCCCGATAAAGAACAACAGCATATTCAAAACATTCACTTGTTTAAATAAAACAAACGAATAAAGAAACGCGATGACAAATGGGAACACACTCGCGATTTTTGTACGCAATTCGACTAGTTCGATAAACTCTTTTTTCGTCACTACTCAACACTCTCCTTCAACTCAAGGTTCGTATTTGTTAATTTGAACGTATCTTTAATCGCATCCGACACATACACTTTTTTATCTTTCGTTACGAAAATGACATCCACTCCGTCATGACTATTCGCATATTCGATTCCAGCCTTTGGTCCCACAGAGAACATCGACGTCGATAACGCGTCTCCTTTTGTAGAACTGTCGACAATAACAGAAACTCCTTCCACATTATTATCGTATGGATATCCTGTTTTCGGATTTAAAATATGGTGATACGTTTGACCGTCTACGGTTAAATAACGCTCATAAATCCCAGACGTTACAATCGTTTTGTCTTTTTCTAAAATCGTACCAAGCGTCTTCCCACGAGAAGCATCCGGATCTTGAATCCCAACATTCCACGCAACGCCGTCTCTTGCAGGTGAGCCGCCCATTACGACGATATTCCCACCAAGGTCAATGACTGCTGTTGTGATGCCTTCTTTTGCAAAATATTCCCAAACCTTATCGGCGATATACCCTTTGGCGATTCCTCCAAGGTCCAGTTGCATTCCTTTTTTCTTTAAAAAGACGGTTTGTTCCGCGTCGTTTAATTCAACGTCTTTATAATTCACGAGTGGTAACACCGCATCGATTTCCTCTTGCGTTGGTTTCTTCGCATCATCAAACCCGATATGCCATAACGCCGTCAATGGTCCTACCGTAACATCGAAAGCCCCGTCGAACTCTTCGCTATATTTCAATCCAAGTTTGATTAACTCGTACACATCCGCACTAACCTTAACCGGCTTTTCTCCAGCGGCCAAGTTTACTTCATCCACTTCAGAACCAGAAGCATTCACAGTAATTCGTTTTTCTAAGTCTTTAATCATTTCTAAGGCATTGGTAATCACTTCTTCTGTATTTGGATGGTAGACCGATAAAGCTACCGCCGTTCCGAGTAAGAAGTCTGTTTTCTTCACAGGTGATTTAATAATTTCTCTTGGAGTTTTAATTGATGCGCCTGAAACAGTGTCGGCTTCATTCTTCGGTTGACTTTGGCATGCGGTTAAAATTGATGTCGACATTACTGCCAAAAGTCCCCATTTCATCCATTTAGCTTTCATAGTTCTCTCCTTTTAAAAATCATTCCTTAGTATTGTACCTTATTTCACGATAAAACGAAACCCGTGACTTGTAATCCGAATAAAAAACTCCTGCACAACCGTACAGGAGTCGAAATGGTTATTTTAGAATGAATTAGCTTTGTGGAGCTGCTACTTTGATTTCAGCAGTGTCCCCTTTTTGAGCTGCTTCGATTAATTTGTTTGCATATTCAACAAATGAAGTATGCGCATTAGTTGCACCTGAAACAACTTCAACGTCTGAAGGGTTTTGTTTAGCAACTAAACCTTCGTTGTAAGCTTTGAAGTATTCTGCTGGGCCAGTACCCACTTTATCTTTCATTGCTTTTTCGTATTCTGCGTTAGCTGATTTACGTTCACCTTTATCATTTAAGTTGTCATAATCAGATTTAGTGATTTTGCCACCTTCAACAGTAATCGTAAATTCTACGTGCCATCCACGTTTGTCAGCTTCTGATACTAATTTGTAAGTACCATCTTTTAAAGCTGCATTAGATTTTTGTGTTGCTGCTTGTGTAGTTGCAGTTTGTGTTGTAGCTGCTTGTGTTGTTTTGTTTGAATCAGTTTTGCTGTTTCCGCCACATGCTGCTAATACAAATGCAGATGATAATAATACTGCTGCTGCAGATAATGATTTTTTGATAGTCATGTTTAGAACCTGCCTTTTCTATATATTTTAGAATTAATCAATTCTGTAGGTTCTATTATAGCATATTTCGGATAAAAGTCTAGGACCTGCCTGTAGAATCGTTTCCTTTTTCACTTGAAAAAAGGAAATGAAAATGGCGATTTCTTTTCAGAAAACACCATTCTTTGTGAATTGTTTTGTTTTATGATTTTCGTTGCAATAACTGACTTGTGATTTTTAACAGCATAGGCTTCACATCAGCTTCAGGCAACTTCTCGATTTGATGGATTGCTTTCATGGTATATTTCAATGCAAAATCTTTTGCAGTTTCAACACCACCTGCATTTACGACCAACTTTTGAATTGCTAGTCGGTCTGTCGCTGTTAACTGATTTTTCTTTTCTAACAGTGGAAGCAATTCTTTTTCACACTTCGGTAAAGACGCAATCAGCGGCAATGTATAAATCCCTTGCGCCACATCTTCTAACACAGGTTTTCCAAATTCAGAAGAACTGACTTCGTAATCAAGAATATCATCTAACAGTTGAAACGCCATCCCAATAGAATTACCGATATGTCTCGCACGCTCTAATTCGCCCATTCCTGAAAAACGTTCTCCCATCATACAACTAAGCATAAATAGTTGCGCCGTCTTCCCATCGATTCGCTTCAAGTAATCTTGAATCGTCACATCGGTTTTGTAGCTTTCTTCCATCTGTGACAATTCACCTTCAATGACACGCATCATCCCGTATGTTGGGATTTGGATGCCCGCTAAATCTTGACTATATTTTGAAAGCAACTGATAGCACACTGTCAATAAGTAGTCGCCTGCATAAATCGCCACACGATTCCCAAATCGAGCACTAATCGTTTCTTGTCCTCTTCTTGTATCAGCTTCGTCGATGACGTCATCGTGTAATAATGTTGCCACATGAAGTAGTTCAAGAGCCGCAGCCACAGCATGGACTTCTTCCTTGTTTCGATTTTCGTTCCACATTGAGAATAAAATCAAATAAGCAGGTCGTACCATTTTACCACCAGATTCAAGGACAGCCCAAATAGCCTCACGAATCTGTTGATTTTCGATCGTGATAGATGCATGCATCATCGCTTTTACTTGTTTTAATTCTTCATGTAATTCGGGATACTCCATCCACATTGGATGTACGATTGTCATAGTTTTCTCCTTCTAGTCGACCTTCTAAAAAAAGAAGCCGACAAAAAATGCCGACTTCATTATAACATACTTATTTAACGAGTTGGTTTCCTTGTTTATCGAATCCATATATTGCTTTCGACTTACCATACCACCAGCTACCCGCAGTTCTTTGGAACCATGGAATCACGTAGTAATCAAGACCAAATGCACGACCTGAACCGTTCATTAACGCAATCGCTGCAGGAACAAACCACATGTTTACCCAGTAGAACATACCAGATAAGCAGAATGTTGCGACTAAACCGATTGTTACTGCGTTGACGATCCATGTTAAGAAACCAGCCATGATTGCTAAACCGATAGCTAATTCTACGAATGACATCACTTTTTGCATTAAGTGAGCAACTTCAACGTTTGGAATCATGATTTGCATGATGGATGCGAACCAGTCTGGCATTTTTTCGATGACCATCGCTGGTTGTTCACCGTATGAATAGTTGAAACCGAATGAAACGACTTGAGTTGCTGTTTGCGCTGCAGCTTCTGTTGCACCACTTGCTGCTGTTACAGTTTCTGCTGCACCACTTGCTGCACTTGTTGCTTCTGTTAACCAAGGGAATGGGAATGCTAAATGACTTCCATCAATCCAGCTGCTTGCGCTCCATAGACCAAAGATTTTCTTCAAGCCTTCGATCGTCCACATACCACCGTAGAATAAACGAAGTGGTACAGACCATAATACGTTACCGTAGCGTGATAAGTGTCCACGGAAGATATTACGACGGTTCTTAATATGGAAGAACTCGTGGAACACGTATTGGATTGCATAGTATAGTGAGAAGATTTCTAAGAAATACTTGATGTTTACGATGTGTTTCATCAACATTGCAAAGAAACCACTTAAGTGCCATTTGCCCATTAAGAAAGCAACGCCATAATGTGAACCGATAGAAACCATGAATCCATCGTATTTACCTTTATAGGCTACTTTTTCTGAGTTGTTAATTGAAGCAATAATGTTTTTCGCTGCTGTTTTACCAGTTTGTTCAGCTGCTTGTACGATTTGTGGATGTGGAGCATTTCCTTTATCCGGTTCTTCGTAGTAAGCTAAGTCACCGATTGCGAAAATATCTGTTTCGCCATCGACTAACATGTTTTCATTAACCACTAAACGACCTGCACGAGCTGCTTTAAATCCAAACACTTCAGCTTCTGTGTTGGCTTTAACCCCAGCTGTCCAGAATAGTGAGTACGTTGGAATCACTGTGCCGTCCGCTAAGCGAATGCTGTTTTGCTTCACTTCAGAAATTCCGTTTCCTTTAATCACTTTGATGCCGCGTTTTACCATGAAGGCTTCTGCTTTATCCGCATCTTTTGCATCTAACATGTTTAAGATTGTTGGAACTGCTTCGATGATGTATAACTCGAAGTCGTCTTTATCTAAATTGTATTCATGTGCTAATACTGGAATCCAGTCCATTAATTCACCGACTAATTCAACCCCAGTAAATCCAGCACCACAAACCGCAAACGTTAATAACGCTTTACGCTTTTGAGGATCATGTTCTTTAGCTGCTTTTTCTACACAGCTAAGAATATGTTTACGCATTTTCACTGCGTCTTCCATTGACCATAACGTAAATCCATTTTCTTTAACACCTGGAACGCCGAAGTCATTGGCTTCTCCACCCATACCAAGTACCAAATAATCATAAGAGAATTCGCCATGTTTTGTACGAACCACTTTGTTTTCTTTATCAAGACTTGTAACAGTATCTGTTACTAAGTTTACATTTTTAGAACGTGCAAAGATTTTTTGTAAGTCGTATTGAATCGCATCTGGCTCAACACGTCCTCCAGCTACCTCGTGTAATTCAGTCATGTAAGTTAAGTAAGGATGTTTATCAATTAATGTAATTGTGACATCTTTATTCTTTTTCAACTTATGTGACAACGTCTTTGTAGCGGCTACCCCGGCAAATCCGGCACCGATTACTACAATGTTTGTTTTTGTCATTGCAAATCCTCCTTGTGTTTTCTCACTTTAGTAGTATATGCTATTTTGCACTTTTTGTCCATTGATTGTCAGTTATTTCACGAACTTTAGCCGACTTTTTTATCCGAATATTTTTTGAGTAGTTTTACATGTGTTAATGCATAGTTTGCCGCAATCCCAATGGCTATGCCTGCAAAGATACCGACGATTGACATCGCAGGTAAATATAAAAGCACCGTCCACGATTTTGCCATCCAGCTCGCGACCATCAATTGACCGACATTGTGCAAAATTCCACCTGTGGCACTGACGCCAATCATACTCACACGCTTCTCACCCAGTTGCATCACCAGATACATCCCGATAAAGCTGACAAGAGCGCCCATCCCACTGTAGAGGAAGGTTGAGAACGTCCCCCCAAGAACGGTCGTCATCAATGTTTTCATCACGACAACTAAAACTACTTCTTTAAACGCTAGTGTATATAAACTGATTAGCGTCACAATATTGGCTACTCCTAGTTTTGCTCCTGACGCAAATGCAAAAGGAAACGGAATGGCTTGTTCAAGTAATCCCAGATAATCCCTTATGCTGTTAACAATACCATAAAGACAAGTTTTCCAAGATTACTATTTTTTGCATTCCATTCTCCTTTCCTATTTTCTAAAAGAGGCCGGAAACTCGTCCAGCCTCTTTCAACTATTTTTTACGTCTTACTAAAATTTTATTCTTCAAGCTCACGGCTTTTGGTGCCCATGTATGGAACATTTCAAACCAGAACTTCGAAATCGGCATATCAAATTCACCGATATATTCCACTAACTCTGGATCAAACGATTGCTTGAACCCGTTAATTCCGCCGTGATGTTCTTGGTCTTCAGAAACTCCGAAGAAGTCAAACGAACGAATGCCTTTTTCATCATAAAGAGTTTGCATGATCCAAGACACAAGCGCCTTGTTGGCATTCAATCCACCATCGTCAGTGATGTTCGCACCATATAAGTAGTACGCTTTATCTAAGTACGTTACAACAAACGCTCCGCTGACTACTTTTCCTTCTGGATATTGTTCTAAGTCACCTTTCACGCGTTCGATTTCTTTTTCGTATTTAGCGATATTGACTTTCAATGATTCAATTTGCTTTTGAACGTTTTCGATACGTTTAGGATTGTTCAACGTTTCCAATTGTCCTGTTAACTTATCGAATTCTTTTTGCGCTGTTTCTAAGCGGTTTGTCGCAAATGCTAATTGCACATTATAGTCCACTTTCGCAAAGTATAAATCCACCATGCCTTTAGGATGAAGATGTTGATACATTGTTGTTAAATACTCGATGCTACGCGCCACGTATTTGTCACGCTCAGCCGTAATTTTATTTAACTCATCATAGATTGGCATATCTTCAAGCGTTCCCTTGTAGCAAACAACCCCTTGTTTCTTCGCTACATTCACTTTATAACGTTCTTTCTTATTGAACGTTTCGACGATGCCTTTTCCTTCGTCTTTCAACGGTAAAATCATTGTTAAACGTGGTTGAATGCCATCGAACCCTAAGTCCATTGGGCGTTCTACGAATCCAGCCGCTAAAATATTTTTGCGGTATTCTTCATTATTGAATCCACCCTCAACCATTTCAAACTTGTTTGTCCATTCACGCCATTGTAATTCTGGGTCAATTTTCAAACCAAATGCATTTTTAGCTTTCAAATACACTTTCAAAGTCGCAAAGACTGATTTTAATTGTTCAGCATTTGTATAGTCGGTTACGATCCCGCGCGGTGCATACGCTAAAAACTTATTCACACCTGGTAATTTACGATAAAGAATCATCGCAGCCGCAACAGGTTCATGATTATCAGACATCACAAGAAGTACGTCTCTTGTCCATGAGCCATCTGTCTTCACTTCGCCCCATTCAGGCGTTTGGAAAACCGTTCTATTGGCTTGAGTTTCCATAAAAGCATGATACTCTTCTAACGCATTCGACATATCTTTTATATACATGTGAGCACTCTCTTTCCTTTTTACGTTTCCTTACCAGTATTACATTTTCAGCAAAATATGTCAAAACTTTAACAAAGAAAAAGCTATACATATCAGCAGCAGACACTCTTATAAAAGCTGGTTTTTTACACATAAAAAGAGCGCACCTTGTGAGTGCACTCTCCGTTTCATTTTTAGAATAGTTTCAAGTATTGGTCTAATTCCCATTGTGAAACTTGACTACGGTAAGCAGCCCATTCGAAACGTTTTGCTTCGATGAAGTTGTCTAGGATATGACTTCCTAGCGCTGATTGAACTGTTTCGTCTTGTTTCAAGTATTCAATCGCTTCGTTTAATGTTCCTGGTAAATCATCGATTCCTGCTTCTTTACGTTCGCGAGCAGACATCGCATAGATGTTGCGGTCGATAGCTTCAGGAACTTCCATTTTTTCTTTAACCCCTTCAAGACCAGCTGTTAAAATCGCAGCCATTGCTAAATATGGGTTCGCAGATGGATCCACGCTACGTAATTCGATACGAGTTGAAATACCACGAGATTCTGGAATACGGATTAGCGGTGAACGGTTACGTGCAGACCATGCAATATATACAGGCGCTTCGTATCCTGGAACTAAACGTTTATATGAGTTTACTGTTGGGTTACATACGGCTGTTAAAGCTTTCGCATGTTTCATGACCCCAGCAATGAAGTGGCGGCAAGTATCGCTTAGACGTTGGTCTCCATTTTCGTCGAAGAACGCATTGTTTCCGTCTTTATCAAATAAGGATAAGTTGAAGTGCATTCCGCTACCGGCAATTCCGAATACTGGTTTTGGCATAAATGTCGCATGTAATCCATGTTTACGCGCAATTGTTTTTACAACAAGTTTGAAAGTTTGGATGTTGTCACAGGCAGCTACTGCATCTGAGTATTTCCAGTCGATTTCATGTTGACCTGGCGCTACTTCGTGGTGACTTGCTTCGATATCGAAACCAATCTTTTCTAACTCAAGAACGATTTCGCGACGGCATTCTTCCCCAAGGTCAATTGGAGCTAAGTCGAAGTAACTACCTTGGTCGTTTCCTTCAAGCGTTGGTTCGCCGTTTTCGTCCAATTTGAACAAGAAGAACTCTGGTTCTGGTCCTAAGTTGAAGTTTGAAAACCCTAATTCTTTCATTTCGTTTAAGACACGTTTTAAGTTTGAACGAGGGTCCCCCGCAAATGGCGTTCCATCTGGTTTGTAAACATCACAGATTAAGCGTGCGATTGTACCGTGTTTGCTGCTCCATGGGAAAACCACCCAAGTTGAAAGGTCTGGATATAAGTACATATCACTTTCTTCGATACGAACGAATCCTTCAATTGAAGAACCATCGAACATCATTTTGTTGGCCAATACTTTATCTAATTGCGTAATTGGTACTTCTACATTTTTAATCGTTCCTAGGATATCTGTGAAAATCAATCGTAAGTAACGAACATCTTTCTCTTCTACCTGTCTTCTAATCTCTTCATGTGTAATCATTGGTTTCCTCCTATAAGTTCCATTTCTCGCCGCCAGACAAACGGCTAATATGCATAATCTCGTCGTAGAAGATTCGTCGGACATCCTCATCCGTCAGCGCCTCTTTTACGCTTTCCTTCGATACGGGATTTGTATTCTTATTGAAAATCTTCTGAATGGCCATAATGGTTAATCCATCGGCCAAATAATCTTTAATTTCCAATAAGCGATCGACATCATTCAAAGAATACATACGTCGGTTCGTCTCAGAGCGTTCCGGGATGACCAAGCGCTGTTCTTCATAATAGCGAATTTGTCGTGCTGATAAATCGGTCAGCTTCATGACTGTTCCGATTGGAAAGACGGCTAGTGAACGTCGTAATTCCTTTTCACCCATCTGTCTTCCTCCTTTATAGGGTTATTGTAAATAAAAGTTTCATCTTTTGTCAAAACTGCCCTTACCTCTTATGTTAGATAATATAACATGAAAACGGGGTGTTGTCTCAGTTAAGCTTTCGATAGCTGAGATAATACCCCGTTTTTTTGGTTTTGTGTGCTGTAGTTTTTGTTATTTTTTTGAGAGTTGTTGTTACATTTTGGACTCCTGATTGTCGTCTAACGTTTGAACGGTCTCATTGACTTAGTATTTTGGTGGAATCACCCCTTTCTGTCTAAACAACTTTTTAACTTCTTTAATTTTCTTTACTCCATAGTGTTCCACCTCACTTGTTAAAGTACTAATCTCAAATTCATCATTCGATTTCATATTTTGGTGGACTCACCCCTTTCAAGATTTTCTATAAATTCTAATCCGTCTTATCAGCCTCCTGGTCTTCCGCCTTGTCCTGGTTGTCCTCCTGGACCTCCTTGACCTGGTTGGCCGCCACCAGGTCCGCCACCGATATTAGTGGCTTGTTTAGAGGCTGTAGCCGTTGTTGAGTTTGATCCGACTTTAATGGTATATTTTTCGACATCTTTAGTATCTGGACTACTGATTAATACCGTTGAGAATGACTTAGAAGCTTTTGAGCTTGCGACTGTTTTACCAGATGAGTCGACTACTTCAACGGTTGTGCCAGCCGTTCCTTGAACACTTGCCATTAGGAAAGCTTGACTAGAGTCGCTACCGAATCCCATTGTCATTTGTCCATTGTCGACAAAGAGTACAGTACCACCGTTTAGTGTTGCGTTGTCGTCATAGTCAAGAGCTGCGTTCGCTCCGCTTGTTGGACCATTGACAACGACTGTCCCGCCGTTAATCTCAATTGATCCGTTGGCATCAAGGCCGTCACCTTCAGCGTCTACGGTTAACGTTCCACCATCGATGACAATCTTCACATCGCCTGCTTGATCTAAGTTTTTCGCATTTGTGGCTTCAGATTTTACTTTCTTCGTTTGTTGGCCTGGGCCTTGCTCGTCAGAAGATTCTAACGTCCAGTCTTTCGCATTCAATCCATCGTCAGAAGATTTCACGGTAATCGTTCCACCAACTTGATGAATCAATCGAGCTTCAAGACCTTCTTCACTCTTTTGGACGTCGATGGTTGCACCTTCGTCGATCAGCATCGTATTCGAAGCATTAATTCCATCGTCCCCGGCATTCACTGTGATAGTTGTATCCACCAAGTAAATATTGCCTAACAATACATCATCCTCATTGTCTGAGTGAATCCCGTCTTCATCGGCTGATAAGTTCAATGTCGCGCCCGACACGTTCACGAAGTCGTTGGCTGCTAGACCGTGTTTTTTCGCGGTTGTTGTAACTGTCGCGTCCACGATACGAATGCCGTCTTTTGATTTAATGGCATTGCTTGCATTTCCGTTGACCGTTAATGAACCTTTACCGTTAATCGTCAAGTCACTATCGGAGTAAATCGCTCCTTTAACCGTTGATGTTGATTCATCGGCCACTTCATTTTTCGTTCCATCAGCTAATGTTAAAATCACTTTTTTAGCCGTATCGACGAGTAATGGAGCTTCTGTATTCTTTAATGTTGCATTCTTGAAGACGATTTGGACTTCATCTTCCTTACCTGCTGCGACTTTCAATTGAACTTTCGAAGCCGTTCCCTCGACGATATAGGTTCCGGCTTTTGTAATTTCAACCGTGCTTCCATTGACCGTTGCCCCTTCACCTGAAGCAGTTGCTGTCGTTCCTTGCAGCGAAATTTTTGAAGCTTTACTTTCATCATAAGTCGCTGTTAAGTCGCTTGCTTAAAAATAAGAAGCCGTCTGCGTAGTTGAAGTTGTCGATGTCTTTGTTGTTGTTTGAGTATTTGCGTCGGCTTGGCTTAATACGCTTTGCGATCCGCAAGCGGCCAACCCTAGTGAGATAAATAATGTTGTCGTCAATAACCATTGTCTTTTCTTTTCCATCTCGTTTTCCTCGATTCCTTTTCTTGATGGTTTTAGTATACGAAGCGAACTTAAAATGAACTTAAAACAAAAAAATAACCCATGGACTATAAATCCTTAGGTCATTTCTCTTTCTTTAGAACAATTCCACTTTCTACTTTTCTTTAAAACCACTCGATAAAATACTTTCCTTAGTTTCAGAGTAGATTACTTCTTTTTCATTTCCTTTTAAGTATCCTTCTTCAATAATATCTTTTACAATTACATTCTTACTCTTCTTCATTTCTGCAAATTTAAATTTTTTCAGATTAATTTCAATAATGATAATTAAATTCCCCTTTTTTTCATCGAGAGATGCTTTAACTCCAGAAATTTTTTCTAAACTTTTGACTGTTTTCTTAGCCTCGTTTTTATCTTTGAATCCCTCTGCAATCTTCTTTGATTCTATTTTGATCGAGGTAACAATATCTTTTTTACTATCAAAGCTATACGTTAATTTCACCTCATCTTTTCCTAAGACAAATTCGGAATCTTTGCTTGCAGGTAACAACTCTTTTGCTTCTTCAAGCTTTTTATTTACAGTTTCTTTCATCTGTTGAATTTTTTCAGAAACAGAATCCTTCAATTCTTTTACGTCTCCAAACTCTTCAGACACTGCATCCTTAATTTTATTAACTTCATCAGCCATTTTAGAAACGGTATCACTAACTACTTTCCCAAAGTTAGCATCAGTAGCTGTCGTCTCACTAGAAATCGAAGTCTCCTGTACAGACTCATTTGAACTACATCCAGCCGTTGTAAACAATATAATAATTCCAATTAATAATTTAACTTTTTTCATTTATAGCCCCTTTTCCCTTTTCTTGTTTTGAACATCAAACACACAAAGTTTTTAACGTCCCAATG
>ERZ1699254.387-NODE-387-length-17840-cov-3.657878_pt1 | contig 17840 bp, 9 predicted proteins | sample MGYA00581522_ERZ1699254 | MGnify/ENA primary metagenome ERZ1699254 (study PRJEB42319, sample SAMD00040329) | human oral metagenome | material: saliva | host: Homo sapiens | study: EMG produced TPA metagenomics assembly of PRJDB4115 data set (Metgenomic analysis of... | reverse complement strand
CCCTTCACAGGGAAATACTCTCAGTCCCTACTTACACAGGCACGCTAATCAAGACGGAGTGGATTCAATTTTCAAAGAACAGGTAGCTTTATTATAGATAAGAGTAGTTGAAATTTTTATCACATTTCTTATTTTTCTGTCGAGCTAAATTCATATTCATCAAAGAGTTTGAAATAAAAGACTAACATTGTTACATAACGTTAGCATTTCATTTCCCTAAAAAAACTAATTTGGTCTAAAAAAGCAGCAAACTATAAACTAGTAGGTTCCACACCAAATGTAGACCTATACTGCCCCATAAGTCCGATTTATAGCGCACCATCCCTAAAAACATCCCAAGTGAAACATATAAACACCAAGCTAGAATGGTTCCTGGATGATGTACTAAGGCAAATAAAACACTTGTCAAAGCAACTCGAATATCTAATTTTCTGACCAAGTTCCATAAAATTTCTCGATACAAAAATTCTTCAACCATACTCGCATTGATTAAGAACAATAAAAATGAAAACCAAGGAACTTGATGTTGAAGGCCAATTAAGTTTGCTTGATTCGTGCTTCCTTGAGCATGAATCAGACTAAAACATAGACTTATAATCAGTAGGCTAACGAATCCAATACCAAGCCATTTTATCCTAGTTTTCATATTGACCTTGGCCACTTGTTTTCGTTGACCATACATCCATAAAAAAGAAATGAGCGACCCACAATAGAGAATCTGTAGTATAGTTAACTCACCTATACAAAGAAATTTCAGTAAGTATAGAGATACCAATAGGACATTTACTTGTTGGAATATATAAACTGGAATTATTCTTTTCATAGTTACCTCCGAAATAAATCTTCATAATCTAAATCTAATACCTGCACAATCCTTTCTACCCATGGACTTTGAGGCATTCGTTGTTCCATCTTGTAGTGACGAATCTTTTGATACAAACGATTCAATTCACTTGGATAGTGAAACTCTCCCGCAAACATTTTTCTGGTTAGCTCAATCCAGCTGATATTTCTTTCAGCCAAAATAATGGACAAGTTCTCCCAAAATCGTTCAGCCATATTGCTTCTCCTTTAGTTAGATAAATAATGTATTTGTGCCATGTAAATCAATTGTTTCGTATCTCTTGGCAATAAAGCTCTAGCTTCCTCCAAATTTAGATTTGGATAAACTCTTTTATTCGAAACCGCAAGAGGAAGTCTGATGGTTAGTTCAGGATTTTTTAATATCATTTCAATGAAATCCGTTAATCTTAAATTGTCACGGTTCTTAAATCGTAATAAATTGGGAGATAAAAACTCAAAACAATCTGAAGAATAGCTCATCATCTCAATTAATTTATCCTTTGTCATTTCAGAAACTGAATGACAAGATACCTCAATGCCATAGTTTTGAAAGAAGTCTAAAAGAAGCTGATTTCTTTGGCTATTTTTACTTAGATAGAGATCAATCATGGGAGACCTCCCAAAGATTCGGTTCCATTTGATATTCTGAGACGATTAAGGAATCTAATAAATTTGAGAAGTTAATCGATTTCTTGTCTTCATCATAAGCTTTTACAGTTACTTGGGTTGTAAGTATTCCCTCTTTTCCCTCGGCTCGATAGCCTTGTCCATATAAAACAAAAACAAGATTTTGATGATCATCTATAAAGGCATCAGCTCCATTCTTTATATCCTGACTTTCAAGGAATTCCATAATATTTTGAAGATAGGATTCATAAAATAGGGGGTAATTGTGTTTTTTATGGTAATCATCTAAAAATGTCACTTCAAACTCACATGGATAATTGGGCATCAAAAATATTTGTTCATCCAACTGCATCATTTCTGCATCATGTAATTCTGTTTCTAATTCATCACAATATAGTATTGACTCTTTATTTAACGCTTTCATCTTTTTCCTCTATTTCTTTTAATTTCTTTGCGATTGCAGCAATCACAGGTACGGTTACACTATTACCAGCTTGTTTATAGAGCTGACTATTACTAGAGACTTTTCTAGCAGCTTCAAAAGCCCAATCAGGAAATCCCTGCAGGCGGAAACACTCTTTAGGGGTGATTCGTCGTATTCTCAAACGGTAAAATTGTCCATCTATTAAGACACCGGCTACATGGTAAACTTGCTTATCTTCTCCTTCATAGCTAGCCACTACTACTCCCATTTGACCACTAGTTGTCAAAGTATTAGCTATACCTTTTCCAACTCTACCACGCCGATACTGAGAACTTGGTCTTTCTAAATTGATTGAATCTCCTATTTCTGCTTGAGCATATCCTTTTTTAGTTGCTTCCCTGATTTTTAGAAAATGGATTGGTTCTGGGATCAGTATTTTGGGAATTTTATCTCCACCTTGCATCGTAGTTAGTGTTGGAGATAACCCATCACTTCCATATACGCGACCCGTCTCCTTAAAGCTAGTTGGTAAATCTCCAACAACGACAATGCCATGACGATCCTGAGTATTTAAAGTAAACATTGGCTCTTGATTATCCTTGAAACGTCTACCATTTTGTCTCTTGTCTAATCTATCTGGTGTCATACAAGGAATCGCAACTTTAAATCCTTCTCCTTTTCCACGAACTAATGTTGGCGCTAACCCCTCTGAATAATAGACTTTACCGCTCATGCCACTTTTTGATGGATTCAAATTTCCTAGTGTTTTTAAAGTCTCAGAGTTAGTTGCTTGACCTTCTCGTCTGAAAGGAAATAAGAGTCTGGTACCTTTCTTTCTAGAATGTCCGATAATAAACACCCTCTCTCTGTTTTGGGGAACGCCAAAATCCTTACTGTTAAGCACCTGCCACTCAACATCAAACCCCAACTCATCAAGTGTGGTAAGGATTGTGGTGAACGTCCGTCCCTTATCGTGATTGAGTAGGCCTTTAACATTTTCAAGAAAAAGAAAACGTGGTTGGATTTGTTTGGCCGCCCGAGCAATTTCGAAGAACAAAGTTCCTCTAATATCTTCAAATCCCAATCGTCTTCCTGCGATTGAAAATGCTTGACAAGGGAATCCCCCACAGATGATATCGACTTTCCCTCTAAGTTTTTTAAATTCGTCATCTGAAACATCTCGTATGTCATGAAATTCAATTTCTCCTTCCGTTTGAAAAATGGACTTATAAGATTTCCTAGCAAATTTATCAATCTCACAAAATCCAATACACTCGTGTCCGACACTTTCCATTCCAAGTCGAAAGCCACCGATACCTGAAAATAAATCAATAAATCTCATTTCTTTATCACCCCTTTCTTATCGACTATCATTGTCAGAACTGTCACTCCACTTGAAATGACAATGAGCATAACTAATATCCACTCGATTGGCGACATTTAACCACCTCCTTTTCTAACACGGTTGTTCCAAACGGAATACAAGCCATTAAACACAAATTCAGCAAGTACTTCTGCTCGTCTAACAAAGCGAACATTGTCAAGAGCATACTGATAGATTCTCTCAAAATCAGTCATAGCAATTTCACTGGCTGTTTCAGAAAAACCTTCTCGTCTAAATTGATCTTGTACCAATCCCCAAATATAATCTCGATCATATTTTGTGACCTTTTCTACTTTTCTTTTCAAGATAGGTTGAGTATACCTCTCCTCCTCATCCTCAATAAATAAAGAATCAGTCTCACTATATTTAGTCTCACTAACTTCAGTCTCACTAGGGGCTGAATGTAAGACGGGGGCCGTATCATTTTCATCCTGCCCTAGTCTTTTTTTAACACTAGGCCTGTTTGAATTACCTACTGGGGTAGAAGATAATTCCCCTAGATAAATCTTATTAGCTAGTCTTCCTTTCTCACTTGAAGACTGTTGAACTTCATCAATTAAGTCATATTCTTTAAGAGTTTTTTTGATGGACAGTAATTTTGACTTCGAACAACCTAACAGCCCCATCAGTTTAGAATTAGAAAATACTAAATAGACCGCCCCTTCTTCATCTATCCAACCACGACTGAGAGATAATTCTAAACGATCTTTTAAAATAGAATAAGCCACCTTTACTTCTAATTTCATATCCATATATTTCTCATCCTCAAACAGAATTTTAGGTAATTTATAATACCGTTCTGAAGTTTGGTATTGATTTGCGGTAATTCGTTTCATAGCGGTCCTCCAAGTTCTTTGAGTATTAAATCTCCACTTGATTCCAATCGAACCAAGCCACTTTTTTCTAATTCAGCCATAAGAGAGATGGCTTCAACAATGTCAATTCCCATTTCACGTACTAAAAATGAAATGACAATATAGCGTGATGATTGTAATTCTTTTGTCATTTTTCCTCCAGAAAATAAAAAAACGGAAAGATTGTGAAATTCCTTTCCGTAACATAATAAATATTTGAACACCAAACTCAACACCAAAAAAATGTTTTTATTGATGATTATTGCTCAATCAAGCACATATAACAATGTGATTAATTAAAATCTAAACCAATAAAAACCCTTGAATTTCAAGGGTTTTAAGTATTTATTCTACTTCACAATGTTTTATTATTTTAAATCTTCTAGACCAACCATTGAATAGTTGCCATTGAGTTTTTTTCCTTTCGTAGCAAGGGTTTAGAGCCCCTATTTTATTTTATTATCGTTTGAACAGCAAATGTATTTTAGCTATAGATGTTCAAATAATGTTTATTTTATTACATAGTAAACTACTTTATATTATATCATGACTTCTATAGCCCTTCAAGTTCCCTGAATAGAAAAAAGCCATCAAATGATGACTTTTCAGAGGGAGCAAAAAATTTGTCCCTTTTATATTTTAAACAATGGATTTAAGAAACCATCTGTATTTTGTAATAGCTTCTTATAAACTTTCCACTTGAGACCTTCGGTGTGCTTGAAACCACCTTCTTTTAAGTCTTTCTCAACAGCAGTGTTAAATAATTCTTGGAGTTGAGCATAAGTTGAAATTTTAGAACCGTCTATTTCAATCTCAATAAAGCCTTTCTGTGCTTTATCGTAAACTTCATGATACCAATGTTTCTTCCACTCTTCGAGGTTTTGGAATTGATTTTTAGAAACTTTCTTGATAATGAAGTCATCACCTAAAAGTCCACCGTTTTCTTTATTCGCCTCACCTTTTAATTTATTAGAAACATAAGGGATAAAGCCATTCTCATAACCATAGTAACCCCACATACGGAAAGTGTTGTGTTTAAAGGAGATAGAACCTACGGTACTCTTACTTGTATTTCCTCCAAAGACACCTGCCATCATATTGACAGTTTGATAAGCACTATCAAAGCCTTCCGTACGGAAGCGACCGTTATTTGGCATACCATGAAGAGTTACAAAGTTATTATCTACCAACTTGTCAATGCTATCAATAGGTAATTTCTTCTCTTCTTCCGTCAAATCACGCAATTTGTCCCACTGGTGTGGTTCTCCAATTAAACGGTTTCTATCCGCATTGGTACGCCACTCTTTATCCATCTTCTTGAACCACTTAGAGTTATCAGATAACTTCTGATTAATAACGGCAGTAGCTTCTAAGTAATCTAACATCATCATAGACTCATTGTAGTTTTTCATATAACTATCAATCTTGTCTCGACTGTCTAACTTAGCTGGGTCATAATTGTAGTACTGCTCACCATCATTTTTACGCTCATAAGCCATGTTGATACCCAGAGCTTTATACTCACTATTCGGAGTAGATTTATCAGGGGTTTGTAACATACCTTGAGCAAAGGCTTCTAAGTCAGTACCTTCACGGTGTCTGTAACCTCCGTAGTAAACCATTCTATCGTTGACGTGAGTTGTTTCATGGGTGAAGGCTGAAATACCAAAGTCGTCTAACATTTTCGTAACCATGAAATACACTTGATCATCTTTATACGGATCGCCATAAATCTTAGCCATCGCTCCCATAGCTCCATTTACTTGATGCCAACGATCAGTCGGGCCGAATAGTTCACGAATAGGAGACACCACTGCACCACCTCGTCCATAACCTTGACGATTTGCGTCAGGAATACCGTCATACCACTGACTGTCCCACACAGGAGTCGGTACCATATTTTGACTCTTGAGGAGCTTATCACGTACACTTGGAAGAGCTAAACGAGACCAAAAGTCTAGGTATCTTTGTTGTGCTTTTGCTACTGAAATAATCTTAGGTTTTAAAGACTCTCTCGCTTCCTCTGTATTTTTACCATATCTCTCAAATGAACTATAAGCTAAAGTGTTATAGGTTGAAATCATAAAGATATGAGCTTTCTTTAAGTTGAGCAATGGTAAAATCATACGACCGTGAATATCATTGTTTAAACCATCAAATACACGGTGACGCTTATCTTTAAAGGCTTCTGTACTTGTTTCAGGTTCTACTACATAAACGTTTTTCGCAGAATGAATAAACCAGTCATTCAAATCTTTATCTTCTGTAAATAAACGCATGTTATAGTCTAAGAAGCTACGTAAATCACCTTTACCAGTTGCACCAGCAATCACTTCTTTGTAAGCATCTTGTGTACGGTCACCTTTTAAGAAATGCTCCCTTGAACCAATTTGAATCAAACGGTCTAGTACACTTGGTGTTTTACCATAGAAGTCCGGTTTGAACATCATGATATCCTTGATACTCAAATCACCATATTTGATATCATAGTAACGATTGAGATAAGTCAGTCCCATCATAATTTTAGCTTTGTTATCTTCAACTTTCTTAAGTAAAGCACGCTCGACTACTTCCCCACCGTTTAACTGATGATCTTCATTTTCTAAAATCTGACTAACAAGTTTTTCTAAGTTTCCTTTTACTTCTTCGAAGCTTTCTTCTAAATACAAGCCCTTGATGTACTCAGTTTTCTTATCTTGTGTGTTCTTCCAAGGTTTATCACGCTGATCCATCAAAGCACGAACTTCATCTGAAAGTAAGGTAACACTAGCTAACTTTTCTTTAATACCGCTTGCTAACTGGTTACGATTCTTCATAACCATATTTGGAGTATAGACAATGTTTTGACCTACTACATCATACTCTTTTACTTGAACTACTTTAGAGTCCGTTTTAGCAGTTACAGCTAACTCTTCTTTTGTACCATCAGAATAGTGAACCATAATCTTATCAATATCCGATAAATCAGTGACAAATTGCCCTGCTTTCATGCCTGTTACAGACAGAACGGTTTTCTTAACAAGATTGGACTCATCTGTTAACTTATTCCCTTGGTTTACGATCCACTCTTTATTATAGAACGGTTGAAGTTTTTCAATGTTGCGATAGGCTTGTTCACGTTCAACTTTGTAATCTTGCGTTGTCTTATACTCATTATCCCGTGTTGTGAGTGCGTTGAGTTTTTTTACACTGGGCTCTGTAATTGCATATTTATCTGCTGTGATAGCCAATTCTTTAATTTTCTTATCAGCTTCCTCTTGTGTTATAGGCTTAATACGATGCAATTCTTTAGAATGCTTGTATGATGAAGTACCCTTACTTACATCTTTTACAACGTAGTTTCTATTAACATTGTTACCAGTCCAATAAGGATCGGCACTGATATCATGTGAACCATAAAATATTTCTCCGGTTTCAACTTTCATCATTGAAACAGAATCTTCAATCGAACCATGCATGTTAAGACTTCCAACAGCACCGCCAACTTCAATTGGTTCTTCCACAACTATTGTACCTTTAACAACAGATTTTTTAATAGCTCCCTCTCTACCTACAGCATAGTTATCGCCTCCATTTTGCGACCAGTAAGCTATACCTGCAGCCTTAGCTTTCTTCCCTCGAATATTGGCATCTACATAAGCCTGCTCTACCAGCCCCTTCCAGTTTTCACCAACAATACCAGTCAAGAACGAACTACCTGTACCAATAGAGGTCACATTCCCAATAAAAGCTACATTTCTCAATGTACCGCCACTATCAATCTTATCAATAAATCCAGATACCCAGTTTCTACCTAATACGTTACCAGTCACTTTGACATCTTCAATTTTAGCGCCGCCTTTAATAGTGTCGGCAATCGGAGCAATTCGGTCTGCCCATGGCATATTTATGTCAACATTACCAAGATTAATATTCTTAATCGTTCCACCAATAACATTGCCAAATAACGGACGTGACAGGTTATGAATGGTATAGTGATTATCACCATCACTCAAGAGCTTACCTTTGAAATCTTTCGTAACATATGATTTACCAAATGCTGATACATTTGTGGCATTAAGGTCAGCACCCAATTTAAACTCGCCATTTGGATGTTCTTGCATATCTCTCACAAGTTCATTGAAATTGTAATATACATTATTGACTTTTGGAACTGATTTTTCAATATAATGCACATACTTATTACGAACCTTCGTTGGATCTGTATGTTGAATCAAATCTTTCGCTTCAGTAGTGATTTTATAAAGTTTTTTACCCTCTTCAGTCACTTCTTCAATAGAGTCTACAGTTAAACGAGTTATCTTATTATCGCGACTAGTGATTTTTAAGTACATTTTCTTCACATCTTCATCTGAAGGTCTTTCAGCCATGAAATCACTAGGTGTTTCAGTACCATCATCATTTACCTTCACTAAATTAGTAGAGGCAATATTTTTAATTTCAACTTTTTTCAACTCTAAACGTAAAGGTTTTTCATCCAATTTAGACGTTTCATCACCTTCACCACGGTTGTAAGTCATTGTTGTTGCAATTTTATAATCTTTGAATAAATCCAAACCTTGAACAGCATCTGTCAATTTTTCTTTAGATAAATCAACTCGCTTAACAACAGTATTCCCATCCTTAATCTCAGCTATAATGCTCTTGATTTCAGCATTACCTGTATTTTCAAGAGTGTAATCCAATTTAGCTGAACGATCCATAGCATCTTCTGTAACCTTATCCAAAGTCAAAGTTGGTGCAACTTTTGTAGTATACTCAGGTAACTCAGCTTGTACTTCAGGTTCACCCTTTTCGGTTACCACCGCTTCGGGTAACTCGGGTTGAACCTCAGGTTCTCCTTTTTCAGTTACAACGGCTTCGGGTAAATCTGGTTGAACCTCAGGCTCAACCAGATTACCACCAACTGGTGCTGTATGTTCTGGTTTTTCTGCTTTAGGCGCTTCATTAGGAATACTTTGAATTTCAGATACTGGAACATTTTTTGTTCCCTCAGCTTTATGTTGAATTTCTGAGATTGCATCATCATCAAGAGGTAAGTATCCAATATAACGATATCCAACAATTTGAACTACTCCTTCATTACTTGGAGCTTTCAAAGGATTGCTTATATCGAGAGCTTGCATACTAGAAAGACTAATTAGTCCGACAGTAGTAACTAAGAACAAACTACTAACTTTTTTCTTTTTATGAACCAACAGAACTAAACTACCAATAGCTAATAGACCTAAAGCCGTCAGCACAGAAGTCGATGAACCTGTTGCAGGAAGAGCTTCCTGCTGATAAATAAGAGCATAAGTTGCTTCATTATCAGTAGGAATTCCTGCTTGAATCTTAGTTTGTTCTTCTTGTGTAAGAGCGCTTTTTTCAACATAATGATAGGTAGAAGCATGAATGATTGACGGTGCAACCAAGATACTTCCGAGTAAAACTGAACCAACAATCCCACAGATTTTTCGGATTGAAAACCGTTCTTTTTTAAATAATGACAATCGTAATCACCTTCTTTAATTTTATTTCCTAATAGTAAACACTATTTTTTATTATTAAAAATTGAACTTCTAAAATCATCAGTTTGATTTAGATAGGCCTTAAACACTGCTCTTTTTAACTTATGAACTGCACTATCATATTCTGGATTATAGTTGTCCCAAGAATAACGATTCTCATCTGCATCCTTACGGACAGCTTCGTCCATTAATCGCTGCAACTCTGTAACACTACTTATGGTTTTCGTAGAAAAACTAGTCCAAGATTTAGTTGGATCGTTGAAGGTAACCTTTTTCAAGTTTCTAAACTGATCCACCCGTTCTTGGTACATAGCTTTCTTGAAATCTGCCCAAGTTTTATATTGACCGTTAAATACTTTTTGAAGGACAAGTTCATCTGTAACTAAACCTACTTCTTTACCATAAGACTTAATCTTACTTCCCGCCGCTTTTGCATCTTTTTCATATTGATTTGAGATATATGGTACCATTCCATCCTTAAAGCCTTTGGCAGCCAAAAGTTCATAAGCTATCCTACGTCCCATCAAATCACCCGGAGTTCCCTTGCTGCTCAGAGCCGAATAGATTGGGGCGAAGAGTTTAATCGTATAGTAGCCGTTTCTTTCATATTCCCCAGACTTGTATTCACGAGCTGACAAGATATTATTTGTAATCAAACTATCAAAGGTAGTCAATTTTTGGGCATCTTCTTCTGTCAGATTTTGTACTACGTTAGTAGCGTAAACCTCATTTCCATCTGCAGGATCTTTCACGTATTTATTCTCGATTTTTCTCAGGGCTGTCATTTTCTCTGCATTAGATAACTGCTTCACGATAGATTGTCCTTCGAGATATTCCAACATGTAAACGACATCAAACATATTGTGGACGTAGTTCTGAAGATCTGCTGCGTTATTAAATCTTGTAGTTGGATCAAGTACTTGTAATCTCTGGCCTTCTGTACTATCTGATGTTTTATGTTTCAAGATAGAGTTGATGGTAATGGTTGCATCACTTGGTTGGTCAGGGGCTTGCAATAAGCCTTTTGCGAAGAACTCAGGTCCCAAGCCACTTCTTCGACCATAGCCACCAAGGTAAATATCCTGATCTGAATCATGGGTCATCTCATGGGTATAAGTAATGGCTCCATCCTTATCTAACATACGATAGGACATATAGTAAACTCCATCTCCAGTTGCATAAGCACCATGATGATTGTGAACTACTTTATTCCCCACTGGACCAAAGAAATTCTTCATCGCCGGATTGGTACTATCAAACTTAGCCTCAACTGTAGCTTTTCCAGAGGTTCTATCATCTCCAAACTTATAGGCATCATAAACTAGAATCGTACGATAGAGTTTTTCACGTCCTTCTTTATCTAAAATGCGATACCAATAATCGTAGTGATCTCGTTGACGCTCTGCTGTTTCGCGAGCACTCTTTTCAACAAAGCTATTAAGGTCACCACTTGCTTGATGCTCATTATTGCGGTAGCGATCATAAGCTCCAAATCCTAGACTAGACATGGTCGAGATGACAAATACAGATTTTTCAGGAAGGGTAAGTAGAGGTAGTACCATATTGCGGTATTTCCATGTGGCACTAGTGATACGGTCGTAGACACCGATAGAATACTTGGTACCAGCCTGTCCTTGCTTTGTTTTAACCTCTTCGATATTAGATTTTTCTTCGACGATGTAAGCCTTGGTCTGTGATTTAAACCAGTCATTGTTGCTTGTATTTGGTAGAAAGACTTTGCGGTAAGTTTCAAGCGTGCTAAACAAATCTGTCGTTCCATGATGGCTGGCAAGACTGATAGCATAAGTATCAACATTGTTTTTAGCAAGAAGATTGTTAAAGCCAGATTTACCTAACTCAATCAGAGTATCTAGTGGTGAAGTATTTCCTTTACCAAAGAAGTCCGGATGATACATAACTAAGTCTTTGACATTCACCTGACCATAGCTAAAGTTATACCAACGTTCTAAATAAGTTAAACCGAGTAGCAAGGCTTCCTTATTGTTCTTGATTTTATCTACAAGATAGCCTCTGGTGACTGAGTTGTCACCAGCAAGTCCAGCATCTGCTGACAAGAGTTTTTTCAAGCTGTCTCCCAGATTTTGTTTTGTTTTGGCGAACTGGTCTTCTAAATAGAGCTCGGTTAACTTAACTTCTGGAGAAATACCAAGTGTCTTTCTGATGGCATCCGACTTATAGTCAACCTTTTGTAAGTCAGGTACGACTTGCTTAATGATAGAGTCTTGGTCATACAAGAATTGATTTGGAGTGTAGAGGAGTCCTGTATCCCCTAAACTATATTCTGCTAGCTTGGCAAAATCAGTCTGGTACTTGAGATCGAGCTTCTCAGATGAATGGTCCTGATAGTGAAGTAAGAGTTTATTTGCAGTCTGTTTGTTAGAAACAATATCTGTGATTACTTGGTCATCCTTCATCATAACTGCGGACAAGAGTTCTTTTTGATATAAGAGACTGTTCTCCTTGACCAGATTTCCGTATTTCACGATGGTCGCCTTGTTATAGAAAGGTAACAATTTTTCAATGTTCTTATAAACCAAAGCACGCTTAGCTTGATAATGCTTCACCTTAGAAAAATCACTTTCTTTACTACCACTTGTTGAAAGGGGCTCCACTGTTGGAGGAGTGAGAGGATTGATTTCTGCTTTTTTATTCGTCACTTCAGAAGCATCTAGCATCGTTCCTCTTTCTTCAAAGGATTCTTTGCTGACGACTTCATCCCTATCCAAGGTGACATTGTATACTCTGTTCGCCTTGCTGCTGAATGTATCCTTCACCTTCATTCCATTGTAGTGGTAACCGGTAATAGCATTCCCGTTGGTTACATTGACATCACTTAGTACATTGGTCAAGCTTCCAGCATGCTGTTCCTCATTCGTCTTTCGATCCCACAAATATCCAGCCACACCCGCAACTCTACCAAAGTGCTTGACATTGTTGATATCACCTTCAGCATAGCTATCCTGTATATGCGCATCTTGGTCTACGAGACCTGCTAGCCCACCAACAGTCTGATCTGAACTATTGGTGTTGGATGAAATGGCTACTGTCGCTTTTGATTTAGTCAGTGAAGCTTTGTTTCCTGTCAAATGACCGACCAGACCACCGATATTATAGGCAGTAGTTGTTTCATAGGTATTGACAATTCTTCCCTTGAAACTACTCTCTGTGATGCTTGATTGGTCTGCCTTAGCCAACAAACCACCGATACCACGTTCTCCAGCCAGAACCCCATCGACATGAACTTGTTTAATCTTTGTACCATTCGTAGCTTCATTTGCCAGTGAAGCAATATCATTTTTCCCTGAAATAGAGACATTTTTCAGACTCAGTTTTTCTACTGTAGCACCACTCAAGTTTTCAAACAGAGGTTTTTTCAAGTTATAAATAGCATACTTCTTACCATCTTTTTCTCCAATCAACTGACCAGTAAAGGTTCCCTTGATATAGGATTTATCATCAGGACCAAGCTCTACTTCGTTAGCATTCAGGCTAGCTGCTAAATGATAGGTTCCAGAGAGATTTTGGTTTATAGCTTTGACCAGATTACTAAAGGAAGTAAAGTTTGTCTTTTCCTCTGTAGCCTTCTTATCGAGGTAGAAGGTGAAATGGTCGACATATTTATTGTTCTGCTCTTGCTGGAGTTTCTCAGCCTTAGCTGTAATTTTATAAACTGGCTGACCATTTCTTTCCTCTTCAGTTATTGAGGAGACTGGCAGATAGACATCTTTAAATGCCGAAGATTTTACCTTGACAAAGTAATTATCCGTATTCTTTGGAATTCCATCCAATGAGATATGTTGTTTATAAGTCCCATTCGTCTGGCTGTACAATTCAATATCCGAAACATTTCTTAATTCGAGTGTTTTTTCTGGATCCTGTTCTTTCGTTTTTTCAGTTGGAATATCTGGCTTTACTTGATCAATATCACCAGTGTATTCTGGAAGTGGGGCTACCTGTTCAGGCTCACCTTTGTCAGTTACAACCGCTTCTGGTAATTCAGGCTGAACTTCTGGTTCAGCTTTATCAGTAACAACTGCTTCTGGCAATTCAGGTTGAACTTCTGGTTTACCTTTATCAGTAACAACTGCTTCTGGTAACGCAGGTTGGACTTCAGGTTCGCCTTTGTCGGTTACTACAGCCTCTGGTAACTCTGCTTGGACTGCAGGTTCACCTTTATCGGTTACAACAGCTTCTGGCAATTTTGGTTGGACAGCTGGTTCGCCTTTATCGGTTACAACAGCTTCTGGCAATTCAGGTTGGACTTCTGGGGTGCCTTTGTTGGTTACTACAGCTTCTGGTAACTCTGGTTGAATTGCTGGTTCACCTTTGTCGGTTACTACTGCTTCTGGTAAGGCAGGCTGGACTTCTGGTACGCCTTTATCACTTACCACAGCTTCTGGTAAGGCAGGTTGGACTGCTGGTTCACCTTTGGCGCTTGCCATAGCTTCTGGCAACTCTGGTTGGATTGCAGGTTCCCCTTTATCGGTCACAACTGCTTCTGGCAATTCAGGTTGAACTGCAGGTTCCCCTTTGTCACTTACAATTGCTACTGTAGGTTCCCCTTTGTCACTTACAACAGCTTCTGGCAACTCTGGTTGGACTGCAGGCTCGCCTTTGTCAGTTACGACTGCCTCTGGAAACGCAGGTTGGATTGCAGGTTCCCCTTTATCGGTCACAACTGCTTCTGGCAATTCAGGTTGAACTGCAGGTTCCCCTTTGTCAGTTACGACTGCCTCTGGCAACGCAGGTTGGACTGCAGGTTCCCCTTTGTCAGTTACGACTGCCTCTGGTAACTCTGGTTGAACTGCGGGTTTGCCTTTGTCACTTATAACTGCTTCTGGCAACTCTGCTTGGACTGCAGACTCGCCTTTGTCACTTACCACAGCTTCCGGCAATTCAGGTTGAACTGCTGGCTCGCCTTTGTCACTTACAACAGCTTCCGGCAATTCAGGTTGAACTGCAGGCTCCCCTTTATCACTTACAACAGCTTCTGGCAATTCTGGTTGGACTGCTGGCTCGCCTTTGTCACTTACCACAGCTTCTGGTAAAGCGGGTTGGACTGCAGGTTTGCCTTTGTCAGTCACAACTGCTTCGGGAAGCTCTGGTTGAACTGCTGGCTCGCCTTTGTCACTTACTACAGCTTCTGGTAAGGCAGGTTGGGTTGCAGGTTCGCCTTTTGCGCTTACAACGGCAGAATTTGAAGATTGTTTCTCTTCTTTTCTTGGATTGGTTAATTCTGCAGAGAGAGGTTTTTCAACTACTTGAACTTCTGTCGGCTTAGTTGAAGAAACAGATGTTTGTTCCTGCATAGCTTGTACTGTTGATGGATTCTCGACAAAATTCGGTGTAACACTATAATCCACCTTTTGTTGTTTTGTAGGAGTGGCTGTTGATTTCTCTTGATTGCTTACTTTAGATTCAGAAGTTATGTTTCCCTCTTTGATATATCCAATATAAGTGTAACCTGAAATATCTTTAGGAAGAGGTAATTTTTCTCCTGAGATTAATTCATAGTCAGTATTGTAATTCAGTAAGAGATTATTTTCTAAAGCATGAGCTGATACTAGGACACCGTTTCCGATTCCTGCAACCAATACTAAATGTAATACTGTCTTATTCTTAACTTTTTTCTTAGAAACGGCAAAAATTAAAATCCCCAGAGCCGCTAAGCTAGCACCAGCAACTAGGGTTTGCATATCATTCTTACTTCCAGTATTTGGTAAGTCTCCCAGTTGATTTTGGGAATTTAATTTATAAACAAGATAATAAGTCTCATCATCATTCTCCATGTATGTCGGAATGTCATAGACAAGCTGCTTCTTTTCTTCTGATGATAGCTCTGACTCTGTCACATATTTATAGTGAATACCTTTAGTCTCCTGAGCCTCTACAGATGAACTAGCTAATACAGACATAAAAAATAAACTTGAAATCGTTGCAGATACAAGTCCTACTGATAATTTTCTAAATGAAAAACGCTGCTGTTTTTCACCAAAATACTTTTCCATGATTCCTCCTTGAAATAAAATTTATATTTATCTTACGAATGCCTTCAATATATTAGTGTGTTATCTATAAAAAAGGCATTACAGTTTGATTATACTCTTAATTTATCAAAAAGTCTTAAAATTGCATTACGTTTTCATACTTTGTTTTATATATAAAATACCAAGCAATAATGTTTGCAATTTCCTATTTTCTCTTTTTGGATAAAATGTAACCTACCATGGCATTTCCACGGTAGGTGTTACTTATATCAATAATCGTTCTAAAAATGGTTTGAGGCAGTTTAGGAGAATTCCTTCTATCCAGCTTTCTTGTGCTGAGGAGAGATGATCTGTCTGGAGACTTTCTTTTAGAAAATCTCGGACTTGTTCTGGTGCGATTTCAAACTCAAAGGCTTTCATTTTATAGAAAAAGTCGAGCAGATGATCTGACAGATATTCAGTTGAAAATGGCACTTCTCCACTTTTTCGATATTCTAATAAGAGTCGAGCAAATCGGGATTTTTCTTCAGGAAGCTCACGAAAATAGGAATTGAGGAGCCAGGTCTGCTTCTGCTTTCTTTCAATTGGATCCTGACTAGCAATTCGTTGGTCTTTTTCCAACTCTTTTTGGTATTGTCTGGCCTTGATAGCCCTTTCTGTTCGATTTTTACCAAAAAGAATTTTCTCCCACTTGCGTTCTTCTTGGGTTAGGGTTTCTGTAAAGCCAAAGTAATCTTGGTAGGCACGCTCTGCTGGTCCCATGGCTAGAACCAGATTGTCTGCATATTGCTTAGCGATTTTATCCCTCTTCTTGCGCTCTTTCTCTGCCTGGATACGGAGTTCTTGTTCGTAGTCAATTTTCTCCTTGCCTAGCTTGACAAGATAGAGTTGGTCATCTGGTTTTCCAAGTAAAAAGGGTTTGATACACTTTTCAAGGACTTCTTCCATACGAGCCTTTTTCTTTGGCTCCGCCTTGGTCCAACTTCCTCCTTGAAAGACTTCTAGGAAGAGTTGGTAGTCTTTCTCAGGTGAGAACTGATTGCCACGATTGGGTTTAAAAACACCTTTTTCCCAGAGCCACTTTAGAAGACGTTCGTCAAAGTCACTTTTATTGACCTTGATTTTTTCCTTTTTCTTAGCTTTTCTGGTTAGATTTTCAACCTTTCTGAGCAGTTTTTCTTCCTCTTCCAGTTGCTGGTCAAGGGTCAATCGATGAAAATGACGAACACAGTCGCTACCAATCGGAAAGAGGCGTTGGCCTGTGATACCATTAAAGAGTTCGTAGGCGTACTTGATAGCATTCCCACAGACACAATTGCTACGGCCGATACCATTAAAAATCAAGGAAACTTCATTCCATTCCTTGGTAGCTTGTTCCCAAGTATCAGCTTTTGAAGCCTGTAAAACTGCATCATGTAGGGATTTTCTAACTGGAAGAGTCATGAGGCCTCCTTTCTAGATTATACTTTTACAACTTGAACCTCGTCTTTACCTAGTAAAATCAAGTATTTTTCAATATTTTCAATCGAATAGGCTCGCGATAAAGCTTCTCCGTATAGGGCTAACTGACCACGATAACGGTCTATGAGTTGACTTGGTTCATCATATCGGTCTGTCTTATAGTCGAACAGAACAATTCTGTCCTCGTAAAGCAGATAGCCATCAAGGATACCACGGACAACGAAGTCTTCCTGACTCTTTTGGTCTCGTTTGAGCATGGAGAAGGGTTGCTCGCGATAGAGATGGTCGGTATTAGCAAGAATTTCCTGACCAAGTGCTGTGTCAAAGAATGCAAGAATTTTAGCAAGATTAATCTTGTCTCTGACAGCTGGGCTGGTTTGAACCTGTTGGAGAGTTTCTGTTAGGCTAGCAAGCGTTGGTCTCTGACTGAGATCCATTCTCTGCATCAGTTCGTGGGTAGCACTACCAATCTCAGCTCCAGTTACCTTTTCTTTGGTTGAAAAATCTGGTAAATCAAAGCTGATTTTCTTGTCTACTGACTGACCTTGACCTGCAATCTCGACACCTTCCATATCCATAACGGGTTCGTAGAATTTCTTGATTTGACTTGGGGTTTGAACACTAGGAAGTTCAATGGCTGCACGGTGAAGAGTATTGTAAACTTCCACTTCTTTCAGCATTTCAAGGGCTTCTTTGATGGTTTCTGACTGACGATTGTCTGCTTGGGAG
>ERZ1699254.383-NODE-383-length-17927-cov-2.947022_pt1 | contig 17927 bp, 15 predicted proteins | sample MGYA00581522_ERZ1699254 | MGnify/ENA primary metagenome ERZ1699254 (study PRJEB42319, sample SAMD00040329) | human oral metagenome | material: saliva | host: Homo sapiens | study: EMG produced TPA metagenomics assembly of PRJDB4115 data set (Metgenomic analysis of... | reverse complement strand
GAGCTAATACGCTCATCGTAGAAACCCACGTAAAAACCTAACTAGTGGGGCTAAAATGGCAAAAGTGCGGTCAAAACATCTCATGTTTTTCAACCGCACTTTAAGTACTATTTCGCTAATTTAACGTCTTGAACCCATTTTTCAATTAAGGCTTTGCGTTGTTCGGTTGCACCGTATTTTTCAAAGTCATAATTGATGAGGTTAAGTTTGTTTGGATCAAACGCAGTTGGCGATTGTTCCGCTGTGGTGTTGGTTAAGATTTGTAAAGAGTCACCTTGTTTCCACGCTAACTCTTGACCTTCTTTAGATAATGCCCAATCCACGAATAATTTTGCGTTATCGATGTTACGCGCACCTTTTAAGATACTTACGCCACCTAACTCATAGCCGGTACCTTCACAAGGCACCACTAATTCCAACGGAGCACCTTGACGTTTTTCAAGTGCGTAATCGTGTAAGAAACCGATACCTACCGCAGTTTCACCACGTGCCGCATTACGAGACGGGGTGACACCTGATTTGGTGTATTGAGATACGTTTGGATGTAATGCTTTTAAGAAATCAAAGGCTTTTTCTTCGCCCCAAAGTTGGACGAAAGTTGCCAATGCAGTGTAAGCTGTACCTGCACTTTGTGGGTCAGCAATTTGCACTTCGCCTTTTAAGCGAGGATCAGTTAAATCTTTCCAACATTTTGGTACTTCTTTAATACCTAATTTTGCTAAACGCTCGGTATTCACACCAAAACCTAAGATACCCATGTAAATAGCGGATACATAATGTCCTTTGGTTTTTGCTGGATCACGGAAACGTTCAACAATTTCATCAATGTGTTTAGATTTATAAGGTTCGATTAAACCCAACTCTGCTGCTTGTGCTTGAGGGTCGAATGTACCACCAAACCAAACGTCTGCTTGTGGGTTATTTTTTTCCGCTTCAACTTTTGCAAACGTACTGCCTGAACCGTTGCGAATAAATGAGGTTTTCACATCATATTTTTCGCCAAAGGCTTTTGTTGTCGTTTCACAAAGAATATTGGTCGCACTACAATACACCACTAAACGCCCTTGAGCATTAACAGCTGATGATGTCATGAAGCCTGCAGCTAAAAGTGCGGTTGAAATGGAGAGAGAAATTTTATTCATTTTCATCGTACACTCCTCATAAATAACACTGATGAAATAATAAAAACGAGCACATCGTAAGCGAAAACGAAAAAAAATTCCGTGAACTACTTCACAAATTTAAAAAATTTAAATAAAAAAGAAAGATGAATTTAAACTGATTTTTCTTTATAATCCTTGTAATTTTTACCTTCCGTTTTTGAGGTCGTTCTATGTCAGACTCATCTTGTATTATCATCGCTATCACGGGGGCATCCGCTTCAGGCAAAAGCTCCATTGCTTCCACCGTTCATAAAGAACTTTGTAACGACTTAGGTTGTGAAGAAATCGGCATTATTGCTGAAGACAGCTACTATAAAGATCAAAGCCATTTAGAGATGAGTGAGCGAGTAAAAACCAACTATGACCACCCGAGTTCAATGGACAGAGATTTACTCATTCAACACTTAAAAGACTTAAAAAACGGAATCGCCGTAGATGTTCCTGTCTATAGTTATGTTGATCACACCCGAACAGGCGAAACCAAGCACTTCACGCCGAAAAAAATTGTGATTTTAGAAGGGATTTTATTGCTTACTGATGAGCGAGTTCGCCAATTAGCCGATATTTCTGTATTCGTGGATACCCCATTAGATATTTGCTTTATCCGCCGTTTACAACGTGATATGGAAGAACGAGGCCGTTCGTTACAATCTGTTATTGATCAATATCGTGCAACTGTTCGTCCAATGTTCTTACAATTTATCGAGCCATCAAAACAATATGCGGATATCGTGATTCCTCGCGGTGGTAAAAACCGTATTGCGATTAATATGTTAAAAGCTCAAATTCTTCATTTATTAAACCAAAAATAGGAAAAATCATGCGTCTTTGCGATACCGATATCGAACGCTATCTAGATGATGGCATTATTTCTTTAACGCCTCGTCCTGAAAATGACAAAATCAATGGGGCAACTATTGATGTGCGTTTAGGCAATTCATTTCGCGTATTTCGTGAACATTCCGCACCTTATATTGATTTAAGTGGCCCGAAAGAAGAAGTCTCTGCTCAACTTGAATCAGTGATGAGTGACGAAATTGTTATCGGTGATGATGAAGCCTTCTTCTTACATCCTGGTATGTTGGCGTTAGCAACCACATTAGAGTCTGTGAAACTCCCTGCCAATATTATCGGTTGGCTAGATGGTCGTTCTTCACTTGCTCGTTTAGGTTTAATGGTACATGTAACCGCACATCGTATCGATCCAGGTTGGGAAGGCAAAATTGTGTTGGAATTCTACAACTCCGGCAAATTACCTTTAGCATTACGTCCTAATATGGTGATTGGTGCATTGAGTTTCGAAGTGTTAAGCGGCCCGGCAGCGCGCCCTTACACCAGTCGTAAAGATGCCAAATATAAACATCAGCAAAATGCAGTGGCAAGCCGAATTAATGAGGATTAATCCATGAAAAAGATCGCAATTAGCCTGTTGATCGTGCTGTTTGCGATCTTTGCTTTTTTCTATATTCAACTCAATCAACTGAAAAACAGCATTGCCGATCATTTAGCGCAATATGATATTCAAGTAAATGATTTTTCACTAAACCTTCTACCTCAACCAACGGTAAATTTATCGGGTTTGAAATACCATCAACTTTCAGCTGAAAACATTGAAGCTAAATTTGCACTCTTCCCGCTTTTTTCAGGTAACCCGATTTTAGAAGATGTACAAATCACTCATTTTAAACTCAGTGAACAAGCCCTAAACCATACCAATATTCATGGTCGTTTTACTGATTTTTCACTTAAAAATATTTTTAACCAAAACATTGCGTTTAAAGGTGAAAGTGCGGTTACGATTTCTCTTGATAAACCACTTTATGGCACAAACACGCAATATCAATTTGCGTTTAGCAAGGGAAATATTAACCTAAATCACCAAGGCAAAAATCTGATTCAATTTGTCAATGCCCGTTTAAATCAACAACCACTGGGTTACATTGAAACTTACGTTGATTTCTCAAAACCGGTTAAAACCGTCAATGCCTATTTACAGCCAGATTGCCAACATTGTTTAGCCACTTTTAAATTTAGTCATAAAGAGCAACAAAGTGCGGTCAATTTTTCCGGTAAAAATTTCCCAATGACGCAACTTATCGCCTTACTAAACTTCCCTAATACATTAACAGGCAATGCAGATTTTAATATCCAACTCGCCCTAACCAATTCAGAACTCACTAAAGGAGAATTCAGTTTCGACGCTCAAAATGGGGAACTTTTAGGATTAAATTTATTGGATATGGCGGCACAGTATTTACCAATTAACTACAACAGTGATTTAACTGCCAGCAGAAATATGAATACACCTTACGAACGTTTTGAATCACATCTTTCGTTCGAAAACCATTTACTCAAAGTAGATAAAATAAGCTTAAAAACAACCGCACTTTTAGGTGAAGGTTCTGGAGCCATTGATTTAGATAATGTACAATGTGACATCAATTTAACTTTAAGATTAACTGACGAAAAATACAAAAAACTCGCATTGCCAATTCGCTTTTTCGATAGCTGTTACGCTCCACAATATAAGTTAAATATTGATAAAAATTTCCGCCATCAATTGAAAGAATTAATTAAAGAGAAATTAAAATAATGTCATTTTATCAGAAAGCAGAAAGAACCCAATATTGGCGCGTAGTCATCATGGCTTGCGCCGCTTTTATTTTTAACACCACGGAATTTGTGCCAGTTGCGTTACTCACTGACATCGGACAAAGTTTTGATATGCAAAGCTCCGATGTGGGTTTAATGATGACCGTTTATGCTTGGACGGTTATGATTATGTCTTTACCCGCCATGCTCGCGACAGGTGATATGGAACGTAAAGGCTTATTGCTGAAACTTTTTGTGATTTTTATCATCGGCCATATTATCTCAGTCATTGCGTGGAATTATTGGATTCTTCTCATTGCTCGTATGTGTATTGCGGTAGCGCATTCACTCTTCTGGGCAATTACCGCATCATTAGTGATGCGTGTGGCACCGAAGAATAAGAAAACACAAGCAATTGGTATGCTTGCTATCGGTACATCCCTTGCGACTATTTTGGGCTTACCATTAGGCCGTTTAGTCGGTCAATTAGTTGGCTGGCGTATTACTTTTGCAATCATTGCCGCATTAGCTTTGGTTGTAATGGTATTCATTATGCGTTTATTACCAAATCTACCAAGTAAAAATGCCGGCTCGCTCTCTAGTCTACCGATTTTGGCAAAACGTCCATTACTCATTGGACTTTATGCTACAACGGTAATCATTGTTTCAGCACACTTTACCGCTTATACCTACATTGAACCCTTTATGGTTCAAATCGGCGAACTCGATCCAAATCTTGCAACGATAATTTTGTTAGTTTTTGGGGTTTCTGGCATTACCGCAAGTGTGATCTTTAACCGCTTATACCGTTTTGGTCCAACCCAATTTATCAGTACGGCAATGATTTTATTGGCAGTCTCTTTAGCCTTTATGCTTGTTTCTGCAAGTTATACCGCCACGATGTTTACTCTTGCTTTTATTTGGGGTATTGGCATCTCTTGTATTGGACTGGCATTACAAATGCGCGTACTACAACTTGCACCAGATGCAACAGACGTCGCAAGTGCCATTTATTCCGGTATTTTCAATGCGGGTATTGGTGCAGGTGCACTGTTTGGTAACCAAATTGCTCGCCATGTTGGTCTTGAATATATTGGCTTTAGTGGTGCAGCATTAGGGATTATTGCAATCGGCATCTTTGTCTTCTTCAATTTCCGCTATCGTACTCAAAACGTCTAAAAAAATGACCGCACTTTATCAACAAGTGCGGTCATTTTCTTTTCTCTTTCTAATCGAGATGGAAACAAGCAATTAACTTACCATCAGGATATTTTTCCAATTTAGGCTGCTCATTTCGACATTTATCGGTCGCTTTCCAACAACGTGGATTAAATGCACAACCTTTTGGTGGATTAATCGGACTTGGTAATTCTCCTGTTAATTTAATCCGTTGACGACGTAATTCAGGTGACAATCTTGGTGTCGCTGAAAGCAAAGCTTGCGTATAAGGATGTTGTGGATTTTTAAAGATCTGCTCTTTTGTACCCATTTCAACACAACGACCTAAATACATCACCATCACTTCATCAGAAATATGCTCAACCACCGAAAGATCATGGGAAATAAAGACATAAGATAAACCTAGCTCAGCTTGCAAATCCATCATCAAATTCAGCACTTGCGCACGAACAGATACGTCTAACGCTGAAACAGGTTCATCCGCTACAACCACGTCAGGATCAAGCATTAAACCACGAGCAATCGCGATACGCTGACGTTGACCACCTGAAAACATATGTGGATAGCGATCATAAAACTCGGCACGCAATCCCACTTTCGCCATCATGGATAACACTTTTTCTTTACGTTCTTTTGCCGATAGATTGGTATTGATGACTAAGGGTTCTTCCAAAATTGTGCCGATTTTCTTACGCGGATTTAGTGATGCATAAGGATTTTGAAACACAATTTGGATTTTCTGACGGCGCAATGCTTTCGTTTCGTGATCATTCTCTAAGAAATTTTGCCCGTTGTAGTACAACTCACCTTCTGTCGGTTCTTCTATCATCGTCAAAAGACGGCCTAGTGTGGATTTACCACAACCAGACTCGCCTACCACCGCAAGGGTTTTACCACGTTCTAAGGAAAAAGACACACCATCTAATGCTTTCACTTGCTGTGTTTTAGCAAACATCCCTTTTTTGACAGGATAATATTTCTTCAGCCCAATGGCATTGAGCAATGGTGCATTTTCTTGTGCGACATTAGACATTGCTAGGTTCTCCTTGGGCATTTAATGGGGTGTGACATTTTACTTGTCGATTTCCTATTTGACGCAATTCAGGTTCAACACTTCGACAAAGATCGGTCGCATACGGACATCGTGGATTTAACAAACAACCTTGTGGGCGATCGTATTTACCTGGCACCACACCAGGTAAAGATTGCAAACGAGATTTACCTTCTGCGAACTCAGGTAAAGAACGCAATAACGCTTGAGTATAAGGATGTTTGGGTTCACGGAAAATATCTTCTGCTCGTCCTTCTTCCACTACTTGTCCTGCATACATCACAATAATACGATGTGCCGCTTCTGCAACTAACGCAAGATCGTGCGTGATCAGAATCAACGACATACATTCTTTTTGCTGTAACTCAAGCAACAAATCTACAATTTGAGCTTGAATAGTCACATCCAGTGCGGTGGTTGGTTCATCTGCAATGAGTAATCTCGGTTTACATGCAATCGCCATAGCAATCATAACGCGTTGGCTCATCCCACCAGAAAGCTGATGCGGATAAACATCAATACGTGATTCAGGATCAGGAATACCGACTAAACGTAATAGCTCTAAGGTGCGTTCACGGCGTTCTTTTTTGCTGCCGCCTTGATGCGCTTTAATGGCTTCCATAATTTGGAAACCGACTGTATAAGCGGGATTTAAGCTTGTCATCGGGTCTTGGAAGATCATGGCAATATCTGCCCCAACTAATTCCCGCTTTTCTTTTGGCGGTAAGCTTAAGAGATCTTTTCCTTCAAATTCTAGCCCTTTCGCTGAAACACGACCAGGAAAATCAATTAAGCCCATCACAGCAAGGGAACTTACTGATTTCCCTGAACCTGACTCGCCGACAATACCTAATACTTCGCCTTGATTGACTTGGTAGCTAATACGATCCACCGCTTTAAAAGGTGCTTTTTCATCACCAAAGTGAACAGAAAGCTCTTTTACATCTAATAATGCCATTCTGCCCCCTATTGTTTTAATTTTGGATCGAGTGCATCACGCAACCCGTCACCCATTAAGTTAAATGCTAAAACAAGCGATAAAATCACTAAACCTGGAATGGTAACCAACCAGTTTGCTGCCTGCATAAAGCTACGTGATTCAGATAACATAGTGCCCAATTCCGGTGTTGGTGGTTTTGCACCAATACCTAAGAAACCTAAGGTTGCTAATTCTAAAATGGCATTAGATATCCCCATTGTCATTTGCACAATGAGAGGCGCAAGGCAATTCGGTAAAATGACAATAAACATCAAGCGTAATACGCTTGCTCCCGCTACACGCGAAGAGGTGACATAATCTCTGTTTTTCTCATTTAATACCGCTGCACGTGTTAAGCGCACATAACTTGGAATCGAAACCACGGCAATCGCCAACGTCGCATTCGTTAAAGAAGGCTCTAAAATTGACACCACCACAATGGTTAAAAGCAAGTTTGGGATAGCCAACATGATATCAATGAAACGAACAATTAATGTATCTAATGCTCCACCATAATAGCCTGCAAGCAAGCCAAGACTCGTACCTAAAATGCAAGATAAAATGACAATAATGAAACCTGCAAAAACAGAAATGCGCGTACCATAAATAATGCGAGAAAGAATATCTCGACCAATGTCATCCGTACCCAGTAAATAAGCTGAATTTCCGCCTTCATACCACGCAGGCGGTAACAATAGCGCTGAACGATTTTGTTCTATAGGATCAAAAGGTGCAATCCAAGGAGCAAAAATACTGATTAATGCTACGACAAGAATAAAAGTGAGCCCAATCACCGCCCCTTTATTTTGTTTGAAATAAAACCAAAACTCCTGCAACGGTGTGCGAGGCGCAATCGTTTCAATAGATAAAGTTTGTTCCGTCATTAATAAGGCTCCTTATTGATGGCGAATACGTGGGTTTACCACGCCATAAAGTAAATCGATCGTCAAATTCACCACAATAATAATTGTAGCGATAATCAACACAGCGCCTTGTAAGACTGGATAATCACGATTAGAAATCGCATCAATAATCCATTTACCAATACCCGGCCATGAGAAAATTGTTTCGGTTAAAACTGCACCGGATAATAACTGTCCTACAATCAATCCCACCACGGTCACAACAGGGATCAGTGCATTACGTAGCGCATGAACAATCACAATTCGGGTATAACTTAAGCCTTTCGCTTTTGCGGTACGAATATAATCTTCACCTAATACTTCCAACATTGAGGAGCGAGTCATTCGGGTAATCACCGCAAGTGGAATGGTACCTAGCACAACAGCAGGGAGAATCAATGACTTAACTGCATTTTCAAAAGCGCCTGGCACACCTGAAAGCCAAGTATCGATTAACATAAAACCGGTTGGTGTATCGATCCAGAAACTGTCTTCTAAACGTCCCCCTTGTGGTAAATCTAACCAAGGTGAAACATATAAGATCAAAATTAATCCCCACCAGAAAATTGGCATGGAATAACCCGTTAATGACATAGCTGTCACGGTATGAGAAATCCAGCTATCTTTCTTGACGGCAGCAATCGTTCCTAGCGTAATGCCGGCAATTAATGACCAAAATAGTGCAAAGAAAGCCAATTCAAACGTGGCAGGGAAAAGTGTGAAAAACTCAGTCAGAACAGGTTGTTGAGTACGGAATGATTCACCAAAATCGCCTTGTATTACATTACCAATATAATTGAAATATTGCTGATACAACGGTAAATCGAGACCAAGTTGTTTCATCATTTGTTGATGAACTTCTGGCGTTAAACCTCGCTCTCCCATCATGATCTCCACGGGATCCCCCGGAATAAAATGAATGAGCGCAAAAGTCACAAAAGTGATGGCGATAAAGGTAGGAATCACCATCAAAATACGTTTTAAAATAAATTTAAACATCTACTTCCCACATGATAAAAGTGCGGTCATTTCTTCGAATGCTTTCGCACTTGGCACCTTGAGCATAAACATCAATATTCATACTCGTTGCAATAAAATCCTCCCGATTCTACCGCACTTTTTCTAATTTTGCCAAATGTGCAATCAACCACTTAATTCCTTGAGCTTGGAAAGCAATTTGTAAACGGGTGTTATTATCTGAGCCTTCAACGTTTATAACAGTGCCAAAACCAAACTTTTCATGTTTCACTTTTTGCCCCATTTTCCATTCATTTTCTGGCAAACTCGTGCTTAAACTCCCTACTTTCGCTTGGTTTAATGCTCGGGTGACTGTTCCGCGTAAACGGATTTCTTGAATGCACTCTGATGGCAATTCTGCAATAAAACGCGAAGGTAAATGGCGTTCTTCTTTCGTGTAAACACGACGACTTTCAGCATAACAAATAGTAAGTTTTTGCTTCGCTCGAGTAATGCCCACATAAGCAAGACGGCGTTCTTCCTCCAAACGACCAGGCTCTTCAAATGAACGGAAACTTGGGAATACGCCCTCTTCTACCCCCACCATAAATACGCGCGGAAATTCCAAGCCTTTTGCTGAGTGTAAGGTCATCATTTCCACACAAGATTGATGCGGTGAAGCCTGCTCTTCTCCCGCTTCTAAAGAAGCATGAGTTAAAAAGGCGGTAAGATCGGTCATATCCTCTGCTTCATCAGGTTTGATAAATTCTCGGGTTGCCGTCACCAATTCTTCTAAGTTTTCAATACGTACTTCACCTTTCTCGCCTTTTTCCTGTTTATACATATCGTATAAGCCAGAATGTTTAATCACGAAATCAGTTTGTGCAAACAGTGGCATTTCGGCTGTATCCACCTGTAAAGAATTAATCAACTCTTGGAAACGAAGCAATGCGGTTGAAGCGCGTCCCGTTAGCATATTTTCTTGTGTGGCCACTTGCACTGCTTGCCATAAGGTTATTTGACGTTCACGGGTTAAATTTCGTAACACATCTAAAGTACGATCACCAATACCACGCGTAGGCGTATTAATCACACGTTCAAACGCGGCGTCATCTTGACGATTATTAATTAAGCGTAAATACGCCAATGCATCTTTAATTTCTTGGCGTTCGAAAAATCGCATCCCGCCATAAATCCGATAAGGAATTTGGCAACGAATCAAGGCTTCTTCAATAACACGAGATTGGCTATTACTACGATATAAAACAGCACAATCATCTAATTTCCCACCGTCATCTACCCAATTTTGGATTTGAGACGCCACAAATTTTGCCTCATCTAATTCATTAAATGCTGCATAAATACCTACTGGCTCCCCCATTTCACCGTCGGTCCATAAATTCTTACCGAGGCGATCACTATTATTCGAAATAAGTTGGTTGGCACTTTTCAGAATATTGCCGGTAGAACGATAATTTTGCTCCAAACGAATAGTTTCAGCGTTGAAATCTTTTAGGAATTTTTGAATATTTTCGACTTGCGCACCACGCCATCCATAAATGGATTGGTCATCATCGCCCACAATCATCACTTTACCCGTATTACCGGCAAGAATTTTGATCCAGGCATATTGGATTTTATTGGTATCTTGAAACTCATCCACCAAAATGTGCTGAAAACGTTGCTGATAGCGTTGCAAAATCACAGGCTTTTTAGCAAATAATTCATACGCACGAATTAACAATTCAGCAAAATCCACCAAGCCTGCACGATCACAAGTATCTTGATAAATTTGATAAATCTTAATCCACTCTTTTTCCTGACGATCACCAAAATCATTAATATCTTGCGGTCTTAAACCTTCATCTTTTTTATTATTGATATACCAGCACGCTTGTTTGGGTGGAAATGCTTTATCATCATAATTGTGCAATTTCATCAAGCGTTTTACTAAACGAAGTTGGTCTTCAGAATCCAAAATCTGGAAATCTTGTGGCAAGTTTACATCTAAATGGTGAGCGCGTAATAATCGATGGGCAATGCTATGGAATGTGCCAATCCACATACCAAATAGATTCGATTGAGAATGTTTAGATAAGGTATCTTGAATACGATGGCGCATTTCAGCAGCGGCTTTATTGGTAAAGGTTACCGCCATAATGCTGCCTTCAGAAATATTTTCTACGGCAATCAACCAAGCAATACGATGAGTCAATACACGAGTTTTACCACTTCCTGCACCAGCAAGCACAAGGTAATTACCAAGTGGTGCTGCCACTGCTTCACGTTGTTTATCATTCAAGCCATCAAGTAATTCTGAAATATCCATCGCTCTTATTTTAATCTGGTTAAATTTACAGGGATTATAGTGGGAATTATATTTTTAAACAACCTGATATTTACAAATTTACTCCTCCCCTTTATATTAGCAATATCAAATAATTACTAAATATTGACGAAGTTAAAGGAGACACAATGTCAATTAAAACAACACTAAAATTAACCGCACTTTCTACCCTTGCGGCTCTCGCCTTCACATCTCACGCACAGGCTGAAGGTAAACTCACTGTCTATTGCAGCGTACAAAACGTTGTATGCGAAAAAGTCACTCAAGCCTTTAGTAAAAAATACAATGTAGATGCACAATTTGTACGTAATAGTACAGGCGTCGTATTAGGCAAAATTAAAGCTGAAAAAGAAAACCCACAAGCTGATTTCTGGTTTGGTGGCACCATTGAACCCCATCTTCAAGCCGCAGAGTTAGGCTTGCTTGAATCCTATCGTTCCCCATTACAAAAAGACATCATGCCACAATTTAAATCTTTAATGGATCAACGCGGTAATTTCACTTCTGTGATTTACTTAATGGAACTAGGTATTGGGGTCAATACTAAAAAATTGAAAGAATTAAATATTCCTACCCCAAAATGCTATGCAGACTTGATAAAACCAGAATATAAAGGTTACATTCAATACCCTGACCCTCGTGTTTCCGGTACTGGTTACTCGCTTATCAGTACGTTTTCCACATTATGGGGAGAAGAAAAAGCCTTTGACTATCTGAAGAAACTAGAACCAAATCTCATGCAACATACCAAAACAGGCCTTGCCAGCAACTATTTGGCTAACGGTACCGTGGCGATTGATTTAGGTTTTATGTTGGTTTATCCGCGTGAGAAGAAAAATGGTGCACCAGTTGAAGGCATTTTACCATGCGAAGGCGTGGGCTATTCTTTAGGCGGGGCAAGCATCATTAAAGGAGCTAGAAATCTTGATAATGCCAAACTGTTTATGGATTTCGTGCTAAGCAAAGAAGCCCAAGAAATTCCTTGGAAAGAATCAGACTCTTATCAACTTCCAACCAATATCCATGCAGAACCTGCACCAGATTTCCTGCCAGCTAGCAAATTAAAACTGATAGATATTGATTTTATGAAATTTGGTACAGATCAAGAAGGCAAACGCCTGACTCAACGTTGGGTTTCTGAAGTACTCTTAGAGGGTAAATCGCCAAAAGAATAAACGGAATAAAAAAAAGTGCAGTCAAAAATAAGAATGTTTTTGGCCGCACTTTTTAATAGATAAAACTTAAGCTAAAACCAACCGCTCTTTCCCAGAATAAATATTGGCTTTTCCTGGGCGAGCAAAGCCGATAAGGGAAAGATTGTGTTGTTCAGCCATATTGACAGCAAGATCTGTCGCAGCAGAAATCGCGACAAGTAACTCGATACCACAAGCGACCGATTTTTGAACCATTTCATAACTGGCTCGGCTTGAAACAAGTACAAATCCTTGCGGTTGATCCTGTTTAGCATGCCAGCCGATTAACTTATCTAGCGCTACATGCCGCCCGACATCCTCTCGAATCGCCAGTAAATTGCCGGATAAATCAAAAAAAGCCGCAGCATGTGTTGCACCTGTTTCTTTCCCGAGTTCTTGATTAGCTTGTAATTGTTCTAAACAGCCATCTAATAAATTTAAATTAAATTGGAAAGTGCGGTCTAATTTCGGCAATTTTTTATAAACTTGTGAGATTTGTTCTGTGCCGCAAATGCCACATCCTGTTCTACCTGTTAATGTACGGCGATGATCTTTTAATGCTACAAATTGACGGCTAGATAATTCAATTTGCACTTCAATGCCATTGCATACTTCCACCACATCTATGCCATAAATATCCGCTTTTTTCTCAATAATACCTTCCGCTAATGAAAAGCCTAAAGCAAAATCCTCTAAATCTTGGGGAGAGCACATCATGACGGTATGTGCAATACCATTATAGACAAGTGAAACAGGGACTTCCGCAGCCAAACTATCTTGTTTTTCCACTAAAAGTGAGGTCGGATTTTCAGATGTTTTTTTTAAAAAATTAATTGTTTTTTGGATTATCCAGTGCATTATTTTTTCCCAATAAAATGACTGTTGTAAAAATGTTACTTTTTTTTAACAAAAAATGTTTGTTTTGTGATCTAGCTCAAGTTTTAAAGCGATTATAACAAGTTTTGATTATAGATTTTCGGTTAAAAAATAGTTAAAATCGACTCCGTTTAAATTGGTCATTGTTATAATCAATTTAATGGTTGATACGTTATTTTAACGAAATCAAATAAATTATCTATACGAATTTATACTATCGAAATATCTTAACGGTTCGCCGTTATGAAGGAGTGATTATGCAGGTCTCTAGACGTAAGTTCTTTAAGATCTGTGCAGGTGGTATGGCGGGGACGTCTGCGGCAATGTTGGGCTTTGCACCATCATCTGTCTTAGCAGCACCACGTGAATACAAATTATTACGGGCTTTTGAATCCCGTAACACCTGTACATATTGTGCAGTGAGCTGTGGTATGTTGTTATATAGCACAGGCAAACCTTACGATGCTTTAAGCAGCCATACAGGCACCAATACCCGTTCTAAATTATTCCACCTTGAAGGTGACCCAGACCATCCGGTAAGCCGTGGGGCATTATGTCCTAAAGGTGCGGGCGCGTTAGACTATGTTAATAGTGAAAGCCGTGCATTATACCCTGAATATCGAGCACCGGGTTCGGACAAATGGGTTCGTCTTTCTTGGGAAGAAGCGATCAAACGCGTTTCTCGTTTATTAAAAGATGACCGTGATGCGAACTTCGTTGAAAAAGACGCAAGTGGCAAAACCGTTAACCGTTGGACCTCTACTGGTATTATGACCGCCTCCGCCATGAGCAACGAGGCCGCACTTCTTACTCATAAATGGGTTCGAATGTTGGGCATAGTGCCGATGTGTAACCAAGCGAATACTTGACACGGACCAACGGTAGCAAGTCTTGCTCCATCATTTGGTCGCGGTGCCATGACAAACAACTGGGTTGACATCAAAAACGCCAATCTTATTATTGTTCAAGGTGGTAACCCTGCTGAAGCTCACCCTGTTGGCTTCCGTTGGGCGATCGAAGCGAAGAAAAACGGTGCGAAAATCATCGTGGTTGACCCTCGCTTTAACCGTACAGCTTCTGTAGCTGACCTTCATGCACCAATTCGTTCCGGTTCTGATATCGCATTCTTAATGGGTGTGATCCGTTACTTATTGGAAACTAACCAAATTCAACACGAATACGTTAAACACTATACCAATGCTTCATTCTTAGTTGATGAAGGTTTCAAATTTGAAGATGGTTTATTCGTAGGCTTTGATGAAGAAAAACGTACTTACGATAAATCTAAATGGAATTACCAATTTGATGAAAATGGTAATGCTAAACGTGACATGACCTTACAAGATCCACGTTGTGTGATTAATATCTTGAAAGATCACGTTTCTCGCTATACCCCAGAAATAGTTGAACGTATTACCGGTGTTAAGCAAAAACTCTTCTTACAAATCTGTGAAGAAATTGGTAAAACCTCTGCACCGAATAAAACCATGACGCACTTATATGCGTTAGGCTTTACTGAACATACAATCGGTACTCAAAATATTCGTTCAATGGCTATGATCCAATTACTCTTAGGTAATATGGGGATGCCAGGAGGCGGTATTAATGCATTACGTGGACACTCAAACGTACAAGGTACAACAGATATGGGCTTATTGCCGATGTCTTTACCTGGTTATATGCGTTTACCGAATGACAAAGATACGTCTTACGAACAATACATTAATGCGATTACGCCAAAAGATATCGTACCAAACCAAGTGAACTACTATCGTAATACCTCGAAATTCTTCGTGAGTATGATGAAAACGTTCTATGGTGATAAAGCAACCAAAGAAAATGGTTGGGGTTTCGATTTCTTACCAAAAGCAGACCGCTTATACGACCCTATCACTCATGTTAAGTTAATGAATGATGGCAAATTGAACGGTTGGATTTTACAAGGTTTCAACGTATTAAACTCATTACCGAACAAAAACAAAACTGTTGCAGGTATGAGCAAATTGAAATTCTTAATCGTGATGGATCCGCTTCAAACTGAATCTTCTGAATTCTGGAAAAACTTTGGTGAATCAAACAATGTGAATCCAGCAGATATTCAAACTGAAGTATTCCGTTTACCAACCACCTGTTTCGCAGAAGAAGATGGTTCTATTGCTAACTCTGGTCGTTGGGCTCAATGGCACTGGAAAGGCTGTGACCAACCAGGTGAAGCGTTACCAGATGTTGAAATTCTTTCTATGATTCGTGAAGAAATGCATCACCTTTATCAAAAAGAAGGTGGTCGTGGTATCGAATCTTTCGAAGCGATGACTTGGAACTATGCTCAACCGCATTCACCAAGTTCTGTAGAATTAGCGAAAGAATTGAATGGTTACGCGCTTGCTGATCTTCTCGATGCTGATGGCAACGTCATGTATAAAAAAGGTCAATTACTTAACGGATTCGCTCACTTACGTGATGACGGTACAACCTCATCAGGTAACTGGATCTATGTGGGTCAATGGACTGAAAAAGGTAACCAAACCGCAAACCGTGACAACTCTGACCCATCTGGTTTAGGTTGTACATTAGGTTGGGGCTTCGCATGGCCGGCAAACCGTCGTATCCTTTACAGTCGTGCTTCACTTGATATTAACGGTAATCCTTGGGATAAACACCGTCAATTAATCAAATGGAACGGTAAAAACTGGAACTGGCATGATGTGGCTGACTATGGTACACAACCACCAGGTTCTGATGCAGGTCCATTTATTATGTCTGCTGAAGGTGTAGGCCGTTTATTTGCAGTAGATAAAATTGCAAATGGTCCAGTGCCTGAGCACTATGAACCAATTGAAAGCCCAATTGATACTAACCCTCTACATCCAAGTGTCGTCTCTGATCCGACTGTTCGTATTTATAAAGAAGACCGTGAATTTATCGGTTCAAACAAAGATTTCCCTTATGTGGCAACCACTTATCGTTTGACCGAGCACTTCCACAGTTGGACTGCTCAATCTGCATTAAATATCATCGCTCAACCACAACAATTCGTGGAAATCGGTGAAAAATTAGCGGCAGAAAAAGGTATCCAAAAAGGTGATATGGTGAAAATTACTTCTCGCCGTGGCTACATTAAAGCCGTCGCAGTAGTAACAAAACGTTTGAAAGATTTAGAAGTCGACGGACGTACCGTACACCATATAGGTCTTCCAATTCACTGGAATATGAAAGCCTTAAATGGTAAAGGTAACCGTGGTTTCTCCACCAATACCTTATCACCATCTTGGGGTGAATCGGTTACACAAACACCAGAATATAAAACATTCTTGGTAAATATCGAGAAGGCGGAGGCATAATATGGCAGGAAATGGTCAAGGCGTTCAATCGCAAGACATTATCAAGGTCTCCGCTACGTCTGGTTTTACGCCGGCACCTCAAGCGCGAGATCATAAAGTTGAAGTAGCAAAATTAATCGACGTATCTACCTGTATCGGTTGTAAAGCCTGTCAGGTGGGCTGTTCAGAGTGGAATGATATCCGCTCTGACGTCAATGCAAAATGTGTGGGGATCTACGATAACCCAGTAGATCTCAATGCAAAAGCATGGACGGTAATGCGCTTTAACGAAGTTGAAGAAAATGATCGTTTAGAATGGTTAATCCGTAAAGATGGTTGTATGCACTGTTCAGAACCAGGCTGTTTAAAAGCTTGTCCTGCACCAGGCGCAATTATCCAATATGCAAACGGTATTGTGGATTTCCAATCTGATAAATGTATCGGTTGTGGTTACTGTATCGCAGGTTGTCCGTTCAACATTCCACGTATGAACCCAGAAGACAACCGTGTGTACAAATGTACCCTTTGTGTGGATCGTGTTTCTGTAGGCCAAGAACCGGCTTGCGTGAAAACATGTCCAACCGGTGCAATTCGTTTTGGTTCTAAAGAAGAAATGAAACTCTACGCTGAACAACGTGTTGCTGACTTAAAATCACGTGGTTATGAAAACGCGGGCATCTATGACCCTGAAGGCGTGGGCGGTACACACGTAATGTATGTATTACATCATGCTGATAAACCAGAGCTTTATTCCGGTCTTCCTAAAGATCCACAAATTGACCTCACCGTCACTGTGTGGAAAGATATCTTGAAACCGGTAGCCGCTGTAGCAATGGGTGGTTTAGCACTTGCTGAAATTGGTCACTACTTAGCTGTAGGTCCAAACGTGGAAGAAGATGTGGAAGATCATCACCACGAATTTGAAGAAGAAGATAGAAAAGGGGGCAAAGATGAGTAAGATTGAGATTAGCAATGATACTCGAATCATTCGTCATAGAACGCCTGCTCGTTTTAGCCACTGGCTACTCGTAATCTGCTTCTTTATGACGATGTTCACTGGTGTAGCATTCTTCTTCCCAGATTTTGCGTGGTTAACTGAGATTTTAGGTACCCCGCAACTGGCGCGAGCAATTCACCCGTTCACCGGTATCATTATGTTTGTTGCCTTTATTTTCCTTGGCTATCTTTACTGGGATCACAACATTCCAGAGAAAAACGATATCCGCTGGTTAAAAGGCATGCTTGAAGTATTAAAAGGAAATGAACACGCTGTTGCTTATAACGGTAAGTATAACCTTGGTCAAAAAATGTTATTCTGGACATTGAATTTGGCGATGGTTACCTTGCTTGTAACCGGCATCATTATGT
>ERZ1699254.381-NODE-381-length-18023-cov-4.052637_pt1 | contig 18023 bp, 16 predicted proteins | sample MGYA00581522_ERZ1699254 | MGnify/ENA primary metagenome ERZ1699254 (study PRJEB42319, sample SAMD00040329) | human oral metagenome | material: saliva | host: Homo sapiens | study: EMG produced TPA metagenomics assembly of PRJDB4115 data set (Metgenomic analysis of... | reverse complement strand
TCAGTCCACACCCTGCCTGCGGTATTGTGGGGATTACATAATAGGAATAATTTTACATTTTCCTCAACGAAAGCCCGTTCAATGCCCTCAAAATCAATGGTGTACTTCTCTTCGCCTTTGATTAATGGCACATTGATGAGACGACGATCATTATCATCGATCACCATGCTAAATGGATAATACACCGGTTGATTGATGAGTACCCCTTCACCTTCCTTGGTAAAAGCGCGAACAGCCATAGCCAAGGCAAATACAATACCTGGTGTTTTAACGAGCCATTTTCGGTCTGGCGTCCAGTTAAAGCGCGTAGTAAACCAATTTTGTAGCACTTCAAAGTATTCATCATCGGATTCGGTATAGCCAAATACACCATGGTTCACACGGTCCAATAAGATTTGCTTTAACTCAGGAGGAACCTCAAAGTCCATGTCTGCCACCCAGAATGGCAACACATCGGCTGGTTTACCGCGTTTTACAGCAAAATCATATTTTAAGGATTTTGTGTGAGTTCTATCTAAAATTTGATCAAAATTATATTGTCCCATAGGAACTCCTTTATTTATTGAAAGCTTGTTCCAAATCCGCAATCAAATCATCTGTATCTTCAATACCTACAGATAGACGCAATAAGCGACGTGTAATACCTTTGCGCTCAGCATCTTCTGGTTTTAAATCTGGATGTGTTTGCGTTACAGGGTAGGTCAACAAGGACTCTGTACCCCCAAGACTTTCAGCAAACTGAATAAGCTCAATGCCTTCTAATACTTTTTTGGCAGTTTCTTCGCTATCTACTTCAAAGGACAACATGCCACCAAAGCCAGTCGTTTGGGCTTTATTGATTTCATAGCCTGGATGTTCTGGAAGACCTGGGAATAATACTTTAGTAACCTTAGGTTGTGTTTTGAGCCATTCCGCAAGAGCAATGGCATTCTTTTGGTGTTGTTCCATACGAAGGGCCAATGTTTTGACGCCGCGGATTACGAGCCAGCTATCCATTGCAGATAAGCAAGCACCTACAGTTTTGTATGTTAAGCGCAATTTCGCAGCCAATTCATCGTCTTTTACAATGGTGAAACCAGAAATTACATCGTGATGACCACCGATGAATTTTGTACCACTATGAACGACAATATCTGCACCCAACGTTAAAGGTTTTTGGAAATATGGGCTCAAGAATGTATTGTCGATGATTACAAGCGCATTACGCTCATGGGCTAACGCGCAGAGAGCGCGAATATCAGTAATCTCCATCATAGGATTTGTTGGTGTTTCAATATATACAGCCTTTGTATTCGGTTTGAAAGCTGCTTTCACCGCATCAAGATCAGATGTACCTACATAGGTAAACTCGATGCCATTTTGTTCGTAAATATTTGTGAACATACGGATAGAGCCACCATATAAGTCATCGCCTAAGATGATATGGTCTCCCGGGGAGAATAGATGGAATACAGCATCCACTGCGGCCATACCAGAGGAAAAAGCCAATGCATCTGTACCTTCTTCAAGGCCTGCAATCAATTGTTCCAAGCGGTCACGCGTCGGATTAGACTCACGCGTATATTGATAACCTGTTGTATCACCCAACTTTGGATGGGAAAATGTACTAGACATATAAATTGCAGGGGAAATTGCACCAGTGCTATCTGGTCTACCGCTACCATGAACGCATTTTGTATTAAATTTCATTCCAATCAACTCCTCATATTTGTATACAATATGTTAATTATAAAAGTAGACAATGACTAAGGTCAACAAAAACGGGCACTCATACTGTATGAGTGCCCTTAAAAAGTCATATCTATTTTGAATGGCTTGTCATAACTATAAGTTAAATTAGACTAATTTTTAGTACGTTTTGTAATAAGTAGAGCCAAAATAATGCCCAAAGAAGATGTTACCAATTGAGGCCAACTAGATACAAATAACATAGTATTTACAATCTTCAGTGGGAATTGGAATAGAGAAAAGAACAAAGAATAACCACCAAAAAGAACACCAGCTTTTACCAAGGCCGCCACGATAATAAGCAATACCTTCGGTTTATGTTGTAACCAGTGCGCTACGAATACATAGGCTGTCGTGCCAAGGGCGGTAATCAAAATAAACGGTGGCAACGGCAACATGCCTTGTAAATATGCTACTACTGGCGCAATCCAAGCAATAACAAGACCATTTTTCCAACCATAGCGCCATGTGGCGAGTACAAACGTAGCAGATGTAATAGAACCGATGAGGAACATACTCACCTGGTTAGGAATAAATGGAAAAATGAGACGCAAACTTTGCGCCAATAAGGCTACGGCCAACAATAGACCTGTGCCCGTAATAGACTTTGTAGACATAAGAACCTCCTACTATACGATATAGATTTTACAAGAGGTACCTACCTCACATTTAAAATTAAGCCTCTACAAAATATAGACGCACTCGATCATATACCCAATTATACACATACGTATAACCTAAGATAACCAATGTCATCGTTATATCCGTCATAAAAGCCATCCAAAAACTCATATGCATCATGTACATAATAATCGGTACAGTAGCGAACATAAATAGACCTTCAAACAATACGGCATGAATCGTACGAATTACAGGTCCCCGCTCTAATCGATCACCTGGTACTAGTTTATCAAAAATCCAGTTAAACACAAAATTCCAAATCATAGCTAGTAAGGAAAAAATAACCATTAATACAAAAGGCTGTCCCTCATGCGGAACAAACTGCATTACCAAACAACCAATTAAAATACAACCAAGCTCATATAAAATCGACTGCACCACACGCTCCGAAGTAGACATAATAATAAACACCTCCAGTAAAAACCCCAGACAAGTAATTTACCATCACACCACTATTATATTGATTTTTATAGATTTGTCGAGTTTTGTTAAATATTGCCATTTTAAGATAGAAGAAGCCGCCATATGTCTATCCAGCGACTTGCCCTCTGAAGTGAGTTTTGCCATTTTATGATAAAAAGAAGCCGCATTGTATCTACTAAACGACTTGCCCTCTTGAAGTGAGCTATGCCATTTTCGGATATAAGGAAAGCTCCTCGTAGTATTCTGTAAGCTCGACTTGCCCTCTTGAAGTGAGTTTTGCCATTTTAAGATAGAAAAAGCCGCCATATGTCTATCCAGCGACTTGCAGCGAATGGAGCGCAGAGAGACATATGGCGGCGGAAAGCCTATCCTAAAAGTGGCATTACGAACTGAATCCATGGAATCCCCACCACGATAAAGATCGCAAGGTAGATAATCCCAAAGATAGCGCCTAATTTCCAGAATTCAGGACCTTTGTTATAGCCACTAGCAAACCAGATTGGGCTATGACCTGTACCATATGGTGTAAGGATACCCATAATACCCATTGGTACTAACAGAATCAACATAACTTGAGCTGGATCAACACCAGGAATTTGAAGAATTAAAGTAGCAAACAAGCCTACCATAGCTGTTACATAGGCAGTGCCAGAAGCAAAGAAGTAACGAAGCAAGCAGAATGCTAATAACAAACCAAGAACTGCCATTGTAGGATCTAAAGAAACCAAAGAACCACCAGCAGATTTAGCAAGCCAGTCTAAGAAGCCTACATTTTTAAGGCCAGAAGCCATAGGTACGAGTGTAGCAAACCAAGTCAAAACATTCCATGCTGGTTTGTTAGCAAGGAAGTCTTGCCATGTCATAATCTTAGTGAAAATCATCAAAATAATAACAATCAAAGCTGTTGTTGTAGGGTTTACTTTGAATGTAGAAGCACCAATCCACAACACAAGAGCCAATACAGAAATTAAGGCCATAAAGATTTCACTGCGTGTCATGGAGCCTAGTTTCTTATACTCATCCTTTGCCCAGGCTGCAATTTCAGGAGAACCTTTTACCTCTGGCTTGCAGAATATATAGGTCAACAATGGAGTGATGATGAACAAGATAAGGCCTACTGGCAAGAATGCGAGGAACCATGTGCCCCAGTTCGCCGCTACGATACCAGATTTAGCAGACAATTCTAGAGCCAATGGGTTTGGCGCTGCACCAGTCAAGAAGATAGAGCTAGATACACATGTAGTTGCCAACGCTACCCAGTTCAAATAGGAACCAATTTTACGAGGGTTCTTATCTGGATAGGAGTCAAACATTGGACAAATACTAGATACGATTGGATAAATCGTACCACCAGAACGAGCCGCATTACTTGGAATAAATGGAGCCAATACAAGATCCGTAATAGCGATAGCATAACCTAGACCTAAAGAGGACTTGCCAAGCTTTGCTACGAGGAACAACGCAATACGGCGGCCAAGGCCAGAGTTTTCATAACCGATACCAATCATGAAAGCGGCAAAGATCAACCATACGATGGCATTAGAGAAACCACTAAGGCCCCAACTGATAGCTTGCGCATCAGTAATCGCCTTAGCGACACCAGTTGCTTTATCTACCACAGGGGCAGGACCAACCTTAAACAACATAGACACGGTAACAGCAATGATACCGATGAAAGCTGGTGGGATTGGTTCTAAAATCAACCCTACCACGAGGCCAGCGAAAATACTTACATAAATCCAAGAATTTGCGCTAAGACCTTCAGGAGCACCGATGAGCCATACAATAATAGCTACTACAAGCGGTGCGAATAATTTCCAATTCAACTTCATTAGAAACTCTCCTTACTACTTCAAAACAAAAATTGCAAAAAAATTCCTATTTAGTATATCAAAAATTTTAATAAGATGATATAAACTTAATCATAATACTTATTAATTGATAGTAAACTTTTAGTAATAAATTTCATCCTACTAGATAATTTTAATTTTATGCAATATAATATATATCTAAAATTGTTAATTTAGCTAATTTTACTGAAAGGATTTAAATGAAACCATTCATACACTATATAAAACCTTTATGGTTTCCTGTCATCATCGTATCGGTCCTTTCGTTACTCACTGTAGCAGGTACATTATATATACCAACATTAACGGCAACCATCATCAATAATGGTGTCCTTAAAGGCGACCTAAAGATGATTACTAACTCTAGCATGAACATGCTTATTGTAGCATTACTAACCGTCCTATCCGCTATTCTAGGCGTTGCTATGAGTGCTCATATTTCGGCATCTGTAGGCAAGGTATTGCGTGACGATCTAGTGAAAGCACTACAATACTTTTCACTCCGCGACTTTACGCACTTTGGTACCGGCACCATATTGATGCGCACAAGCCAGGATGTAGAGAAAATTCAATCAGTCCTAGGAGAAGGTTTAAATATGATCCTCCCTATGCCACTCATGATTTGCGTCGGTCTAGGACTTACCTTCTATAAGAGCTGGCAACTAGGTATCGTCATCCTTGCCGTTATGGCTTGCATGATACTTACCATTATCTTTATTGAAAGTCGCGCCTTGCCAATTATCAAAGCTATACAATTAAAGCTAGATGATATTACTGATCTGGTCCGAGATCATATCGTAGGTATGCCTGTTATCAGAGCTTTCAACAGGAGAACCTACGAAAACGACAAGGAAATTGTTATTTTTACAGAATCCGCACAACTGAACAAAAAACTGCGCCAAACCTTTGCCATCGGTTTACCGACGATACTCATTCTATTTAATATGAGTACCGTAGCTATTCTCTGGTTTGGCGGCTACAACGTCAGCATGGGCTCCCTACAAGTTGGTGATATCATGGCTGTTATCGAGTATGCAAACCTCATCCTATTGAGCATGCTCATGGCCATATTCGTAATCATCGACATCCCGGAAGCTATCATGTGCTATGCTCGTATTCGTGAGTTGTTAGAACACGAAAATACCGATACATTCCCTGAACCATATGCTAGTAGTATTACCAATTCAATGTCTCAATCTACTAAGCATTCTACTAATCAAGGAAACTACAAAACCTCTACAGGAATCGCAACGGCAACGGCCAACGATACTACACCACTTCTAGAATTCCGCAACGTTACTTTCCGTTACGACAATGCTGAGTCCCCTGCACTTGAAAATATCTCCTTTAAGGTATATCATGGCGAAACTTTAGCGATTATGGGCGATATTGGATCTGGTAAAAGTACAATCACCAATCTTATCCCTCGCCTCTTCTCTATTGAATCTGGAGATATTCTCTTTAAAGGTAAATCCATTTATGATTGGAATGTAGATGACTTGCGCGCTCATATTGGCTATGTACCGCAAAAGGCTTATTTGTTTACCGGAACTATCGATATGAACGTTCGATATGGAGCCGCATCAGGACAAGTACTGTCTGTAGAAGATGTAGAAAATGCATGCCACTTGGCTAAGGCAGATGAGTTTATCAATCGTCTCGACGGTGGTTACCAGTATACGGTTTCTCAAGGTGGTACCAATCTATCTGGTGGTCAACGGCAACGCCTTGCCATGGCTAGAGCCTTAGTGCGTAAACCTGATTTATTTATATTCGACGATAGCTTTTCCGCCCTAGACGGCACTACAGAACGTGCTGTTCGTACAGCGCTACATGAGGAGTTACAAAAGGACAATCGGCCAGCCCTCATTTCTGTGGAGCAAAAGGTAAGTGCCGCAAAAAAAGCAGACCATATTCTAATCATCAACAGGGGGCAAGTTGCAGGATATGGTACACATGACGAGCTAGCAACTACCTCTACTGTATATCAACAGATTTTAGCATCTCAGGAGGTGACAGCATGAGCCCATTACGTCGTTTCCTAATCGAATCTAAAAGCCAATGGGGCTGGCTTGCGCTCCTCATCTTAGCACTTATTACTGCGGCTATATTTGAGGTCTCCGCTCCAGTGTTACTTGGTAAAGTGGTAGATGCTATTGTTAGTGGATTACAAACAGATCAAGATATCAATACTATCTTTACCTCTATTGATACAATCATCCTCTGGCTTATTGCCATCTATAGTGGGCATGCCTTATTCACCTACTTTGGGGAATACGTGATGGCCTCTATCGGTTCAAAGACAGTACTCGCTTTACGTACACGCATGAGTACTCATTTATACTCATTGCCTATCGAGTACTTTCACGATCACCAGCGGGGCGATTTATTAAGCCGCCTTACGTCTGATTTAGATACTGTAGCAGAAACAATCGGTAGAGGTGTACCAGGCCTCGTATCCGCCATTATCGGCATTATTGGTGCTACTGCTATGATGCTTTGGATTAGCCCTATATTAGGGGCCTCCATTATCGGTATTATACTGGTCGGCATCGTATGCTTAACGTGGCTATCTAAACGAGCGCGCCGCGTGTACCTTAGAAATCAGAATGCCTTAGGCGCTTTCAATAGTGGCATTGAAGAAATCGTTGTAGGAAAACCAATCATTCAAACCTTTAGCCTAGAAGATACTACGACGAATCAAGCACAGGTGCTGAATGAAAATCTATTTAAAAGTATGCGAAGCGCTGCTTTTACCAGTCAGCTCGTAGAACCTCTTGTAAAATTTCTAAATCAATTCACCTATTGCCTCGTCGCTATTCAAGGGGGCCTCATGGTGTTGCGTGGGTCCATTTCTATCGGTGATATCCAGGCCTTCTTCCTCTATGTAGGCCAAGTATCGGATCCTCTATCTCGCAGCTCCTATATCATGACAAAATTTCAAGAAACTGCCGCCGCCCTAGGCCGTATTTATGAGGTCATAGATACACCATCTGAAATCGATAATGGAAAACTTGTGTTATCTAATAGTAAATCCCCTATTAACACAGATACGATTGGCTCGGATTCCTCTATAATGGGTAATACCTCGAATTCTATAACGCATACAGGCACTATCGACTTTGAACATGTTGATTTTGGCTATACCCCCTCTAATGTATTTATGAAGGATATCAACATTCACATTCCTGGTGGATCCATGGTAGCCATTGTAGGCCCTACGGGAGCTGGTAAATCAACCTTGGTGAACCTCATCATGCGTTTTTACGATATTATGAAAGGCCGTATCACCATTGATGGCATCGATATTCGTGATGTATCTCGTGAAAGCTTACATAATACGGTAGGCATGGTATTGCAAGATGCATGGATTTTCACAGGCACTATTGCTGATAACATCGGCTACGGTAAGCCAAATGCTACTCGTCAGGAAATCGAATATGTAGCAAAGCTTGCCATGGCAGATTACTTTATCCGTACCTTGCCAAATGGTTATGATACAGTGCTCAAACAAGGTGGTGATGACCTATCTCAAGGTCAACGCCAATTGATTACCATCGCTCGTGCCTTCTTGGCAGACCCTAATATTCTCATCCTCGACGAAGCAACGGCTAATGTCGACACGCGCACAGAAGTAGAGGTTCAAAAAGCGATGAACACACTCCTTAAAGGACGTACAAGTATCGTTATTGCCCATCGCTTGTCTACAATCAAAAACGCAGACTTCCTACTAGTAGTTGAAAATGGCACCATTGTAGAACAAGGGACACACCAAGAACTGATACAGCGCGGTGGTCACTATAAAGAACTATACGAAAACTATGTGGCAGGAATAAGTATATAAAATTCAGGATTGCCATTAACATCAATGTGAGGGGTTCCATATCCATCATTGATATCTTTCGTCATTTCATATATAGTAACCATAGAAGCAGAATTACTGGTCTGACTACCTGTACCTTTATGTACAGCAGCAGCAGTAATTCTGCTTTTTTTATAATATATAATTTCATATAAATTAAAATCATTAGGTGAAACCCTTATTTTATTCAAACCTTGTTCCGTAGTTAACCTAATAGCACCTAAATCAAAATCATGTGACGCCCCATGACACGCAGCTTAATAGTACTGATAATTATATTGTTTTTGAAGCTTGTCTAAATCTTTTTCGTTTAGTATACTATTGTTAATCATAAACTGATTAACACTCATTTGTCCGCTTGATTGGACGTTATTGACTGTTAGTTGGTTTATTTTTTGTATTACCATACAATAGAATTATAGGAAAAAAGAACCACCGATAAGCTGCAACTTATCGGTGGTTCTCTTATTTATTCACCTTTTGGTACGAACCATAGGCCATTGTTATTTTTTTCCATGTAGTCTTTGAATTCTTGAGAGTGGTAAGCTGCTACGATGTCTTTTGCCCATTGTGCATCTTTATTTTTCTCGTTAACTACGACTTGTAGTAACCATTGTGGTAGTACATCTTCATTTGCCAATGCAGATTTAGGATCAATTTTTGCATTATAGATAATAGCGCCTGTAATAACGATATAATCGAAGTCAGTACGTACAGAAGGAATTGTAAGGGATTTCATTTCTGTAAATTTAAGATGTTTAGGATTTTCAATAATATCTGCTTGAGTTACTGTTGCTAAATCTTTGTTAGGATCAAGCTTAATCCAACCGATTTTTTGCAATAACGCATAAGCACGAGCCATGTTGGATGCATCATTAGGTACAGCAATAGTGTCGCCATCTGCCACTTGATCTAAAGATGTTTTAGAACCACTAAAGATACCTGCTGGTACTGTTGGAATTGGTGTTAATGCTACAAGATGACCATTTTGTTTTTCGTTAAAGTTTTTCATGTATGCTGTATGTTGTTCAACGTTAAAGTCAACCTCACCATCACTTAACACTTGGTCAGCTTGTACCAAATCAGACATATCTACGCCTTTAAAGGTATAGCCTTGTTTCTCCAAAATTGGTTTTACACCTTTTTCAAACAATTCAGAGTAAGGACCCTGAGATTTACTGTAGGTTAATTCTTTTTTAGCACCATTATCACTATTATTAGAACCACAGCCTGCGATAAAAGCTACGCTGAATACTAATGCTGCACCAAGGACAAGAAGCTTTTTAAATTTCATAGTATTTTCTCCTATACTTTCACAATCAATATAACTAAAATCTATTTCATCAAATTAGGAACGACGCGCACGACGTGCAAAATAGTTACCTATTGTTTGAATAATTTGAACAAAAATAATCAAAATAACTACGGTAAATAACATCAATGGGAAGTTCAATCGTTCATAACCATAGGTGAGGGCCAAATCACCTACACCACCAGCACCAATAGCACCAGCCATAGCAGTAGCACCTATTAGACCAATAGTACCCGTTGTAATAGATAAAATAAGCGAACCCTTTGCTTCTGGTAAAAGAAAATGCCAAATCACTTCAAAATGAGAGGCCCCCATCGATTGTGCTGCCTCGATAATGCCTTTATTAACCTCTAAAATAGAGTTCTCAAAGAGTCGAGCAAGATAAGGTGCAATGAATATAACAAGTGGTACAATAGCCGCTGTTGTACCAACACGAGTACCTACAATCATCTTAGTTAACGGTAATATAAATACCATCAAAATAATAAATGGTACGGAACGCACAATATTAACAATTGTATTTGTAATGGTATAAACAATACTATTTTTAACGATACCATTAGGATTTGTTACTACTAGTGTAACTGCGATAATTAGACCTAATACAGTACCAATGAATAGAGATAGGAACACCATATATAATGTCTGTTCTGCAGCTAATAATAACTGCGATCCTGGAACACCAAGTTCTTGCATGAAGAAATCCATTATAGTGTCACCTCCTGCCATTCAATACCTTGAGCAACAAGATACTCTTTTACCTTGCCCACCTCAAGATCATCGCCAATAAACTGAACAATGAATATACCAAGTACAGTATGTTCTAACTCTGTTACCGTAGCAAATAATACACTTGTTTCTAAATCATAGGTTTTATTAATATGATATAGAACATTATCTGTCGTATTATTTCCTAAGAAATGCATCTTAAGAATTGTGTATGGCCTTTTATCACAAGCTAATGTATGTTTCACTGTTGATGGAATTTCATTAGGAATTACAGTCCTAACAAATCGCTTTGTTGTTTCGTGTTTAGGTTTACTAAACACCTCAAGTACAGATCCGCTCTCTATGAGCTTTCCATGCTCCATAACTACAACTCGATTACATATTTTCTGAATTACATCGATCTCATGAGTTACGATAACTACTGTTACTCCTAGTTCCCGATTAACACGTTCTAGTAATTGTAATATAGATTCTGTTGTATCAGGATCTAGAGCGCTAGTTGCTTCATCACAAAGCAATATGGATGGATCTGTAGCTAGCGCACGAGCAATACCAACGCGTTGTTTTTGACCACCAGATAATTCTCCAGGATATGCATTTGCTTTATCGCCCAAATCAACAAAGTCTAATAAGGTTTTAACTTTTTTATCAATGTCAGATTTTGGCACTTTATTAAGAATTAGTGGGATAGCCACATTATCATACACCGATTTAGCATTCAACAAATTGAACTGTTGAAAAACCATACCGATGCGCTTACGAACCTTTCTAAGCTCATTAAAACTTAAACCATTGATATTCACACCATCTATTTCAACATGACCAGAGGTAGGTACCTCTAAGGCATTAATCATGCGAAGCAGTGTAGATTTACCAGCTCCACTAAAGCCAATAATGCCAAATATATCGCCTTTTTCTATGGTAAAGTTTACATCAGATAATGCAGTAATCTTTTGCTTATTAACGTCAAACTCTTTCGTTACATTTCGTATAGCAATCACTGTACCACCTCTTTCCCTACACATTAGTAGGAATTAATATTTTTTCTAAAACATATCTTTAAGGTATGTTTTAATTGTATACTTAGATTACTACAATTTATAATAACTGTCAAACACAAAAAAGAACCTCACCAATTAAAAAGTCGAGGTTCTTTTTTATATAGCTTCTATACTATAAGGATTTACATTCCTATATATCTAATTTTATATCTTTTACATCAAATCCAAACGATTCAGCCAATAAGAAAATTAACTTATCTATATCGATTAAACAAGAACAATGATCCTAATATGATTGGTGCCCCAATATAAAGCCCCATATTTGGAAATTCTCCCAATAAGAATGCCGCTACTATAGCTGCCACGATTGGTGAAATATACATAAAGTTGGTTACATCAGACACCTTTTCAGCATGTTCAAAAGCATAACTCCAGAATACAAATCCTAAAGCACTGGAAAAGAAAGCCAAATACACCATGGCTAGTTGTGCACCAAGTGGTGCCTGTACAATCATTTCAATAGCATGATCTGCAAAAGGTAATGCCATAATGGCACCTGTAAACATTGACCACATAGCTATAGTAATAGAGTTATAACCTTTCAGGCTAAGGCCACGATTGAGGATATTATAAATCGCAAACAATATCATACCTAATAAAGTCCACAATGCACCCATAGGAATTGTAAGAGTAGAATTCCAAAGAATAATAATAGCTACACCTATAAATGCAGTGATAGTAAAGATCCATCCGACAGGACGTATTCTATCTTTATAGACCACTAACGCTAAAAGCGCTGTCGTCATGGGTGTCAAAGCCATAATAATACTTGATGTAGCCGCTGGGATTGTGCGAAGTCCTTCATTAAAAACGACTTGATAAAGGAAGTTCCCTGTAGCACCTAACAAAATATATATACCCCACTCACGCCAAGATGTAGGGATGTGTAATCCTTTGAATACACCAATAATTAGCATGAGTATAGCACCACCTATCACTCTTGCTACAGAGAGTGTCAATGCATCTACTGACTGTAATGCCAGTTTACCAAACGGAAATGCTGTAGCCCATACGGCAATCGTGGCAGATGCACCCAAAATAGCTTTCATTCGATTTGTCATTAGCATCCACCTTTCACAGTATCTTTATAGGATCTTTAAATTTACATTACGCTAAATACACGTATTCACAAGTGATTGAGAACTAACGCATCCTATCTAAACTAAGTCCATCAAAACACAGCATATATTACATAACATATTTTAATATTACCATAATACATTACTAATACTATAAAAAATTAGTTCTCTTATTCAAACTCTTTCTATTTATTGATATAAATTTTCATTATCTAACAATAATAGAGTTTCCCCAACACCTAAGTATATATCGTTCAAACATTACAGTTTGTTACTATAGTTACAGACTTTATAAAGAACACAAACTACTGAATTTAAATATAAATAACTACTATACTTACGAAAATCGCATAGTATGTATTGAAAATACATATCATTTAAAATTTGTTAAATCAGGACAAACATTGTACACTATAGGCATAGAAATCTATAGTTATATCCTTTTATGGAGGTGCAAAATGCAACATACTGCATGGAAAGATTTTAACACAGGTGTGTGGGATAAAGCCGTTGATGTACGCGACTTTATTCAAAGAAACTATATCCCCTATGAAGGGGACGATTCCTTCCTTGCTGGTCCTACAGAAAGAACGACAAAATTATGGGACCAAGTAATGAAGCTTTATGAAGAAGAACGTGAAAAAGGCGGCATGCTTGATGCCGATACTTCCGTGGCCACACACATTACTGCCCATGCGCCAGGATATATCGACAAAGACCTCGAAACAATCGTTGGTTTGCAAACTGATAAACCACTAAAACGCGCTATGTTCCCTTATGGTGGCTTGCGTACAGCGAAATCTGCTATTGAAGAATACGGTTTCAAAATGGATCCGCAAACAGAAGACTTCTTCAAAAAACATCGTAAAACTCACAATGATGGCGTATTTGATGTATATACACCAGAAATGCGTGCCGCTCGTACAGCTCACATTGTAACTGGTTTGCCTGATGCTTACAGCCGTGGCCGTATCATTGGCGACTATCGCCGTATCGCTTTGTACGGTATTGACTACCTCATCGAAGAGAAAAAAGAGCAATTCAGCATTACTATGGGCGATATGCTGGAAGACGTAATTCGCGACCGCGAAGAGATTCAAGAACAAATCCGTTCCTTGAAAGAATTGAAGGAAATGGCTGCGTCCTATGGTTACGATATTTCCGAGCCAGCTAAAGACGTTAAAGAAGCTATGCAATGGATTTACTTCGGCTACCTTGGCGCTATTAAAGAGCAAAACGGTGCTGCTATGTCCATCGGCCGTAACTCTACATTCCTAGACATCTACGCAGAACGTGACCTTCGCAATGGCACATACACAGAAGAGCAAATCCAAGAATTCGTAGATCATTTCATCATGAAATTGCGTATGGTTCGCTTCGCACGTATTCACGAATACAATAACTTGTTCACAGGCGATCCTGTTTGGACAACTGAATCCATCGGTGGTATGGGTACTGACGGCCGTACATTGGTTTCCAAAATGTCCTTCCGTTACCTACATACATTGACTAACCTTGGTCCTGCTCCAGAACCAAACCTCACTGTATTGTGGTCCCCTCGCATGCCAATCGGCTTCCGCCGCTTCTGTGCAAAACTATCTATTGAAACATCTTCCATCCAATACGAAAACGACGACTTAATGCGTCCTAACTCTGGTGATGACTACGCTATTGCATGCTGTGTATCTCCAATGCGTATTGGTAAAGAAATGCAATTCTTCGGCGCTCGTTCCAACTTGGCAAAATGCTTGCTTTATGCAATCAATGGCGGCGTTGACGAAAAATTGAAGAAACAAATTGGCCCTAAATACCGCCCTATCACTTCCGAATACTTAGAATTCGACGAAGTATGGGAAAAATTCGACGACATGATGGAATGGTTAGCAGGCGTATATGTAAATGCATTGAATATCATTCACTACATGCACGATAAATATGCTTATGAAAAACTAGAAATGGCATTGCATGACCGCAAGGTAACTCGTTGGTTTGCAACTGGCATTGCTGGTTTATCCGTAGTAGCTGACTCCTTGTCTGCTATTAAATACGCTAAGGTAAAACCTATTCGCGACGAAAACGGCATTGCTGTTGATTTCGAAATCGAAGGTGACTTCCCTAAATATGGTAACGATGACGATCGTGTAGATAGCTTAGCAGCAAAAGTTGTTTCCACATTTATGAATAAGATTCGTAAACATCCTACATACCGTCAATCCGTTCCTACTATGAGCTTGTTAACAATTACTTCCAACGTAGTATATGGTACTGCAACAGGTTCCACTCCAGATGGCCGTAAAGCTGGTGAAGCTTTCGCTCCTGGTGCTAACCCAATGCATGGTCGTGATACTCACGGTGCTATTTCTTCGTTGGCATCCGTAGCAAAAATGCCATGGCGTGATAGCTCCGATGGTATTTCCAATACCTTCTCTATCATTCCTGATGCATTAGGTAAATCTGGTGAAACATTTGTGTCCCTCAGCGATTTTGATATTGAGTTAGATCCATCTCAATTGCCTAACTCCAATACAAACTTCGCATGTAGCGAACCGAATGTTACTATAAAGGAAGATAAATAATATCTTCCATAGTATCGGACTGCTTTCACCGGCACCGATACGAGTGTTAGTCTTGGTTGAAAGGAGGCAATACCCATGAGCAACCAACAACAAGTTGATAACTTGGTAGAGTTATTGGATGGCTACTCCCAAAAAGGCGGTCATCATTTGAACGTTAACGTGTTCACTCGTGAAACATTGTTAGACGCTCAAAAACATCCTGAGTTGTACCCTCAATTAACTGTTCGTGTATCTGGTTACGCAGTGCACTTCAGCAAATTGACAAAACAACAACAGGACGAAGTTATTTCCCGTACATTCCATCAACAAATCTAATCGAGGTTTACTATGACAGGACGTATTCATTCGGTTGAAACGATGGGTACGGTTGATGGTCCAGGCATGCGCATGGTGGTCTTTCTCCAAGGATGTCCCATGCGTTGTGCTTATTGCCACAATCCTGACACATGGAATGAAACTAGCGATGATGCTAAGTTCATGACTGTTGAAGAATTGTGGGACCAGTACGAACGTAACCGCCAATTCTATGCTAATGGTGGTATCACCGTCACAGGTGGGGAAGCTCTAATGCAAATCGACTTTGTTACTGAGCTTTTCACATATTTCCGTGAAAGAAACGTCCATACCTGTTTAGATACAAGTGGAATTTGTTTTGATCCCCACCAAGAGGTGGCATACCGTAAATTACTCAGTGTCACTAGTCTCGTCATCCTAGATATTAAAGAAATCGATCCTGATAAACATCTGTGGCTAACAGGCAAACCATTAGAGCCCATTATTGGGTTTGCTCGATTGACAGCAGACGTAGAAGTTCCCATTTGGGTTCGTCATGTTGTAGTTCCTACGATTACAGATAATGCAGATCATCACTATCGTCTAGGCTTTTTCCTAGGATCCCTGAAAAACTTACAAGCCGTTGATTGCTTACCATATCACGTTATGGGTACTGCTAAATATAAGGAGTTAGGTATTACCTATCGCCTAGAGGGCATACCGGCCGCAACAAAAGATTTAGCGGCTAAAGCGACAAGAACCGTGGTGGAAGGCATCAAGGCCTATCGACGCCATTGGTGGAGTCCCATCAAAACACAACATCAATCATAATCAAGTTTGAGGATAACTACCTCCCTTGATATATATACATATATATACCAAGACTTGATCTATGATAGCCCTAAACAATAGAGCCGCCCCCACACAACCAGGGACGGCTCTTATTGTATTTATAGATTGTTTTATTTTCTATTATTTATATACTGATTTTTGTATGTTCAGTTCATCATTTCCTTTGACAGCCTATTTATTTAATATCTATTTTATTTAGATACTACGTTAATAGGTTCACCTTTGAAGAAGGCTTGTACATTGTCACGAATGATGCCTACCAAGCGTTGGCGTGTTTCAAGGCCTTTCCATCCCATATGAGGTGTGATAATAACATTATCCAGTGTATATAGAGGGCTATCCTCTGCTGGAGGTTCTACCTCTTGTACATCAAGGCCTGCACCTGCAATGCGTTTAGCCGCTAATGCTTCACAAAGGTCCGCTTCATTAATAAGAGGCCCACGGCCAGTATTTACGATGACTGCACTAGGTTTCATTTTGCTGATAGCTACTTTATTAATCATGTACTTAGTTTGGTCATTCAATGGGCAATGCAATGTAATATAATCACTATTTTCTAGTAATTCATCAAGACTTACATAACGGATACCGTCACCATCAGCCTTTGGTGTGCGCGTATGAACCAAGATATTCATACCGAGTGCCTTTGCTACTTTGATAACTTCCATACCAATGTGACCAGCACCGACAACACCTAATGTTTTACCATTCACTTCTGTGTGGCTCACTTGTAAATATTTTGTGAAATTACTGCGATCACCTTTAGCAAGCATGCCAATTTGTTTCTGCATTGTAGATGCAAAATTGAGGATCATCATGATTACCGTATGCGCTACACGTTCAGTACTGTACGCTGGGATATTGCACACAGTGATGCCTCTTTCCTTTGCGGCATTAAGGTCGATATTATTATATCCAGTACCCGCTTCTATGATGAGTTTTACTGAGTCAGGGAATTGTGAGAGTAAATCCGCCCCTACTGGCAATTCTTTGGTCACCACCACGCCAGCCCCTTGAATACGTTCAATAACTTCTTCATTAGTGCTATCGTCATAGACCTGTACATCATTTGATAAAACAGAAAAATCTAGTAAATGATCGTAGTTCATCTTGCTAGCATTAACTACTACAACTCGTTCGTTCATCATATCCTCCTAACAATTTCTATTAAGGGTAAATGTATTATATATTAATTATACTACAAGCTACTACATATTATATGCTAATTCATCATAGTCTATGCAGATTAAGACTAATTACTCCCTGAATATAAAATCAAATGAAATTTCAGCATAAACTTTCACAAAAACTATTGTTTAATTCCCTAAAAGTTATACAATAAAAGTAATGTATTTTAGGAGTGAAATGATCATGAGACCAACATATTTAACGATTGATACAAGCTTGGTTCGCGAGAACCTACGCAAAATAAAAGACAGCCTCCCTGAGTGGAGTACATCCACAGCTGTTATCAAGGCCAACGGCTATGGTCACGGTAGCGTTATGATGGGACGTATCGCTGTTGAAGAAGGTTATGAATCCTTAGCTGTCGCGATTCCAGAAGAATCTGTACCACTTCGCAATGCTGGTATTATGG
>ERZ1699254.378-NODE-378-length-18188-cov-3.355296_pt1 | contig 18188 bp, 12 predicted proteins | sample MGYA00581522_ERZ1699254 | MGnify/ENA primary metagenome ERZ1699254 (study PRJEB42319, sample SAMD00040329) | human oral metagenome | material: saliva | host: Homo sapiens | study: EMG produced TPA metagenomics assembly of PRJDB4115 data set (Metgenomic analysis of... | reverse complement strand
CCCATGCACCCGCTGCAGGACGAGAGGAATCATGACGGCGAGTCCGACCTGTGAGGCCAGGGCACTCAGGCGCGCGAGGATCGCCGACGGCATGCCTGGCCGTGACACGAACGTGCCGCGCGGCAGCAGGCGGGGCAGCGCCCACACTGTGAGGCCCGCACCGAGCAGGAACACACCGAACTGAGAGAGAGGTGAGGTAAGCGCGCCTGCGAGCTGCAGAAGCATGACACCTACGCCCGCCAAGACCGCGTTACACGACAGTGCTGCCAAGCGCGCGGCCTTGCGTGCCTCAGCTACGGGCAGCGTGCGTAGCACGTAGCCGACGGGGATGGCCGCAACAACGACGACAATCGGGACGACGCCGAAGACATAGCGCCACCCCCACATTTGAGTTACGTAACCGGCGATCGCGGGACCCACCAGCGAGGGGAGCACCCACGCCAGTGAAAAGGCCGCGAAGAACGACGGGCGGTGGGCCGGGGAGGCAACCGCGCCAATCAGGACATACAGGGGAACGACGAGAAGTCCGCCGCCCAGCCCCTGCAGCGCTCGGCCAGCGACGAAGACAATGACGTTCGGACCCACGGCGGAAATGATCAGGCCTACTGCGAAGAGCGCCATACCGGTGAAGAGAACGGCGCGAGGTCCCTTCCAGTCCGCCAATGCGCCCGCGACTACCGTGGCGCTCAGCTGCGCCGCCAACGCGGCACCCGAGGCAATCGGATACCAGGGTGCGGCGTCGTAGGAAGCGACGACCGCCGGCATGATCGTTGTGGCTGCCAGCTCCTCAAATGCAACAAGGGTGATCAAGAGGACAGAACCTATCGCCAGACCGATCTCGGTGGGCGTCCAGGCGGGGGAGGAGGGGACAGAAGAAGTAGAGACGGCTGCCATATTACCCATTCTATTTGCGGCGAGCGTGCTCCCAGACCGAGCGCGCGTACAATAATAATGCCGCCGCCTGTCTCGCGGATGGTAACTACGAAAGGAATCACAGTGCTTCGCACTCACAACATTGGAACCCTCGGCACCGACCTGGTCGGTCAGACCGTGACGCTCACCGGTTGGGTGGATCGTCGTCGTGACCACGGTGGCGTGGCGTTCATCGACCTGCGCGACGCGTCCGGCATCGCCCAGGTTGTCGTCCGCGACGAGCGCGTCGCCCACGAGCTGCGCTCCGAGTTCGTCCTGAAGGTCACCGGCGAGGTCTGCGCTCGCCCCGAGGGCAACGAGAACCCGCACCTGGCCACCGGCGCCATCGAAGTCATGGGTGACGACATCGAAATCCTGAACACCAGCGCGCCTCTGCCGTTCCAGGTGTCCTCCAATGCTGAAGATTCCGGCAACGTGGGCGAGGAAACCCGCCTGAAGTACCGCTACCTCGACCTGCGTCGCGAGCCCGAGCAGTACGCGATCCGTCTGCGCTCGAAGGTCTCTCGCGCTGCCCGTGAGGCGCTCTACGCCCGCGACTTCGTCGAGATCGAGACCCCGACTCTGACCCGCTCGACCCCCGAGGGCGCCCGCGACTTCATCGTCCCCGCACGTCTGTCGCCCGGCTCCTGGTACGCCCTGCCGCAGTCGCCGCAGCTCTTCAAGCAGCTGCTCATGGTGGCTGGCATGGAGCGCTACTTCCAGATTGCGCGCTGCTACCGCGACGAGGACTTCCGCGCCGACCGTCAGCCCGAGTTCACCCAGCTCGACATCGAGATGAGCTTCGTGGACCAGGACGACGTCATCGAGGTCGCCGAGGACGTCCTGAAGAACGTGTGGGCGCTCATCGGCTACGACCTGTCCACGCCTATCCCGCGCATGACCTACAAGGACGCGATGGAGCGCTACGGTTCTGATAAGCCCGACCTGCGCTTCGGCCTCGAGCTCACCGAGCTCACCGAGTACTTCAAGGACACGACATTCCGCGTGTTCCAGGCCCCCTACGTGGGCGCCGTCGTCATGCCCGGTGGTGGCTCGCAGCCGCGTCGTACTTTCGACAAGTGGCAGGAGTGGGCCAAGGCGCGCGGCGCCAAGGGCCTTGCTTACGTCACGATCGCCGAGGACGGCACGCTGGGCGGCCCCGTCGCCAAGAACATCACCGAGGCCGAGCGCGAGGGCCTGGCTGCCGCCACCGGCGCCAACCCCGGTGACTGCATCTTCTTCGCTGCCGGCAAGCCCACCCCCTCGCGCGAGCTGCTCGGCGCCGCCCGCCTCGAGATCGGTAAGCGCTGCGACCTCATCGATCCCGACGCCTGGGCCTTCACCTGGGTCGTCGACGCTCCTCTCTTCAAGCCCACCGGCGACGCCGAGGCCGAGGGCGACGTCGCACTGGGCCACAGCGCCTGGACTGCCGTCCACCACGCGTTCACCTCGCCCAAGCCCGAATGGGTCGACTCCTTCGACAAGGACCCGGGCAACGCGCTGGCTTACGCCTACGACATCGTCTGCAACGGCAACGAGATCGGCGGCGGCTCCATCCGTATCCACCGCCGCGACATCCAGAACCGCGTGTTCAACGTGATGGGCATCGGCGAGGAGGAAGCACAGACGCAGTTCGGCTTCCTGCTCGACGCCTTCAAGTACGGCGCCCCGCCGCACGGCGGCGTCGCCTTCGGCTGGGACCGCATCGTCTCCCTGCTGACGAAGTCCGATTCCATCCGCGACGTCATCGCCTTCCCGAAGTCCGGCGGCGGTTTCGACCCGCTGACCGAGGCCCCGGCCCCGATTACGCCCGCGCAGCGTAAGGAAGCTGGCGTCGACGCGAAGCCGAAGAAGCGCGGCGAGGAGGCCTCCGAGGAATCCGAGAAGTGATTCCTTCGCCGTGACCTTGTCCACGGAACCCCCATCGGTTACCGACCGGTGGGGGTTTCGTGCACAATGGGTACATGTCGTACGTCGAGATGCACCCCGAGAATCCGCAGGCACGTTTGGTCAACACGGTCGTTGACCTGCTCGAGCGCGGTGGCACGATCGCCTTGCCCACCGACTCCGGCTACGCGATTGCCACGAAGGCGGGCAACAAGGCGGGTATGGACACGATCCGCTCGATTCGTAAGCTCGATGACAAGCACAACTTCTCGCTGCTGTGTCACTCGTTTGCGCAGCTCGGCGAGCTCGTCATCATCGATAATCACGAGTTCCGCACCATGAAGGCGCTCACCCCCGGACCCTACACGTTCATCCTGCGGGGGACCAAGGAAGTCCCGCGCATCATGCTGAACAAGAAGAAGCACACGGTGGGCGTGCGCATCCCCGATCACGTCATCACGCAGGCGATCGTGGAGGCCCTGGGTGAACCCCTGGCCTGCTCGACGCTCATCATGCCGGGCGAGGAAGAGCCGCTGACGGACGGCTTTGACGTTGATGATCGCATCGGAAACCTGGTCGACCTGGTCGTCGTGGGGCCCGTGGGCGTCGCCGAGCCGACCACGGTCATCGACTTCGCCGGCGGGGATGCCGTTGTCGCACGTGTCGGTGCGGGCGACATTTCGCTCTTCGACTGAGCGCGTGGCCTTCGAGCAGACGTCTTTTTCGCGCACCGGGTTTTGCCGGCTGCGCTGGGAGGCGTCAGACGGAATTTATCGTTACGCCGACGGGCTCCCGATCGTCGGACCGCGCCTTGTCATTGATGGGGTCGACGCTGTTCGCGTCACTTTTCAATGGGGCGCTCAGGCCGCGGCTGACTGCTACGTCGTCCTGAACACGATCACGGATCGGGCGCGCGAGCACCTCGACGACTTTTGCATGTCGATAGGGCCTGGGCGCGGGGATGCGCGGGCGCTCGTGTGCGCGCTTCCCGCGGATGCGATCCTCAGCTATCAAACGGTGATCGTCGGGCCGTCGGGCCTCGACCCCAGCGTGGCTACGGACATGGGGGAGTGGATCCGATTCCTTGACGATGCGTCTCCCGATTCGTCGAATCCGCTCAGGGTCGTGAATGGACGCGGTGCCGCAGCCTCACTCTTTGTTGGGCCCGACGCGCGGGTGGTGTGGCCGTCGCAGGATCTGTCTGCTCCCGAGATGCGTGCGGCGCGTGAACGGGACATCGCTGCAGATGTGAGTGCGCGGCTCTCTGTCACGCGCCAGCATGATGTGATCGTTCATGACGGCGACGCGGATCCGACGTGTACGCTCATCCTTTTCGACGGCGAGATCTGGCGGGGCAACGGCGTCGGCTGGTTGACGCGGCGCTATCCCGGCCTGCGCGTCGTGACGATCGACGCTGGAGATTTGGGCGCGCGCGAGGCGGAGTTGACCGACGTGGACAGTGTCGTGGCGCTGCTACGGGCAGTGTGTGACGAGGCTGGGGCGGGGCCTGTGATGGTCGCCGGCCAGTCCTACGGCGGTCTGGCTGTGTTGGAAGCGGCGCTGCGCAGTGATCTTTCCCTCGATTGTGCGGTCGCTCAGTCTCCGTCCCTGTGGTGGGGAGGAGAGCAACGAGGAGTTGGCGAAGGGACGCTGATGGGCGACCTTCGCGCCGGGAGCGTTCGGCCGCGTAGGGATGTGCAGCTGCGCCTGCAGGTGGGCACGCTGGAACAAACAATGCGCCCCGTGGTCGATTCGTGTGCTGAGCTTGTACGAGGGCTGGGGGTGCCCGTCGACGTGGACCACTACCGCAGCGGACACGACGTTGCCTGGTGGCGCGAGGGCATCGTGCGTAGCCTCGATGGGTGGTTAGCTATCACATACTGACCAGGATTGAGATAGCCCAGGTTAATGTGCAGTCTGTAGGTTAGGCTTACCTATACACCTAACAAGATCGACTGAATTGAGGCACTCGTGCACCTGTCGACGCGAATTCGCGCCATCGTTGGCGTCGCTTTGACCGCTCTCGCCCTGGGAGCTTGCTCGTCCACCCAGCCTGCCCCGGCCTCGTCCCCCGAGGCCTCCGCGATGTCCGACGCGTCCCAGACGCGCACCGTGACCGATGCGTCCGGCCAGGAGGTCACCCTCCCGTCGCACCCCAGCCGCGTCGTGACGCTCTCTGAGCCCACGACCGACAATGCGCTCGCCCTGGGCGTGACCCCGATCGGCGTCGTCTCCGGCCGCGGACAGCAGACCGTCGCCAACTACCTCGTCGATCGCGCGGGCGATATCCCGATCCTGGGCTCGATCGGCACCCCCAACCTTGAGGCCATCGGTGCCGCTCACCCGGACCTGATCCTCGTCGACGGCACGTCGGTGAAGAACAATGACACCGAGACGCTGACCGCTCTGGCTCAGATCGCGCCCGTCTTCTTCACCACGCAAAAGGGTGGCGACTGGCGCGAGACCTTCACCCTGACGGCCGACGCGCTCGGCGTTGCCGACCAGGCTAAGACCAAGCTCGCGGAATTCGACAAGCACGTTGCCTCCGTCAGCGCCCGACTGAAGGACGCCGGCTACCTCGATCAGACCTACTCGGTCGTGCGTTGGCAGGGCGATAGCGCCGGCCTCATCCTGAAGGAGCTGCCCGCCGGCCAGGCTCTCACCGCGCTCGGCATGAAGCGTCCCGCGAACCAGGATCGTGACGGCGAGGGACACTCCGAGCCCGTCTCGCTGGAAAACATCGATCAGATCGACGCTGACTGGATCTTCTTCGGCACGCTGGGCAAGGCCTCGGTGAACAACCCCTCCGCCGGTGGCAACACGGGCGTCGAGGCCTCGGCCGCCGCCCTCGAAGAGGCGAAGAACACCGTCGGCTTCGACTCGCTTCGCGCCGTCCAGGCGAACCACGTCATTCCCGTCGACGGCTCCCTGTGGACGTCGACCGGTGGGTACCTCCTCATGGACGGCATTATTTCCAGCATCGAGGCCCAGTTTGTCCCGGCTTCCTGAACTCGTGGCAGGACAACCCGGGTTGATGACCTGACATGACTACCCGTCGCATCACCAGCGTCGCCATTGCCTGCGCAGTGGCGGCGCTGGTGCTTGCCATCGTGGCGACAGCCTCTCTCGCGCTCGGCTCACGTCAGATCGCTCCCACCGTCGTGTGGGATGCCCTGGTCAACGGGGGCGTCAGTCAGGATGCCCAAGTTGTCACGCAGCTGCGCGTCCCCCGTACGATCGCGGCGCTGGTGATCGGTGCGGCGCTCGGATTGGCGGGTTCCATCATGCAGGCGATGACACGTAATCCCCTCGCCGATCCCGGCGTTCTCGGCATCAACGCGGGCGCCGCTTTTCTCGTTGTGACGGCGACAGCGGCGACCGGAGTCGCTACCCGCACGGTGACGCTCGGTGCTTCCCTCGTCGGCGCGGGGGTCGCGGCTGGTCTTGTCTTCGCGATTTCCGGCAGTGGGGGCGGATCTCGCTCGCGCCTCGCCCTGGCGGGAATCGCTGTGTCCGCTGCCCTCGCATCGCTGACCCAGGCGGTCCTCGCGGCGAATCAGTTTGCGTTTAACGAATTCCGATATTGGGCGTCGGGATCATTAGAGGGCGTCGACATGGGCTCCGTGGTTGCCGCCGGGGCAGTCATCGCATGCGGCGGTGTGGTTGCTCTCTTGATTACGTCGGCTCTGGGCGTTCTTGCGCTCGGCGATGACGCCGCGGTGAGCCTCGGAGTTCGTGTGCGCCTCATTCGCGTGCTCGGGGTTATAGCCGTTACTGCTCTGGCCGGGGGAGCGACTGCCTTGGGCGGTCCGCTGACGTTTGTTGGCCTCGCAGTACCGCTGATGGTTCGACGCGTTGTCGGCGCTCGGCAGGGCATGATCGCCCTCTGGTCGACCGTCGTGGGTGCTGCGTGGGTGTGCGCCGCCGATGTTCTCTCGCGTCTCGTGCTGGCGCCTTCCGAGGTTCCCGTTGGCGTTATCGTCGCTATGATCGGTGCGCCGTTCTTTATCATTGGGGCGCGCGGAAAGGGCATGTCATGAGACCAGCTCCGTCGCGCTACACAATTGTCTCGCTGCGTCGCGTGTCGGTGCGTGTGCACCGGCGCAGCGCCGCAGTCGTGCTCATCGGGTTCGTTCTTCTGTGTGCATTGGCGGTCTATTCGCTCACTCTCGGTGATTATGGGCTCAGCGCCGCCGATTCATTCCGTCGTCTCCTCGGAGACGGTGGGCCTCGAGATGACTTTTTGGGCGTCTACTTCGTCCAGTCCGTGCGCCTGCCGCGTATGCTCGCGGCGGTGGCTGTTGGTGCGGCACTCGGAATCGCGGGGCGCATCTTCCAGACGATCTCAGGCAATCCGCTCGGTAGCCCCGACATCGTGGGCCTGTCCACGGGGTGCGCGACCGGCGCCCTGATTGCCATCATTATTCTGGGTTCGAGCCCCGCCGTCACAGGAATCGGCGCGTTGCTCGGTGGACTCGCCTCGGGCGCGTTCATCCTCGCGTGCGCGGGAGGCATGCGAGTGACGGGAATCCGCGTCGTCCTCGTGGGAATCGGATGTTCGGCGGCCTTGCGGGCGGTCAATTCGCTGCTCATCGTCAAGGCGCCTCTGGAGGCGGCCCAGCGGGCGCAGCTGTGGAGCGCTGGCTCATTCTCGGGCGTCACCATCGCGCGTCTGACGCCTCTGCTGATCGTGATCGCCGGTGTCGTTGCGGTGTGCGCCGTCTATGCGGTTCCCCTCGGACTTGTCGCGATGGGCGATGACATCGCGACAGGGCTTGGCGTCAGAGTGCGTCAGACCCGCGTGCTCCTCATTGTCGTCGCCATTTTGCTTGTTGCGTCCGCAACTGCGGTCGCCGGGCCGGTCGCCTTCGTTGCTCTGGCGGCTCCGCACGTCGCGCATCGGCTGTGCGCGGCTGGGGGAGTCGGATTTGCCTCCTCCGCCCTCGTTGGCGCTGTGCTCGTGCTGGTCTCTGATATCTGCGCTCAAAGGCTTGTGGCTCCCGCTGAGCTCCCAGTCGGCGTTGTGACCGGCGTCGTCGGAGGTCTGTACCTTCTGTGGTTGTTGATTCGTGAGGTGAAATCGTGACGAAGTCTGTCGTGAACCGGGGCCTGAGCGCCCGGGATATCGTCGTCGGCTACGGGAAGAACGCTCCGATTCTCGAGGGTCTTACCCTGGACGTGCTACCGGGGGAGTTGACCGTCATAGTGGGTCCAAACGCGTGCGGAAAGTCGACTCTGCTGCGTTCGCTGGCCCGCGTGCTTGGTGTTCGCAGTGGTGTGGTCGAGCTGGATGGGCAAAGCGTGGGCGATATGAATCAGAAGGCCCTCGCGCGTCGACTCGGGTTACTTGCGCAGTCGTCGGTCGCTCCCGGCGACATGCTCGTCGAGGATTTGGTTGCGCGTGGCCGCTATCCCTATCAGTCCCTGGTCCACCAGTGGAGTTCACGGGACGACGAGGCCGTGGCTCGCGCGATGCGGGACGCTGGGGTTCGCGACCTGGTGGGGCGCCGGGTTGGCGAGCTGTCGGGCGGCCAACGTCAGCGCGTCTGGATCGCGATGTCGCTTGCTCAGGAGACGGACATTCTTCTCCTCGACGAGCCGACGACGTATCTCGACCTGAATCATCAGCTCGAGGTATTGCGCCTGGCGGAGCGCATGCAGCGTGCGGGCACGACGGTTGTTGCCGTTTTGCATGATCTGCATCTGGCGTTCCGATATGCCACTCACCTCGTTTTTATGAAAGACGGACAGATCGTTGCGCAGGGCGCGCCCACGAGTGTGGTGACTCCGGAGCTTGTGGAGCGGGTTTTTGGGGTCGCGTGCCGCATCATCGATGATCCTGAGACGGGTGCTCCACTGGTGATTCCTCGTCGTTGAGGTGCGTGTGTGTCTAAAAATCTCAAATGTTGACCAGCGGGTCATCAGTGAGCATGATTGTTCGATAATATTGCTCACACTCATAGAGGTAAAGTCGCATAAAATCAGGTAAAATCAGGTGTTGAGCAGGTGTGCCATGAATTTGCTTGTTGCTCGCAATTACATTGTGGGGACGACGCAATAGTATGGTGCTTGTAGCGAGTGGTTACTTGGACACTGACATGATCGTTCCGCGCGTGACTGTGCCGATCGGTTGAGACTATCCCAGACAGAAGGAAACGAATACGCATGACGACACAGGTGCGCTCACAAAGCCGGGGGCTTCGCATGTCCCTGCTTGCACTGACCGCCTCTGCTTCTGTTGTCGGCGGAATGTTTGTCTCCGTTGCCCCTGCCTATAGTGTTGATGGAATCGGCGATGGTGCCGCGCAGTGTGTGACCGCGTCTGAAGAAGGGGCGTCGATCATTGCATCGTCGGTCGTTGCCAGCGGTTCGCAGCTGCATGTGGAAGGCGTCGGTTGGGGTCCCTCGTCGGATGACACTCTGGGATTCGTGATCGTGACGCTTGATGATGGGCACGAGCAGCGTCCCGACGATATTGCGCTTCCGTCCTGGGCTCCCGTGTCAGTGACGCGTAACAAGGCCGCATGGTCGGTAGCAAAGGTTGATGCGGATGGAGCTTTTTCCATTGATCTTGATCTGCCTGCGGCGTGGGTTGTTGGCTCCTCTCACCAGGTGATGATCGGTGACGGTGCGACGGGTAACTATGTCCAGGTTGAGGTGACGGTCGTCGAATCTTCGGCCGAAGCGCGTTCCTGCTCACTGGATCCGACTCAGTCGGCGACCGCCGACGTCGTAGAGCCGAGCGCCGATGCTACTGCGGCACCGACGCCTGACGATGCGGCCGTGAATGCGCCCGCAGATCCTTTCGATCCTGCTGGTGACGATACTGGCTCGACGACTAATGGTGAGACGACTGCTTCTGCATCGTCATCGAGTACCCCGGTGGGTGCGCAGACGCAGACGTCTACGGCTTCGCGCGTGGGCGACGCTACTTCGTCTGCGTCCTCTCCTGCGCCTTCGTCTACTCCGTCGTCGGCGGGGGGCGCGTCCTCTGCCCAGGCCTCGACATCTTCCTCCGGTGGAGCCGCTACCGGCGCTGACCCGACGCCCGAGCCTTCCACTTCTTCTGAGCAGCAGAGTGTGTCCGCATCGCAGATTGGCCCCAAGGCGCATTCTGATCAACAGGCGTCTAATCAGGCCGCCCGCGAGCAGGAATCGCGTCTGAATGGCTGGATCCTCGCGGGGGGTGGCCTGCTTGCGCTCCTTGGCGCAATCGTGACGGTCAGTATTGTTCGACGTCCGCACGGTCTGCTGCGCTAACGACGTCTCACCTGGCGCATTGCGGCGAGAATATGTGCATTAACCGATTGGTGTGCGTTGGAAATTAGCATTCATGCGTCACGCCTGTTACTCTAGTTTCGGAACATGTGCTTCTGAGGATTAAGTCACTAAGGAGAACGGTATGCAGCACGCACGGGCTACTTCTGCCCTTGCCGCGCGCGGGCTTGCGGGGCGCAGTCGCTTGATGAGCCTCCTGATGGGCCTGAGCCTGTTCGCTGCCATTGCGCTCGCGATACCCGGATTTGCTGCTCGAGCGGACGGTAATAACGATTCGATTCCCGTTCCGAACACGACGTTTACTGTCACGATCGAGCATGGCTCGTCATTCGAGTCGACCTACGGAGAAACCGGCTACTGGGGTGTCATGCTCGATTCGGGCCGCGTCACGCCGGTTGAGAAACCGACCTACACCCGTAATGGTGAGACGGTGACCGTCACGGCCGATGATGTGTGGGTTGCCACCAGTCCGGACAATTACACGCTGACCGTCCCGGTTCCCAACGGCAAGAACAATGTTGAGGGCATCACCTGGGAACCCGGTACGAGCCACACCGTTACCGTCCTCATGTTCAAGGAAGGTCGCTCGCTCGTCGATGGCGATCCGGTCACGTATCACGTGCGCGTCTACCAGCCCGCTAGTGACACTGCGCACCCGGCTCATACCGACGCTCCACTTCCGAGCGCGGATCCGACGCACGACAATATCGACGATCCGCTTCCGACCGCCGAGCCTGCCCCCGCGCCGACGACGGAGCCGACCGCTGATCCTGCACCTGCGCCTGAACCAACGACGGAGCCCAGCTCCGATCCTGCGCCCGCGCCCACCACGGAGCAGCCTCCGGCTCCCCAGCCCGACGATCCGCAGCTGCCCGCTGTGCGTCCGACCCCGACTCCCTCTGCAACGCCGACCCCCACCCCGTCGGCGAGCGCGTCCGCTGCAGCTTCGCAGCCTTCCGACACCCCGGTGTCGCCCATCACGGACGTGTCGCAGCTGACTGACGCGAACAAGGGTGGCGTCAGTGCGGCCTTCACCGGTGGACAGCTGACGATCAACGTTCCTTCGGATAAGGCCGTCGCTGGTGACTGGGTCAGCGCAAACATCATGCAGACCGGTGAGGCTCGCTGGCTCCAGGTCGAAGACTCCAACCAGGTGTCCATGGACGTGACGGGCCTGCCGATCGGTGATTACAAGGTCGTCGTGGCTAACCGCCAGCATGAGCTGGTCGGCTGGGCTGAGTTCAAGGTCGCCTCGACCGTGGCCGCCGCCGGTACCGGTTCGTCCGTGGATGCGTCGGGTGGTGTGAAGCTCCATGCGGAGATGCTCTCCTCCTCGCTGGCGGGCAATGAATCTGAAGGTCTCAACGGTTACCTTTTGGGTGCGGGTGCCTGCATGCTGATCCTTGGCGGCCTCGTGGTTGTCCAGGTCCTCTCCGGTCCTAAGATCGGCTCTTCCTCGAGTGGAGTCACTCTGTCCTAAGCTAGGTTTCATGGATCTGTTTGATTCTGAATCTGTCGACGAGTCGGGCGTGCCTGCTTTCAATGCAGGCGCGCCCCTCGCCGTTCGTATGCGCCCGACGACTCTCGGCGAGGTGGTTGGGCAGTCTCACTTACTCGGTGATGGGGCACCGCTCCGCCGCCTGCTCTCACCCGGTTCGGGTGATGGCGTTGCTGTTTCCTCGGTCGTGCTGTGGGGGCCGCCGGGGACGGGTAAGACGACTCTCGCTTATTTGATCGCGCGTGCGTCTGGGCGACGTTTCATTGAGCTGTCCGCGGTGTCCTCCGGCGTGGGCGACGTCCGGCGTGTCGTGGACGATGCGCGTCGCACCCTCGCCAGTGGGGGTGAGGAAACGATTCTGTTCGTTGACGAGGTGCATCGCTTCTCCAAGTCGCAGCAGGATTCGCTGCTTCCGGCGGTTGAGAATCGGTGGGTCGTTCTCGTCGCGGCGACGACGGAGAATCCGTCCTTCTCGGTCATTTCGCCGCTGCTGTCGCGCTCGCTTTTGTTGACGCTGCGTCCCCTGGATGCAGACGCGATCGAAGGACTGATACGCCGTGCGCTGGCAGATGAGCGTGGCCTCGGCGGTCGCTTCGCTATCACCGACGAGGCAGTGGCTGGCCTTGTGCGCCTGGCGGGCTCGGATGCGCGTAAGTCTTTGACCCTCCTCGAGGCCGCCGCGGGCGTCGCCAGCGATGACGGATCGGGAGAGATTTCGGTTGCGAGCGTCGAAGCGGCAGCCAACCAAGCCCTCGTCCGGTGGAGCAGGGATCAGCATTACGACGTAGCAAGCGCGTTCATTAAGTCGATGCGCGGGTCCGATGTGGACGCCTCGCTGCACTATCTCGCCCGCATGATCGAGGCCGGGGAAGACCCGCGCTTCATCGCGCGGCGCATCATGATCGCAGCGTCCGAAGAAATTGGCATGGCTGCTCCCGAGGTTCTCACGACGTGTGTGAGTGTCGCGCAGGGCGTTGCTCTCATCGGTATGCCTGAGGCTCGTCTCCTGCTCGCCCAGGCCGTCGTCGCCGTAGCGACGGCCCCGAAGTCGAATGCGACCTATTTGGCGATTGACCGCGCGATCGCCGACGTGCGTGCTGGACGTGGGGGAGCGGTACCGGAGCATCTGCGTGACGCGCACTATGCCGGTGCGAAGACTCTGGGCCATGGCGACGGGTACCTCTACGCCCACGATCAGCCTCATCATGTTGCCGCCCAGCAGTACCTTCCGGACGATCTGGACGGTACGCAGTACTACGAGCCAACCGACAACGGACATGAGGCGATGCTCACGAAGCGGCTCGGTGTGATTCGCAATCTGCTGAAAAGACGCTAGGATGGAACAGTTGTCCGCACCAGCGGGCACCTGGGGCCTTAGCCGACGGATCGACGCGATCCTGGAGTTGGCCCCATGCCGGGATTCCCGGCATGACATGAGAAACAGGAAGAAGAAACATGGCAACGAATCGTTCCCGCAAGCAGGTGCGCGAGTCTCGCGCCCTCGGTCTGGCTCTGACCCCCAAGGCCGTCCGCTACTTCGAGAAGCGCCCCTACGGCCCCGGTGAGCACGGCCGCACCCGCCGCCGCCAGGACTCCGACTACGCCGTTCGTCTGAAGGAAAAGCAGCGTCTGCGCGCTCAGTACGGCATCCGTGAGTCGCAGCTGCGCCGCGCCTTCGAAGAGGCCCGTCGCACCGCCGGCCTGACCGGTGAGAACCTGGTCGAGCTGCTCGAGATGCGTCTCGACGCCCTCGTCCTGCGCGCTGGCTTCGCCCGCACCATCCAGCAGGCCCGCCAGTTCGTCGTGCACCGTCACATCCTCGTTGACGGCAAGATCGTCGACCGTCCGTCGTTCCGCGTGAAGCCCGGTCAGACCCTGCAGGTCAAGCCGAAGTCGCAGACCACGGTTCCCTTCGAGATCGCCGCTGAGGGTATTCACCGCGACGTGCTGCCCGCCGTCCCCGAGTACCTCGATGTCGAGCTGTCCCGCCTCAAGGCGACCCTGGTGCGTCGCCCCAAGCGTGCTGAGGTCCCCGTGACCGTCGACGTCCAGATGGTCGTCGAGCACTACTCGCGCTGACACTAGTCGACTCCGCGCCCCCGAGCGACGCTCGGGGGCGCGGTTTTTTCTTTCATTCCACTGTCCGATTGCGCGCGCCGATGTGTCGTGAGCGGCGCCAACCGTCTAACATGGGGGACTATGCGTACGTCTGAAATCCGCACCCGCTGGCTCGACTACTTCGAGAAGCAGGGTCATGAGATTCGTCCTTCCGTTTCTCTCGTCTCTCCCGAGCCCTCGATTCTGTTCACGATCGCGGGCATGGTTCCGTTCATCCCCTACATCACGGGCGTTGAGCCCGCGCCGTGGCCGCGCGCCGCGTCGGTCCAGAAGTGCATCCGCACGAACGACATCGACAACGTCGGCAAGACGACCCGTCACGGCACGTTCTTCCAGATGAACGGCAACTTCTCCTTCGGCGATTACTTCAAGGAAGGTGCGATCAACTACGCGTGGGAGCTGCTGACTGGCTCGCGCGACGAGGGCAAGTACGGCCTGGATGGCGATCGCTTCTGGGTGACCCTGTGGGATCAGGACGACGAGGCTTTCGACGTGCTGACGAAGCAGATCGGCATGGACCCCAAGCACATCGTGCGATTGCCGCGCGAGGAGAACTTCTGGGACACGGGCCAGCCCGGCCCCGCGGGTCCGTGCGCCGAGTGGCACTACGACCGCGGTCCCGCGTACGGCCCCGAGGCCGTGGGCGGTACCGTCGACCCGGGTGGCGACCGCTACCTCGAGGTGTGGAACCTGGTGTTCGACCAGTACATGCGTGGTGAGGGTTCCGGCAAGGACTACCCGCTGCTGGGTGAGCTGGACAAGAAGGCGATCGATACGGGCGCTGGCCTGGAGCGTCTGGCTTTCGTCATGCAGGACAAGCCCAACATGTACGAGATCGACGAGGTCTTCCCCGTCATCGAGGCCGCCATGCAGATGAGCGGTAAGCGCTACGGTCTGGGCGCCGCTGGCCCTGAGGCTGGCGCTGCCTATGACGACGACGTGCGCATGCGTGTCGTGGCCGACCACGTGCGTTCCTCGCTCATGCTGATTGGCGACGGGGTGCGTCCCGGTAACGATGGCCGCGGCTACGTGCTGCGTCGCCTGATCCGCCGCGCCGTTCGCTCGATGCGTCTGCTGGGTGTCGACGAGGCAACCATGCCGACTCTGCTGACGGCCTCGAAGGACGCGATGAAGGCGTCCTACCCCGAGCTGGAGACCAACTGGAAGACGATCTCCGAAGTCGCGTACGCGGAGGAAGATGCGTTCCGTCGCACCCTCAGCGCCGGTACGACGATCCTGGATGCGGCGGTTGCAACGGCGAAGGAATCGAAGGGCGCCCCCGTGATTTCTGGTGCGTCGGCGTTCTCGCTGCACGACACCTACGGCTTCCCGATTGACCTGACCCTCGAGATGGCCGCCGAGCAGGGCGTGTCGGTCGACGAGGAGGGCTTCCGCACTCTGATGGCCGAGCAGAAGGAGCGCGCACGCGCCGACGCTCGCTCGAAGAAGACCGGACACACGGATGTTCGCGTCTTCCACGACATCGAAAAGGCGATGGGTGGCGGCTCAACGTTCCTGGGCTACACGGAGCAGGCCGCCGAGGCGACCGTGGAGGCTCTGCTCGTTGATGGTGTGGCGGCTCCCGCTGCGAGTGCTCCCGCCGAGGTTGAGGTCATTCTCGATCGCACTCCGTTCTACGCGGAAATGGGTGGCCAGCTCGCCGACCACGGCACGATCCGTCTCGCTGGCGGTGGCGTCGTTGAGGTTCACGACGTGCAGGCTCCTATCCGTGGCCTGAGCGTTCACCGTGGCACCCTGACCGAGGGCGGCATGACGGTGGGGGAGAAAGCCTACGCCGAGATTGACGGCCAGCGTCGTCTCGCCATTGCGCGTGCTCACACCGCGACCCACATGGTGTATGCGGGCCTGCGTAACGTCGTGTCGGAGGATGCCACCCAGGCGGGTTCGGAGAACTCGCCGTCGCGTCTGCGCTTCGACTTCCGCCACGGGTCCGCTCTTGAGGGCTCGCAGCTGAGCGACATCGAGGCTCTCGTCAACGAGAAGCTTGCCGAGGATCTTGCCGTGACCACCGAGGTCATGAGCATCGATGCCGCGCGTGAAGCTGGTGCGATCGCGCTGTTTGGTGAGAAGTATGGTTCCGAGGTTCGCGTCGTCACCATCGGTGATGGCTTTGACCGTGAGCTGTGCGGTGGCACCCACGTGCCGACGACCGGTCACATCGGCCGCATCACGGTGCTCTCCGAGGGATCCGTCGGCTCGGGCGTGCGTCGTATCGACGCCCTGGTGGGCGACGGCGCATACGAGTTCCAGGCCAAGGAACACGCGCTCGTCAACCAGCTCTCCCAGCTCGTGGGCGGCCGCGCTGATGAACTGCCCGAGCGCATTGAGTCGCTGCTGACCAAGCTGCGCGAGTCCGAGAAGGAGCTCGAGAAGGTCCGCACGGCACAGGCTCTGAGCCAGGGTGCCGATCTGGCGGCTTCCGCGAAGGCTATCGGTCCCGTGACCGTCGTCGCCTCCTCGGTCGGTGAGATGCCCTCCGCGGACGCTCTGCGTACCCTTGCGCTCGATGTGCGTGACCGCCTCGGCAATGAGCGCGGGACCGTCGTTGCCCTCGGTGGCGTCGTCGGTGGTAAGCCTTCGCTGGTCGTCGCGACGAACGAGGCAGCGCGTGAGGCGTTGGTGAAGGCCGGTGCGCTGGTTCGCGCCGTCGGCAAATACATGGGCGGTGGCGGCGGTGGCCGTGACGACATCGCTCAGGGCGGCGGCACCAAGCCTGAGGGTATTGCCGACGCGATCGACGCGATCCGCAAGGAAATCGAGGCTCTGTGAGTATTCGTCGGGGTATTCGCATCGGCGTGGACGTCGGCACCGTGCGTGTCGGCGTCAGCCGGTGCGACCCCGACGGTATTCTCACGATGCCTGTCGAAACTCTTCACAGGGCTCCCGATCTGTCCGATCTTGATCGCTTAGCCGACATTGTGCGTAGCCACGACGCGATCGAGGTGATCGTTGGACTTCCTCGGCACTTACGTGGGGGAGAGGGGATCTCCGCGAAGGGTGCGCGTAAGTATGCGCGCCGCATTAAGAAGCTTGTTCCCGATGTCCGCGTGGCGATGGTCGACGAACGCATGACGTCCAATCAGGCGCATGCGCGTCTTCGTGCATCTGGGATTCCTGAGATCGAGCATCGCAGCGTCATCGACCAGGTCGCGGCGCAGATCATTTTGGAACAGGCACTCGAGCTCGAACGGATGGGCGGTCGAGCTCCCGGTGAGGAAATCATCCTCGAACCAAGCGAAGGAGCGCACGCATGAGTACGCCTCCCCCTTACCCCTTCCGTTCTCGTCGCGAGATTCACTCCGGCGAGCGAAAGGTCTATTCGGATGCCGAGCTACACGAGCAGCATGCATCGCAGGACACGACCGCGACGCCCGCTCAGGGAACCGACTTGCATGGCGGTGCCTCTCGTGACGAGGCCCTGGCGCCCGTTGCGGCAACGGCGCGGGGTGGGCGCACACTTCCCTCTTTCGACGAAGTGACCGATACCGGAGCGACTCCTCGCGTGTCTGTCTCTGGTACCCGTGCTCGCGGTGGAGCACAGGCCGTCGAGACGCCGTCTGAGACGACCGGCATGCGTTCGCGCAGGCTTGCGAGCGAGCGTCGAGCGGCGCGCAAGCGGAAGCGCCGTCGTCGCGTGCGTTCATTCTTCATCATCGTTCTGGTTCTCGGATTGCTCGCGGGTGCCAGCTACGTCGCCTACGACCAGCTCTTTAATTCCTCGACGACCGCATCGGACGACTTCCCGGGTCCCGGTTCCGGCTCCGTCGAGGTCACGATCGATGAGGAATCGTCGGGTCGTGCGATTGGCCAGACTCTCGTGGATGCCGGGGTCGTCAAGTCCGTGGGTGCTTTCGTTCGCCAGTTTGAAACGAACCGTGCGGCAATGTCGATTCGTCCCGGTACGTACCGACTGAAGCTGCAGATGAGCGCTTCCGGTGCACTCGCCGCGCTGCTGGATGAAACGAACCGCGTTGACTCGACGGTGACGGTTGGGTCCGGTCAGAAGCTGTCGGAAGTCAAGCAGCGCATTGTCGATATCATGGGCGTGTCCGAGGCTGAGGTCGATGCGGCGTTTGCCGATACAGAGGCAATTGGACTTCCCTCCGAGGCTGGGGGAAACGCGGAAGGCTGGCTTCTGCCCGGCTCCTACGAAGTCGGCGAGACAGATACGCCGACAACCGTGATTGCACGCATGGTCAAGGGAACGATCGATGAACTGGACCGCCTAGGCGTTGCACCCGCCGACCGCGAGACCGTCCTCATCAAGGCTTCCATCGTCGACGGTGAAATGAACATCGACAAGTACATGCCGATGGTCGCTCGCGTCATCGAGAATCGTCTGGCTGACACGAACGGTGAGACGAAGGGCATGCTCGGCATGGACTCCACGGTGCTCTACGGCGTTGGCAAGACCAGCGGCGTGCCCGATCAAGCAGACCTCGACAACGACAACCCGTACAACACACGACTGCAC
>ERZ1699254.374-NODE-374-length-18319-cov-3.489281_pt1 | contig 18319 bp, 9 predicted proteins | sample MGYA00581522_ERZ1699254 | MGnify/ENA primary metagenome ERZ1699254 (study PRJEB42319, sample SAMD00040329) | human oral metagenome | material: saliva | host: Homo sapiens | study: EMG produced TPA metagenomics assembly of PRJDB4115 data set (Metgenomic analysis of... | reverse complement strand
ACTCCAGGCCGTTCGCACCCAGCGTCGGGAGGGCCTCATTCAGGGCCGAGGCGCGCTCGGGCAGGCCGAGGATGAAGAAGCGCGTGAGGACCGCGGCGGGGTCGGTCGCGCCCGCGAGCTCGACGAGAGCGGGCAGGCGCGAGTCGCGCATGAGGGCGGACAGCGCACCCTCGCTGATCAGGGTCTGCAGGTTCTCAACGGTCCACGTCGAAGCGATCACGTCGGCGCGCAGGCGCCCAATCAGGTCGCGGTCGAGGGCGGGGACGGGTACGGAAGTCGTCATGACTCAAGCCTATCCCCACGCGTACAATGCGCGGGTACCCAACCAGGAGCCTCACGCCCCTCTCAGAGGAGGAAACCTCATGTCCGGTGGACTTGTCGCACTGCTCGACGATATCGCGACCCTCGCGAAGGTCACGGCCTCGTCGATCGACGACGTCGCGGCCAACGCGGTCAAGGCCTCCTCGAAGGCGGTGGGCGTGGTCATCGACGACACCGCGGTGACGCCTCAGTACGTATCGGGCCTGAGCCCGGCGCGCGAGCTGCCCATCATCGGCAAGATCGCGCGCGGCTCCCTCATCAACAAGCTGTTCATCATCCTGCCGATCGCGCTCCTGCTCACGTGGCTGGCCCCGCAGGCCCTCCCATTCCTGCTGATCGTGGGCGGCGCGTACCTGTGCTTCGAGGGCGGCGAGAAGGTCCTCGAGAAGCTCGGCTGGCTGCCCGGCCACCACGAGGAGCACGACGAGGGTGGTGCCACATCCGCCGAGGAGCTCGAGAAGGGCATCGTCGCCTCCGCGACCCGCACCGACCTGATCCTCAGCGCCGAAATCATGCTCGTATCCATGGCCGGACTGTCCAACGAAACCGGCATCATGCGCGTCGCCGTCCTCATCGCGGTCGCCTTCTTCATGACGTTCTTCGTGTACGGCCTCGTCGCGCTGCTGGTCAAGGCGGACGACTTCGGCCTCCACCTGGCGAAGGGCGCGCTGGATCCCGAGGGCAACCGCCCCGGCCCCGTCGACAACGTCGGCCGCACGATCGTGCGCGTCATGCCGCACATCTTCAACGTGATCGGCGTCGTCGGCACGGTCGCGATGCTGTGGGTCGGCGGCCACCTGGTCATCGAGAACCTCGCCGAGGTCGGTGTGCCCGTCTTCCACCACGTCCTCGAGGCCGCCGAGCACGCGGTGTCCGGCGCGGGCGGTTTCGTGACCTGGCTGGTCGAGACTCTCCTGTCCGGCATCTTCGGTGTCATTCTGGGAGCCGTCATCGCGTGGATCGTCGTCGGCGCTTCCACGCTCGTGCGTCGGGCGCGCACGAAGGCCTGATCGCCTGTCGTTTCACGAGGCCGGGGCGTGGTCGCGAGGATCAGCCCCGGCCTCGTCGTTGATCGCACTGCGCGAAAGGTGACACATAACCCCTACGCAAGGCGGGACTTAAGTACTACCCTTGGAGTCAACAGACAAACGACGACGACGCCCAGGAGGAGCATCATGACCGTCTACACCCTGCCCGAACTTCCCTACGATTACGCCGCTCTCGAGCCCCACATCTCCGGCCGCATCATGGAGCTGCACCACGACAAGCACCACGCCAACTACGTGGCCGGCGCGAACGCGGCCCTCGAGAAGCTGGCTGCTGCCCGCGAGTCCGGCGACTTCGCTGCGATCAACCTGTGGGAGAAGAACCTGGCCTTCAACCTGGGCGGTCACACCAACCACTCCATCTTCTGGACCAACATGACCGGCGAGGGCGCCTCGCGCCCCGAGGGTGAGCTCGGTGCCGCCATCGACGAGTTCTTCGGCTCCTTTGAGTCCTTCCAGGCGCAGTTCGCCGCCGCCGCACTGGGCCTGCAGGGCTCCGGCTGGGCCGTCCTCGCGTGGGACACCGTGGGCAAGCGCCTCGTGACCTACCAGATGACCGACCAGCAGGGCAACATCCCGGTCGCGACCGTGCCGCTGCTCATGATCGACATGTGGGAGCACGCCTTCTACCTGGATTACCTCAACGTCAAGGCCGACTACGTCAAGGCCTGGTGGAACCTGGTCAACTGGGAGAACGTCGCAGAGCGTTTCGCAGCAGCCCTGTGATCACTGCTTGTTTGTTTTAAAGGTTGTGGCCCCCGCCTGAAGGCCGGGGCCACAACTCTATCCACTGATGGAGTGACCAGCTGCTCAAAGGCTTGAGCTCAGACGTGTCTGGAGCTCTCGGTATTGTGCAAGCTTTTGTGGAACATCAGCGATGTAGCTGATCAGCATGACTTCATCGACGCGGTGGTTACGCGCAAAGTTCGCAATCGTTTGAGCAACCTGGTCGTAGGTGCCGATGATGATCGAGCGATCGCGCTGTGCCCATCGCAGTGCGTCTTCTCGGTCTTCGGCGCTCATCTGCTCGGGTCGCTGGAACCGCACGGGGCGTCCCAGTCGTAAACACATGCGGAAGCTCAATGCGGGAAGTGCTTGTTCTAGGGCTTCCGCTTCAGTTTCTGCAGCGCTCACCGCGAGCGCGGAAAGCGTCTGTCCTTCACCTTCACCCAGATTTTCGGGCAGGTGTGCGCGGTAGTGGTCCATGACCTCGGGCTGTTGCTGGCCGCTAAAGAACTGCGCGTAGGCGTAGTTCATGTTTCGAGTCCCCGCCCAGGCCGCGCTCTGGCCTGAAGACCCCAGCAACCACAGTTCGGGAAGCTCATCGGGATGCGGGTAGACATCCACCGAGGCGTAGGGGTGCCCCTCCGGCAAAGTCCCTCGCATGAAAGCCAAAGTTTCATCGATCAGAGCATTGATCGCACCAGGATCAATTGTTGTGCCCTGATTGAGCGCGCGGGCGGAGATCATGTCACCGCCGGGGGCTCGTCCCAATCCCATGTCGACGCGTCCGGGGAACAAGGTGGCCAGAGTGAAGAACTTTTCTGCCATCTGTAAGCTGCCCTGATGCATAGCCATCACGCCACCCGAACCAATGCGAATACGCGAGGTTCGGTCCAGAAGGTGAGTCATCACCAGCTCGGGAGCGGACGACATAAAGACCGGTGTGTTGTGGTGCTCTGCGATCCAGAAGCGATGGAAACCCATCTCTTCTAGTCCGCGAGCCAAGGACACCATGTCTTCCAGTGCCTGATGCGGAGTCGATCCGTCAAAAAGCGGAACCTGTTCCAGTGCTGAGAGGCGCATTGTTACCCTTCCGTTTCACAAAATATCCGCTACTTAAACACGGTTATTCCTGAGGATACTCCGCCAGGAAGGAGCACACTGAACTCAGCGGAAAGCAGCACCCCGCCTCGGCGGAATTGCAGGCATGCCCAAGCCGACCACGCGGTGTCCCTCGCCATCAGAAGAACCACCACCGGATCCACACCCGCAACCACCACTGGAGGCACCAGCGACGGCCTCGCCGCCCAGGTCTTCAGAATCAAAATCGATCCCGACCAACTGCAGCACGCCATCTTCTTCACCATCACGCTCGGCGGCATTGTGCTGTTGGACAGCGGTTGCCAGCATCAGCTTGATTCGGTTGAGCTGATTGACTTCCGAGGCACCCGGATCGTAGTCGACCGCGACAATGTTTGCTTGCGGGTAACGGTTGCGCAGCGCGCGGAACATGCCCTTTCCAACGATGTGGTTCGGTAGGCATGCAAATGGCTGTGCGCAGATGATATTCGGGCATCCGTGTTCGATCATGTCGACCATCTCGGCCGTCAAGTACCAGCCTTCACCGGCCTGGTTCCCAAGGCGCGCGATGTCCTCTGAGCGCGAGATCATCTCTTCGATGTCGCGATGGGCTTCAAACTTCCCATTTGTCTCTTCGAAGGCCTTGTGAACTGGGATTTCATACTTCTTGAGCAGCCACAGAGCCATTGGCATGATCTTGCGCTGTTTACCGTCGATCCCCAGGTTCTCGTAATCCCACTCCGCGCTGTCCGACGCGGTCGACACCGTCAAGGGCTGGTGGAAGAACTGAGCGTTCGCGCTGACGCCGCGGCCGTTGTTTCTGAGCTGAGGCTCGGGCACTAACTGCCCGGCCACCGCACACAACGAGAGGCGGGATCCTTCGGGGTCCCGCCTCTCGTTGTATCACTGAGCATCTGGAAGGCGGCGGGAGGCCTGCGAGCCCGTCAGGACCTGCTTCTGTGAACGCATCCTGCGCGCGTTAACCCGGTGGGTGACTGTGCGGGCAGGCTGCCCACCACGCCACCAATGGGGTTTAGCCGTGCATCAGCGGGGGTGCCAGTAGATGGGCCCAGCTGCCAGTCCCACGGCGAGAAAAAACTCGCCCGACACGGCCCCTCCAGCGACATCTCCGCGAAAAAACTCGCCCAGCACGCCTGAAAACAGCGTTTTTCGCCCGTTTAGGCTTGCAGGGCGAACTTTTTCGCACACCGCAGCAGAAATAGAGGACGCTGGGCGAACTGTTTCGCGCGTGTGCGCTGATAGAGCCGAGCAGGGTGAGTTGTGTCCCGCCTGTGGGTCGGGATGGAGCTGGGGTGAAAGAAAAACCGCCCCTGCGTGAGGTGTTGTGGGGTGCCGTGAAATATTCTTCGCCCCGGCACGCCGAAAAGTGCAGTATTTTGCCCATTTTGAGCGAGCAGGGGCGATATTTCTTTCACTGAGGACGTGAGTCAAGCGGTGGGGCGCCCTGCTGGGGCGATATTTCTTCCATGGAGGCTCGCTGGAAGTGGCGGTGGTTGCCGTGGAGTGCCTCGATGAGACCGATACCCCCATGCCGCGTGTCAGTGCCTGGTTGCGGCACCCGTGGGTGGTGGCTGGGACTGCCTCAGAAAAGTCGCACGTAATTCGATTGGGTTAAGTTTCAATAAAGTCTGAAAACGTTGCAATTCCAACGATCTGATTTTCGAATTTGAAAGGGGTGTGGGGGAATTGCATGCGAAATTGGGTGTGGGCGCAGAAATGATGTGCGTTAGGGTTGGCTGCCAGAGATGGGGTTCAAGTAGGAGACAGGCTGCGGTGCCCGCGGGCGGCGTCGGGGCCTGCCCGGACAACGAGCCGACGCGCCAAGCCACACGTCAACACACCAGGTCCCACCGGTGTGGAGGGCGCCGGAGGGCCGTGAGGGGCCTGGCTGCGGTGCCCGTGGGCGGTGGCGGGGCCTGGCCGGGCTTCGAGGCGACGCACAAGCACACGTCAGTGACCCAGCCCCACTGGTGTGGAGGGCGCCGGAGGGACCGGAGGGCACGGGCGGGCTTCGAGGCGCGGCGCCGAACGAAGTGAGGTCGCCTAGCCTCGCGGGCGGCCGGGGCCTCCGGCGCCCGGAACACCCGTGGGGCCACACAGCCACACAGCCACACGGCACGCCGCGTCGGCATAACAAAACCGCCCGGCCCCAATGGGGCCGGGCGGCAGTGGCGGTAGCGCTGGGATTTGAACCCAGGGTGGCTGTGACACCACACAGCATTTCGAGTGCTGCACCTTCGGCCGCTCGGACACGCTACCTTACCCGGATACTCTACTACACCCTCCCCCCGCGCGCGCAAATCGACCGGGCGTGCTGGGAGCAGGGCCACACCGCAGCCTGAAAGCAGGGCCACACAGCAGTCCAGAAGCCGGGCCACACCACAACCGACAACCAGAGCCACACAGCCACAGGATCACACACCGCACATGAAACGGACACGACCTCACCGTTTAGATTGATTGAAAACGAGATGAAGTAACCGCATACCATTCACGACCACTCATAAATGCACTACTCTTGCAGGGTATCTATTCAAGGCAGCGAAAGGATTTTTCGTGTCTGCGCCAAACGCGACGAAGCAAACGTCGCTCAAAGAACTGACCCTCCGCGGCATCATCCTCGGCGGCATTATTACGCTGCTGTTCACGGCCGCGAACGTCTACCTGGGTCTGAAGGTCGGCCTGACGTTTGCGACGTCGATCCCGGCAGCCGTCATCTCGATGGCGGTTCTGCGCTTCTGGGGCGACCACACGGTCCAGGAGAACAACATCGTCCAGACCATCGCCTCGGCGGCCGGCACCCTGTCGGCGGTCATCTTCGTTCTCCCCGGCCTCGTGATTGTCGGCTGGTGGAGCGGCTTCCCCTACTGGGAGACCATGTTCGTGTGTGCGGTCGGCGGTGCGCTGGGCGTCATGTACTCGATCCCCCTGCGCCGTGCGCTCGTGACCGGCTCGGATCTGCCCTACCCGGAGGGTGTGGCAGGCGCTGAGATTCTGAAGGTCGGCGACGCCCAGGATGCGGGCGAGGACAACAAGCGCGGCCTCCTGGCGATCACCTGGGGCGCCCTGGCCTCGGCCGCGATGGCGCTTCTGGGCTACATGAAGGTTGTGGCCTCCGAGGTTGGCACGGCCTTCAGGATTGGCTCGACGGGCACGATGATTTCCACCTCCCTGTCTCTCGCTCTGATCGGCGTGGGCCACCTTGTCGGCATGACGGTCGGCATCGCGATGCTGATCGGCATGGTCACCTCCTACGGTGTCCTGCTGCCCCTGTACGCGAACGGCCAGCTGGAAGGTGCCGAGGACCTGACCTCGGCCCTGTCCACGGTGTTCAAGTCGGACGTGCGTTTCATCGGCGCGGGCGTCATGGCGGTCGCCGCTATCTGGACGCTCATCAAGATCATGGGCCCGATCGCCCGCGGCATGTCCGAGTCGCTGCGCGCCTCGCGCGGCACGAAGGAGGACGGCGCGCAGGTCGACCGCACCGAGCAGGACATTCCCGGCAAGTGGGTTATCGTCTCCATCTTCGTGGCCATGATTCCGATCGCCGGCCTGCTGTGGTGGTTCATGCGCGGCACGCAGATCGAGCACAATACGGCTGTTCTGATCGCCATTTCGGTTCTCTTCATTCTGCTCGCCGGCCTTCTGGTTGCGGCGGTCTGCGGTTACATGGCCGGCCTGATCGGCTCGTCGAACTCGCCGGTCTCCGGTGTCGGCCTGCTGGTCGTCGTCATCACGGCGGTCGTCATCCTGGCGGTGCACGGCCGCGGCTCGACCACGGAAGAGAACACGGCGCTCATCGCCTACACGCTCTTCACCTCGGCCATCGTCTTCTGCATTGCGACGATCGCGAACGATAACCTGCAGGACCTCAAGACGGGCCAGCTGGTGGGCGCGACCCCGTGGAAGCAGCAGGTCGCCCTGGTTATCGGCGTCGTCTTCGGCGCGCTGATCATTCCCCCGGTCCTGGAGCTCATGCAGAACTCCTTCGGTTTCCAGGGCGCTCCTGGCGCCGGACCGGACGCGCTGGCGGCCCCGCAGGCCTCGCTGATTTCCTCGCTCGCCAAGGGTGTGCTCGGCGGCGGCATCGACTGGAAGCTCCTGGGTATCGGCGCTGCGATCGGCGTTGTCGTCATCATCATTGACGAGATTCTGCGCCCCGCATCGAAGGGCAAGCTCGCCCTGCCCCCGCTGGCTGTCGGCATGGGCATTTACCTGCCCGCTTCCCTGACGGTCCTGATCCCGATCGGTGCGCTCGTTGGCTTCCTGTACAACAGGTGGGCTGATAAGCAGGCGGACGTGGAGCGCGCGAAGCGTTTCGGCACGCTGGCTGCGACCGGCCTGATCGTGGGCGAGTCCCTGTTCGGCGTCGTCTACGCGGGCATCGCGGGCGCGACGGGCTCGGAGTCGCCGCTGGCGCTGCCGTTCATCGGCGATGGCTTCACACCGATCGCGAACGTGCTGGGCCTCGTGTTCTTCGCGGGCGCGACGTGGCTGCTCTACAACTTCGCCCGTAAGATCACGCGCGACTCGGATCGCGAGTCCGCCTCGAAGTAAGCGCGCGGCGCACACGCGAGGGGCCGACCCCGCGTCACACTTCACCCCGGCCTCGTTCCTCCTCTCAGGGACGAGGCCGGGGTTCGTTATGCCCGAACGCCACCTCCCCGGAACGGTAATTTTGCCCATCGCAGTGACCATAAATCCCACGATGTGGTCTCCGTCCCACTTGTCACCCGTAGATATTCCGCATGTCAAGGCACATTTGCCCACATTTCGAAAATATTGCCATTTCATGACCAATCATTAAATGGTACTTTTATTACATGAAGCACATCCCGGAACCAGACGTTGCATGGCTGCGGGACCCGGGGGCGTCGGTGAACCGCCTGACGGTGCACTCGACGTGGAGGTCGCGCAGGCCGCTTCAAATGCTGTCCAGCACCTGGCAGGTCACGGGTGCGTCTGGCACTCCCGCCGAGTTGATCAAGCGCACTCCCCTTCAGCGTGATTTCGAGGCGACGTCGGTGCCCGGCGTGCTGGAGATGGACGGCGCATGGGTGCGCCGAGAGGAAGAGGCCCGCAGGCTGGACGAGGAGGGGGGCCCGGACCGGGTGCGCGCCTCGATCCTGCGCCGTGAGTTCATCCTTGACGCGCCCCTCAAGGACGCGGCAGAGCGCGGCTGGACCATGACGCTGACCTTCGGTGGTTTCACGGGTCCCCTGTACGCGTGGGTCGACGGAACGTTCGTGGGCTTTTGCGCGGACGGTTTCATCCCCACCGCCTTCGACGTGACGGACGCGCTGCAGCCGACGCACACCCACGCGATCGCCGTGCTTCTCATGGATTCTCCGGCGTGCTGCCACGGCCTCTTCCGCGAGGTCTCGCTCGAGGCTCGCCCGCCCGCGCACCTCATCGACGTGATCCCGCAGGCCTCGCACGACGGCACGAGCGGGTCTGTGCTCCTGCGCGTCGAGTGCTCCGAGGCCTCGAACACCTCAACGATCCGCGCCGCGCTGCTGGGCGAGGGCCAGCAGCAGGAGATCTGGTCCGCGAGCGCCCCGGCCGGTGAGGACCTCGAGGCGAGCGGCGTGGGCGTGCTCCCGTGGAGCGCCGAGGAGCCGGTGCTGTACACGCTGGTCGTGACGTTGAGCGACGAGGAGGCGGGCACGCAGGACACGATCGCCCTGCAGGTGGGCTTCCGGGATCTGACGGCGACCCCCGAGGGCTTGCGCCTGGGCGGGCGCCCGCTGACGCTGCGCGGCGTGCGCCGCAACGAGTGCGATGGGCGCACCGGGCTCGCGGTGGGCCTGCAGGATATGCTCGATGACATCGTGTGGTGCAAGCGCCACGGCGTGAACGCGGTTGCGATCGAGCAGGGGCCCGCGCACGCGCGCTTCTACGAATTGGCGGACCTGTACGGCCTGTACATCATTGGCCGGGCGTCGACGATGTACGAGCCCGGAGTCGCGCGCGACGAGGCGATCGAGGCGATGATCCGCCGGGATCGCGCGCACCCGAGCGTGATCGCGTGGAACGTGGGCGAGGCGGACGAGGAGATCCGCACCGCCCGCGCGCTGGATCCGACGCGCCCGGAATACGCGGACACGGACTTCCCGCTGCTGAGCGAGGTGCGCGCCGAGGAGCTGCACTACGCGCCGGTGACGGTGGCGCCCTCGTATTCGGGGGTGACGGTTCGCAATCACATGACCTTCACGCCGACGTCCGACCTGGAGTTCCTGTGCCGCGTCGTCGAAGACGGCCGCGTCACGTGGGAGTACCCGGCGTTCCTAGACGTCGCACCCGGGGAGACGGGGTTCCTCCCGGTGGCATGGCCGGCCTCGGGCATGCGCGAGGTGTCGGTGCGCCTGTCGTACGGGACGTGCTGGGCGCCGGCTGGGTTTGAGATCGGTCGCGGGGTCATGCCCGCGCCGTAAACATCGGACGAGGCCGGGGACAGTGCGCACGAGGAGGTGTGCACGCGAAGGGGGACGGAGCCTGCCAGCTCCGTCCCCCTCTCAGCGTCTCGGCTGAGTCAGCGGAAGGCCGCCCGCCTGCTCGGGATCGTCGGCATGCCGAGCATGACCGAACCGGACCCGCCGCATGACGCGGGTTCTTCGGCGTCCACGAGCTGCAGGACGTCGCCGTCGCGTGCCTGCGGGTCCTGCAGGGCGGTGGCGAGCATGAGCTTGATGCGGTTGAGCTGGTTGACCTCGGAGGCACCCGGGTCGTAGTCGACGGCCACGATGTTGGCCTCGGGGTAGCGGGTGCGCAGCGCGCGGAACATGCCCTTGCCAACGACGTGGTTAGGCAGGCACGCGAAGGGCTGGGCGCAGATGATGTTCGGGCAGCCGTGCTCGATCATGTCAACCATCTCGGCGGTCAGGTACCAGCCTTCGCCGGCCTGGTTACCCAGGCGCGCAATGTCCTGGGAACGCTCGATCATCTCTTCGATGGGCCGGTGCGCCTCGAACTTGCCGTTCGTCGCGGCAAACGCGCGGTGCACGGGCTTCTCGTACTTCTTGAGCGCCCACAAAACGATCGGCATGATGTAGCGCTGCTTGCCCTCGATGCCCAGGTTCTCCTTGTCCCACGCGGCGGTGGCCACGGAGTTGTGGAAGAACTGCATGAGGCCGGGCAGTTCGGCCTCGCAGCCCTCGGCTTCGATGACGTCGACGGCGTGGTTGTTGGCGTCGGGGTGGAACTTCACGAGGATTTCGCCAACCAGGCCGACGCGCGGCTTGCGGGGAATGTCGCGCAGGGGGAGGGCGTCGAAGGCGCGCACGCACTCTCGGATGATCTTCCCGTAGGAGACGCGTCCGCCCAGGGCGGCCACGCGTCCCGAGGTGATCCACTCCTGGACGTAGCCGTCCCACGTGCGGTACAGGTCCATCGCGGAGCCGGGGGTGGCCTCGTAGGGGCGCACGCGCAGCAGCATCGACTGGATGGCGTCGCCGATGACGAAGGCCTGAATGGCCTTGTGGAGGTGGGCGACGCCCAGGTGGAAGCCGGGGTTGTCCTCGATACCTTGGACGGACAGTGCGATGACCGGCACCTGCGGGTATCCGGCGTCGCGCAGGCCCTTACGTAGGAGGGCCGCGTAGTTACTGGCGCGGCACATGCCGCCCGTCTGCGTGATGCCGACGGCGGTACGGTCGGGGTCGGCGCGCCCGGAGATGAACTCGTCGAGGAGCTGGCCAATGACGACGATCGCCGGGTAGCACGAGTCGTTGTTGACGTATTTCAGGCCAACCTCCATGGAGGTGCGGCTCGTGTGCTCCAGGACGCGCACCTTCAGGCCCGCGCTCGCGAACAGCGGGGTGAGGAAGCGGAAGTGGATCGGGGACATCTGGGGCGCGAGGATCTCGTATCCGGCCTCGCGCATCTCCTCGGTGAAGACGGCGCGGGGCTTGATGTGCCCGGCCTCCTCCTCGCGGGCGGCGTCGCCGGAGGGGTCGCGCAGGGTGGCCGTGTCGACGGAACCCGACACCAGGCCCACGGACGAGGCGGGGGCCAGTTCCGCTCCATCCGCGCCGTTGTCGCCGTCCCCGGCCCCGGCCTCGTCGATCGCGGAGGCGAGGGAGGCGCGCTCGGTGATCGCCGCGTCGAGGGAGCGCAGGCGGATCTTCGCGGCGCCCAGGTTGGAGACCTCGTCGATCTTGAGCACGGTGTGCACGTCGCCGCGGCCCTCGAGGATCTCCTGGACCTGGTCGGCGGTGATCGCGTCGACGCCGCAGCCGAAGGAGTTGAGCTGGACCATCTCGAGGTCGGGCTCGTCGCCGACGCGGGCGGCGGCCTCGTAGAGGCGCGAGTGGTAGGACCACTGGTCGAGGACGCGCAGGGGTCGTTCGAGGCGGGCATCGATGATGGAATCCTCGGTGAGGACAGCCATGCCGAGGCCGACGATCACCTCGGGGATGCCGTGGTTGATCTCGGGGTCGAGGTGGTAGGGGCGGCCCGCGAGCACGATGCCGCGCACGCCGTGCTCACGCATCCACTCGATGGTTTCGACGCCCTTCGCGCGGATTTCGGCCTTGACGGCGGCGTCTTCCTCCCAGGCCTTGTCGAGGGCGGCCTTCATCTCCTCGACGGGGATGTCGTAGCCGTACTGCTTGAAGGTCTTGGACAGATGCGCGGGCAGGTACTCGCGGTTACCGAAGTTGACGAAGGGGCTGATGAACTGGGTGCCCGGCTCCAAGAGGCGCTCCATGTTGTTGCGGATGACCTCGGGGTAGGTCGCCACGATGGGGCAGTTGAAGGAGTTTTCGGACTCGGTGAGCTTCTGCTCGAAGTCGACGCAGGGGTAGAAGATCGTCGTGATGCCCTTGTCCAGCAGGGACTCGATATGTCCGTGGACCAGCTTGGCCGGGTAGCACACGTTCTCCGAGGGGATGGACTCCATGCCGGTCTCGAAGAGGTCGTGGTTGGAGCGGCCCGAAATCATGACGCGGAAACCGAGCTCGGTGAGCATCGTGAACCAGAACGGGTAGTTCTCGTACATGCCGAGAACGCGCGGGATGCCGATGTCGCCGCGGAAGGCCTTTTTCTCGGTGAGGCGGCGGTAGCCGAAGATCCGCTTGTACTTCCAGTCGTAGAGGTTGGGCAGGTCCGACTTCTTGGGCACGCGCTCCAGGGATGCGCCGCGCTCGCAGCGGTTGCCCGACACGTGGCGCTCGCCGTTGGAGAAGGTCGAGATGGTCATCTGGCAGTGGTTCTGGCACAGGCGGCAGGTCTTGCGCGTGGTGTCGACGCCGAAGCCCTCGAGGGCCTCGATCGTCGCGAGTGTCGAGGTCCCCTCCCCCGTGTCGTGCATGCGCGCGGTCAGGGCCGCGCCGTACGCGCCCATGAGGCCGGCGATGTCGGGGCGCACGACCTCGCGGCCGGTGAGCAGCTCGAAGGCGCGCAGCACGGAGTCGTTGAGGAAGGTGCCGCCCTGGACGACGACGCGCTCACCCAGGTCCGAGGGCTCCTTGAGCTTGATGACCTTGTAGAGGGCGTTACGCACGACGGAGTAGGACAGGCCGGCGCTGATGTCGCGCACGTCCGCGCCTTCCTTCTGCGCCTGCTTGACGGAGGAGTTCATGAACACCGTGCATCGGGTGCCCAGGTCCACGGGGGACTCGGACTCCATGGCCATGCGCGCGAAGGAGCGCACGTCGGTGCCCATCGTCTGCGCGAAGGTCTGCAGGAAGGAGCCGCAGCCCGAGGAGCAGGCCTCGTTGACGGAGATGGAGTCCACCGCGTGGTCGCGGATGCGCAGGTACTTCATGTCCTGGCCGCCGATGTCGATGACGGAGGTGACGCCGGGGCAAATGAATTCGGCTGCGCGGTAGTGGGCCATCGTCTCGATCTCGCCCTCGTCCATGGTCAGGGCGGCCTTGACGAGGCCTTCGCCGTAGCCGGTCGCGCACGAGCGGCCGATCTCGCAGCCCTCGGGCAGCGCGCTTCTCACGGCGCGCACGATGTCAACGGCCGCGGCCACGGGGTCGCCCTCGTTGGAGGCATAGTGAGTGAACACGATTCGGTCCTGGGAGTCGATGACGACGGCCTTGATCGTCGTCGAACCCGCGTCGATGCCGAGCCAGCAGCGGCCCTCGGCCTCGTCGAGGCTGGCCTTGGGGATGACGTCGAGGCTGTGGCGGGCAATGAACTCCTCGCGGTCCTCGGGGGTCGCGAAGAGGGGGGCCATGCGCGGGGACTCGACCTGCACGGGAGCGGCGGCGAGGCGCTCCATGAGGGTCGTGAGCTTGTCGCCGCGGGCGTCGACGGAGGTGGCGCCCGCTTCCTCGGCCTGGGGCACCTTCTTGGCGGCCTCCTTCTCGGCGAGGAGGGCCGCGCCGATCGCGACGTAGAGCTGGGCGTCATCGGGGGTGACGAAGGCGTCGGCCTTGGGCAGGAGCGCCTTGTAGGCCTCACGCAGGGCGGGCAGGAAGTGCAGGGGGCCGCCGAGGAACATGACGGTTCCGCGGATCGGGCGCCCGCACGCCAGGCCGGCGATGGTCTGGGTGGCGACGGCGTTGAAGATGGAGGCGGCCAGGTCCTCGTGGGCGGCACCCTGGTTGATGAGGGGCTGGATGTCGGACTTGGCGAAGACGCCGCAGCGCGAGGCGATCGGGTAGAGCTGGGTGTGGCGGGTCGCCAGCTCGCCGAGGCCGGAGGCGTCCGTGTGCAGGAGGGTCGCCATCTGGTCGATGAATGCGCCGGTGCCGCCCGCGCACGTGCCGTTCATTCGCTGCTCGGGGGTGGGGTGCAGGTAGGTGAGCTTGGCGTCCTCGCCGCCCAGCTCGATGACGACGTCGACTTCGGGGTGGAGGCGCTGGGTGGCCTCGGTGCCCGCGATGACCTCCTGGACGAAGGGGATCCCCATGGCGCGAGCGGTCGTCAGGCCGCCGGATCCGGTGATGGCCGCGTGGACACGGGCGCCGGGCAGGGCGCGCTCGACGTCGGCGAGGAGGGCCCCCAGGGATGCACGCACGTCTGCGTTGTGGCGGCGGTAGTCGGAGAAAAGGCGGCGGTTCCCGTCCAAAACGACGGCCTTCACCGTCGTCGAGCCGACGTCGATGCCGAGCTGATAGGGGCGCGTTGCCTCGTGGTGACCCTGTGTTGTCATGGGACCTCCTTGAATCACCCAACAACATAGGTCGCGGGTATTGCCCCGTCAAAGGTATGGATTCCCTTCCCTAAAAACCACAGTAAAACGGCATAGAACCGGGGAAAATCACCTGTCCGACAGCGAAGGGCACGGAGGGGAAGCACAACACACCCGACAAGAATTACAACATATGAAGGGTTCCAAAATTAGACTCTTCGACAAGATAGCGGTCTGCCCAGTTTGCCTGCGCCCACGCGGCACCGCGCTGTCTGCCGCACCCACCGCGCCATGGCCTCGGTGCACGCCGTGCCCCACTCTTCCACCCATTAGCCCTCTATTCCGCACGTAAACCCTCTTACCTGCACGTGGGCAGGGCCGCCTGCGTACGGAACAGCGGGTTAGCGTGCGGATCAGAGGTCCCACACTCGGAAATAGCAGGTGAGCGCGCGTCGCGTAGGAAGCATCCGCCAAGAGACGACACGTACACCCCGACTCACGCACGGGCGGCGACGGGGATTGCACGGACCTGGGTGGCCTTGACGCTCGCCCACAGGGAATCACCGACACCGAGGCCCAGGTCGGCCCACGCGGACGCCGTGACCCTGGCGGTCACCGAGACTCCGCCCGCGAGCGCGACGCGCACGCTGACGAGGGAGCCGTTGACGTCGATGCCTGCGACGACGCCGGGGAGGACGCTTCGCGGCGAGGCGTGGGATTCTTCACGGGAGAGGGCGATGGCCTCGGGTGGGAAGGTCAGAGCGATGCGCGCCGACTCTTCTCCGGAGGTGGTACCGTCGGAGGCCGCCCACAGCGTCCCCTCGCCGACGCGCACGCCGACGAGGCCGGGGCGGGCGACAGCGGGGCCGGTGACGATGTTGAGTCCGGCCAGGCGGGCCGCGAACACCGACGTGGGCGAGGCGAGCACGCGGGCGGGTTCGCCCTCCTCGACGATGCGCCCCTCCCCCATGACGATCATGTGGGAAGCGAGGGCCAGGACTTCGGCGATGTCGTGCGAGACGAGCAGGGTCGTGATGCCCGCGCCCGTGAGGCGCTCGCGCAGGACGGCGGAGACCTGGGCGGTGGCCTCGACGTCGAGGGCGGCCGTGGGCTCGTCGAGGATGAGCACATCGGGGCGGAACACGAGTGCGCGGGCGATGGCGACACGGGCGGCTTGGCCGCCGGACAGGTCGGAGGCACGCTTGTGGGCGAGGTCGGCGATACCCACGGCGTGCAACTGCTCGAGGGCGGCGGCACGGGCCTCAGCTCGACCGACGCCGCGCACGCGTAGCGGGAACGCGACGTTGTTGAGGACGCTCATGTGCGTGAAGATGCACGGTGCCTGGGAGACCATGGCAACGCCGCGCCGCCGCGCAGGCACGAAGGTAGCGGCGTCGTCGACGAGGCGCTCGCCGATCTGCGCGCGGCCGGAGTCGAGCCGCAGGGTCCCGGCGACAACTTGGGCGAGGGTAGACTTGCCCGCACCGTTGTGCCCGACGACGGCTGTCACGAGGCCGGGGCTCAGTTGCACATCCACGTCCCAGCCGCGCTCATTCACCGTCCCGGCGACGTGGACAGCGGCGGCGGAAGCGTCTTCACCGGAATCGCCGATGCCGGATTCCGGGTCAGCCGCCAGAGATCCCTCGGCGCGAGCACCCGAGTCAACCCCGGACGCAGAACCGCACCCCGACCTCGTCGATGACAGACGTGAACGCACGAGGGAGGCGACACTCCCCCACGGGGTTTCCGTCAGCGCAACGACGAGTGCTGCAACACCGAGGAGCACGACGCCGAGCGCGAGGGCCAGGTCGGCGTCGGACTCGCGTGCCAAGTAGATCTGGAGCGGCATCGTGCGGGTCACACCCTGCATGGACCCCGCGAACGTGAGGGTCGCTCCGAACTCGCCGAGGCAGCGGGCCAGCGCAAGGGCAGCACCGCGCCCCAGGCCGGGCAGAACGGTCGGCAGCGTGATCTGCCAGAAGACACGCGAGGGCGAGGCCCCCAGGGAGGAGGCCATCTCGTCGAGGCCGCGCTCACGGGCGCGCAGCGCGGATTCGAGGGTGACGATGAGGAAGGGCAGGGAAACGAAGACCTGCGCGATAACGACGGCTGTCGTCGTAAAAGCGATGTCGAGGCCGGCACTGCTCAGCAGGGCACCCAGCATCGAGCGCCTGCCGAAGGCCGAGAGCAGCGCGATGCCGGCAACGACGGGCGGCAGCGAGAGCGGCAGGGCGACGAGGATGCGGGCGGCGCGCACGCCCCGCCACGAGCGGGACAAGATGAGGGCAGCGGGCACCCCGAGGAGGAGGTCAACGCCGAGGGCCACGGCGCACGTGCGCAGCGACAAGCTCAGGGCAGCGGCGGCCTCGGGCGTCGCAAGCGTGGTCACCAAGCTGGCCCAGTTGACGCGCCCCAGCATGAACGCGAGGGGCAGGACCAGAAAGCACAGGGCGAGCGCGCCGAGGCCCCCCGCCCAGACGGGCAGGGGGCTGACGGCGGGCGTCCTGCATGAGGTCATACGTCGACGCTACTTGACGGCGGGAGTGAAGCCAGCCTCACTGAGGAGGGCCTGGCCTTCGGGGGACAGCACCAGGTCGATCCACTTCTGCCCGTAGTCCTTCTTCGTGGAGGTACTCACGAGCGCGATCGGGTACTCGTTGACGGCCTCGTCAGCACCCTGAATGTCGACGGTGTCGACGGCATCGCCCTCGGCCAGGGCATCGGACTTGTAGACGATGCCGGCGTCGGCCTGGCCGGAGGATACCTTGCCGCGCACGTCGGTGACGGCCTGTTCCTCGGAGACGGGGTGCAGGGTCACGCCGAGCTTCTCGGTGAGGGTCTTGGTGAGCTTGCCGCAGGGGACCTCGGGCGCGCAGATGACCAACTTAACGCCGTCGAGCGAGGAGTCGAGACCGGTGATGCCCGCCGGGTTACCGGGCGTCGTAATGAGGGTGAGGCTGTTAGACGCGAAGAGGGTCTGGTCGTCGACCTGGGAGGCGTCGGCGGCCTTCTTCATGGTGGACTCATTCGCGGTGGCCAGAACATCGACGTCTGCACCCTCGCCGAGCTGGGTGACCAGGTCCTGCGACCCGGCGAAGTTGAAGCGGACATCGACGTCCGGGTAGGCCGCCTCAAAAGAGGATTCGAGTTCCTCGAAGGTCTCGGTCAGCGAGGCGGCGGCGTAGACGTTGAGAACGACCTCGCGGGAGGGGACCGTTGCGTTGTCGGACGAGGCCGTGGAATCAGCAGCAGGGGTAGAGCCGGAGGTGCAGGCGGCCAAGGCCAGGGCGGCAGCACCCACGAGGGGGAGGAAGCGGAGGGAACGCACAGGGATCTCCTTTTGAGAGGGGATTGAACGCGATAAATCTAACAAGCGCGATGCAGCCAGGCAACAGGCTGCCGCGACAGTAATCTGCCGACGCTGAACGCCTTCATTTTCAAGGAAAATACCCCTACCTATTAAATTTGCTCTCACCCCGCTTAAAAAGACTCACGGGAGATCGCCGACCTCCGATCCACCACACGAACAGCACCCGGAGCGCACAAGCCAGCAATTGCCTCGGCCCCACCGGACATAAAACGCGCCCACACCCCGTGCCCTCATCGCCCTCTCACACCCATGAAAGGGACTAGGATCACACTCATACGTAACCACTTCTCGGAGGACACCATGCCCACATCCGTCGACTACGACCTGAGCCAGATCAACGCCCACATCATCGCCTACTCGGACCGCATCCAGCGCGGCACGAAGGAGGATCGGGCGACCCCCGCATGCGTTGGAGCGCTGACTACGGCAGGCCTGGACCAGGTGACGATGGCCGCGATCCCCGAGAGCGCCGACGTCCTCGACACGGAAATCCGCGAGGCACTCGCCGCTGGCGCGCGTTTCATCCTGATCCTGGGGGGCTCAGGCTTCGGCGTGGGCAACTATGCGCCCGAAGTCGTCCGCTCGATCATCGAGGTCGAGATCCCCGGCATCGCCGAGCAGATCCGCGCACACGGCCTCGCCAATACCCCCCTGTCGGGCCTGTCCCGCGAG
>ERZ1699254.353-NODE-353-length-19156-cov-2.786747_pt1 | contig 19156 bp, 17 predicted proteins | sample MGYA00581522_ERZ1699254 | MGnify/ENA primary metagenome ERZ1699254 (study PRJEB42319, sample SAMD00040329) | human oral metagenome | material: saliva | host: Homo sapiens | study: EMG produced TPA metagenomics assembly of PRJDB4115 data set (Metgenomic analysis of... | reverse complement strand
GTATCCGATGGTGATGTGGCGGGTTTAAAATCAGCGACGATTCGTGTCAGTGGCGAATATGCTTTCGGTTGGTTACGTACGGAAACCGGTATTCATCGTTTAGTGCGCAAAAGCCCATTCGACTCTAATAATCGACGTCATACATCGTTTGCAGCGGCTTTCGTTTATCCAGAAATTGATGACGATATTGATATTGAAATCAATCCGGCTGATTTACGTATTGACGTTTATCGTGCATCTGGTGCGGGTGGTCAGCACGTCAATAAAACTGAAAGTGCGGTGCGAATTACTCACATGCCAAGTGGGATTGTTGTGCAATGTCAAAACGATCGTTCTCAACACAAGAATAAAGATCAAGCTATGAAGCAGTTAAAAGCGAAATTGTATGAGCTTGAGTTACAAAAGAAAAATGCGGACAAACAAGCGATGGAAGATAATAAATCTGATATTGGTTGGGGCAGCCAAATTCGTTCTTATGTGTTAGATGATGCACGTATTAAGGATCTCCGCACAGGCGTTGAAAATCGTAATACACAAGCCGTGCTAGATGGCGATCTTGACCGCTTTATTGAAGCAAGCTTAAAAGCGGGACTTTAATCATCTCTTATACAAAAAAGTGCGGTCAATTTTAACCGCACTTTTTTATTACACTTCTTCTTTTTCTTTCACTTTCGTCTTGCCAAGTACCGTATCTTTCATCACCGTCAACAATTCTTTTTGCACATGAGAAAGTTTTGGTTTTTCCGACTTTTCAAATGCCAATGGGCGACAAAACTCCATAGCCTTAATGCCCAATCGAGCTGTTAATAATCCTACGCCAATCCCCTGTGCAGCGCGTGCGGAAAATTTCGCGGTAATATCTTGTGAAAGCCAATCCATGCCTAAATCTTGCACAATCTCCGTTGCCCCTGCAAAAGCAAGATTCACTAACACCATTCTAAGTAAGCGAAGACGGGTAAAATACCCAAGCTCAATCCCATAAATCGCTGCAATTTTATTGATTAAACGAATATTTCGCCACGCAATAAAAAACATATCAATAACGGCCAAAGGACTAATTGCCACAATCACAGCAGATTCTGCCGACATTTTTGTAATCAGTTTTTTCGCTTTTTGATCAAAAGACTGTAACACCGTCTTACTGAATAAATGGGTGACTTCGCGAGCAGAATAACTTTCATTCAGCTGTTTTTCCCATTGGACAATTGAGGGATGTTGCGAATCCAATTTTAAGGTATCAGCAATCGATAAACACAAGGCTTTTCCTTTCTCGCTATCCTGTTCAGAAAAAACTTGATGATTTTTAACCGCACTTTCACCTATTAATCGCTGACTTTGTTCTTGTAAATTCAAACGCTTTTTGAGTTTCACTAAACGTCGCCATTCTGCGATAATTTCAGATAAACCAAACAGCACTACCACAAAACTCACTAACGCAAAAGCAAGGTAAATCCATTGTTGGTTCTGATAACTGTCCCAAATCCATTGAACAGATTGTGCAACCGTCGCCCCTAAAAATAAAAGTGCGGTCAATTTTAAAACCGTTTTCCAACCACTCGCTTTTGGCTTCACTATTTGTTCAAATTGCTCGTCCAATAACTCCCCTTCTAAAGGTTCATTATCGATGGTTGTTTCAACATTATAAAATTCCTGCTTAGGCAGAATTTCTTCCTCTTCTGGTTGTTGAGATTGTGTGAAAATTTGTTTTGTCATTATTCTTTCCAATAAAAATAGAAACGGTATTTTACTTCGAATTTCTTTAGCAAATCTTAAATGGCTGAAATAAAAAAGCAATATTGACTAGAAAATAAAATGAGCTACTATAGTCATGTCCACAATTAGTTTATCTAATGTGTTAAGTTTTAACTGTTAACTAAGAAGGATCTTTTCATGAAGAAACTTATCGCCACTGCGGTGCTCTCCGCATGTTCCATGGCTTACGCCAATACCGACATTCCAAACTACAATACCGATTCTCATCTGTATGAATTCACTCAAACTTATGACTTAGTTGCGCCAAAAGGTTCGCAAGGACAAGCGAATCTGTGGGTGCCTTTACCATTTAATGGTGAGTATCAACAGGTAAAATCTATCCATTTTGAAGGTAACTATTTGGATGCCTATGTGACAGAAAACAACAAATATGGTGCGAAAACGCTCTTTGCAACTTGGGATAAAGATGCACAAAAACGCGATTTAAAAATCACAATGGTGATTGAAACCAAAGATCGTGAACCTATGGTTAAAGGTGCATTAGAAAATTACAAGCCACCAAAAGAGATTCACTATTCTGTTGATGTACAAGAATATTTAAAACCGACTCAACATATTAAAACTGATGGCATTGTGAAACAGTTCGCCGATAAAATTGTGGGCACTGAAACTAATCCATTGAAAAAAGCTGAGTTGATTCACCAATGGATCGTCAATAATATGGAACGTGATAATTCCGTTTTAGGCTGTGGCGATGGTGATGTAGAAAAAATTCTGACCACTGGTGTGTTAAAAGGTAAATGTACTGATATTAACTCTGTTTTCGTTGCACTTGCTCGTGCCAGCGGTATTCCTGCTCGTGAAATTTTCGGTATTCGTTTAGGTGCGGCGGATAAAATGGGCAAATACTCCAAAGGTGCATTCGGTAGTGCGGACGAACATGGCGTAGCAAACGTAAGCGGTGGTCAGCATTGTCGTGCTGAGTTCTATCTTGCGGGCTTCGGCTGGGTGCCTGTTGATTCTGCAGACGTGGCAAAAATGCGTTGAGCAGAGAAAAAATCGGTTGACGATAAGGATACACAAGCCGTTGCCAAATACCTATTCGGTAACTGGGAAGCTAACTGGGTAGGCTTTAACCATGCTCGCGACTTCGATTTATATCCGCAACCAGAACTTGCCCCACTCAATAACTTTGGCTATCCGTACGCTGAAGTGGGTGGTGACCCGTTAAATTCCTTTGACCCGAAAGAATTTAAATATGACTACGTCTCTAAAAAGCTCTAATAAATCTTTTTGGGTTGCGATTGCCACCGCGCTAAGTGCTGCGGTGGCATCAACCTTGTGCTGTATTGCGCCTTTAATCTATTTAGTATTTGGCGTGTCATCCACATGGTTGATTGGCTTGGGTGAATATGATTATTTACGCATTCCGATGCTTATCGTTTCACTATGCGCCTTTGCCTACGGCTTTTGGTTGCTGATGTTTTCCAAAAAAATCATTTGCAGCAAATACATTTCCCGTAAAAAGCTCATTGTTTTGTATTGGATTGTATTTATCGTCATGCTCTTTTTCTTAACTTATCCAACCATTTTACCGTGGATTTTAGAGCTTTCTAATTAGGAACAAAAAATGAAGAAATTAACGACCGCACTTTTGCTCTCATTGTTCACCTTCTCTGTTGCACAGGCAGAAGAAACAAAGCAAGTTGTGCTAAAAGTAAATGAAATGAACTGCCAGCTTTGTGCTTATTTAGTGAATAAAGAATTACGCAATATTGATGGCGTGATTTCCACTAAAGCCTCCATTAAAGACAGAACGGTGACTGTAGTAGAAGATCCGAAAGTTTCTGATGAGCAATTGATTCATGCGATTCACAAACTGGAATATACGGCGGAAGTGGTCAAGTAAAGCGGTAAAAATAAAAGTGCGGTCAATTTTGTGAAGTTTTAAAACTCATTAAAATTGACCGCACTTTATATCTGGACATTTAAAATACATTCTACTCAAATATCAATCTATCCAATACTTTTGAACTCGTACTTGTTGAAATATTGACGAAATTACCATCGCTTATTTCTAGCTTCAATTATCAAAACTAAAGTTGCCATTGCAGCAGACATATTTAACCAAAAAAATGCTGTTTTCTTAAAATCAGAAAAAGAATAATCATCAAGCTTTAGAATAATTTCAAATAAACTATATATGAATGTAAAAGATGTAAAACAAATAATAAATATAATTACCCAAAATATAAGATATTGAAGTAATAGCTTAGTTTTCAATATTCCTCCCGATATATAGGCTCATTATTAAATATATTACTACTTTAGCTATGTTCCAAGCCACTGCTAATGGCTAGATATGATGTTGCATTGCGTTTAAACACAAAGTGCGGTCAATTTGACCGCACTTTTTTATCTTTAGAAATAGATTTATTTAATCACGCCACATGCCATACGTGGGCCGCCACCGCCAAGTGGAGCTGGATGATCTGAGTGGTTGTCACCACCTGCGTGAATCATAATAGAATGACCACGAACTTCATCTAATTTTTTAAGACGTGGCGCTAAAACAGGGTTAGTTGCTGTACCATCATGTAATACAGTTAAAGCCGGTAAGTCACCTAAATGAGCATCATCTTGCCATGGATAACCATGTTGTTTTGCACCTTTAGGATCCCAGTGACCACCAGCCGCTAAACCCGCTGTTAATTTACCGTCTTTTTCTTTTGGATCACAGCTTGGATTTTCATGAATGTGGAAACCATGTAAACCTTCAGCTAAACCTTGTAGATTTGGTGTAAATACTAAACCATAATTTGATTCAGTAATAGTTACAGTCCCTACATCTTTGTTACCATTTGCAGGATCTAATTGTTGTACTTTTACTTCGATTGAAGGACCTGCTGGTTTTGCCATATGGTCATGTGCATTTGCCACGCCAGCAGCACAAATTCCGCTGATTGCTAATGCTAAGAGAGTTTTCATTTTCATTATAAGCTCCTTTACTTTAGAAAGACTCAAATTAATTCTACCTAAATACCAATAAAAAAATAGTGGTTTATATTAAATATTTGACAATTAAATTGATTTGACTTTTCTATCAATCAAACCTATCCGCCAATAAAAACTGTAAAACTGCATCCATTCTTAAATGCGGGATGCTTTCACCTTGTTGTAAAACTTGAGGTTCAAAGGAATCAAAATCAAAAGATTGTTTTGACCAGAACTCTGCATTAGGTAATTTACTTGGTACAGAACCCGGATAAAGCGTAATAAGTTGCTTATCTACAGAACGTACTCCTTGAATAGCTTTGATTTGTTTACCGTTTTGATTAACTAAAACTTGCTTTGTCGCTCGAATCGCAGCAATTGCTGTGTATTCTGTATCAATTCCTTCAAATTCTACATGACGACCGCCTTCTTGCACCAATTGGCGCATCAGGCTAATTAAGTTTTGAATTTGATCTGTCGTGATATGATCGGCTTTTGTTGCCACAAACATGAGCTTATCAATATTCGGGGAAAACAAGCGATTAAGTAAATTGCGTTTGCCATAATGGAAATTTTTGAAAAGCTGATTAAGCCCTGTTTGCATATCAATAAAAGCTTGTTGGCTATGATTCAGTGGCGTTAAGCAATCCGCTAGAATCACTTGGCGATCAAAAGTAGAAAAATAATTTTCATAAAAGCCTTTCACCACCTTATTACGATAATAATCATATCGCTTATTTAGCACGGCAAAATAGCTATTGGATTTCGCCTCTCTTTTTAGTTTTTGCCATTGCTCCTCGGACAAATGCAATAACGGGAAAAATTGTAATACAGGTGCACCTTCTAATTCTCCAGGCAAGACAAATCTACCTGGTTGAATAAATTGCATTCCTTCTGCTTTGCAGGCAAGTAAATAATCAGTATAAGATTTTGCAATCTGCGCTAAAACATCTTCATTGACGACCGCACTTAGGTCGAGTTTTTTCAGTTTATCCAACCAATCTTGCGCAAACTGTTGGCGAACACCCGATGTAATTTTGGCTTGTTCGAGTGACCATTGTTGAAAGTCTAGATTCAGCAGAGGTAAATCCAATAGCCATTCACCAGGATAATCAAAAATATCCAAATATAATGTGCCACGTTCTTTAAAATGGCGAAGTAAGCCCGATTGGCGTTCAAAACGAATAGCAAGACGTGTTTCACTTACCCCTCGAGTAGATTGGCACCATTGTGGTGGATTATTCATTAAATCATTGAGATTCGCTTCATAATCAAAACGTGGAATACTTAAATCCTGCTGAGGCACACGTTTTACCGCTAAAATAGATTGATTTCGGGCAGCCTCAAATAGAGGAAGATGTGCATTTCCCTCTTGATTAATATGTAACAATTGATTAATTAAGCTTGTAATGAAGGCTGTTTTACCGCTTCGACTTAGTCCTGTCACAGCCAAACGTAAAGTGCGGTCAAATCCACGATTGATTATTTGATTAATTTCCCGATTAATTGATTTAAACATATCCTAAAAATCCAATAACTAGCCATTTTTGCCAAGATATTTTACAATTCACTCAATTTATCACAAAACGGTCTTTAATAATAAAGCTATGTTACGTCGAAATGTCACTTTTTGTTTTTTATTGTGTGGGTTGAGCCAAATTAATCTGGCACAAGCCGCGCCAAGCATACCCAAAATGCTGACAGAAAACGGCTTAACATACTGCACAAATGCATCGGGTTTTTCCTTTAACCCGCAAACTGCAGACGCCGGCACCAGTATGAATGTGGTGACTGATCAAATTTATAACAAACTGTTTGATATTAAAGATCACAGTGCCGCACTCGTTCCAGTGTTAGCACAATCCTATTCTCTTTCATCTGATGGTAAACAAATTCTCATTAATCTTCGTAAAGGGGTAAAATTCCATCGTACCCCTTGGTTTACCCCTACACGTGACTTTAATGCAGAAGATGTGGTCTTTTCGATTAATCGTGTTTTAGGGCATGATACTTACCTACCAACACTTTCAGATGATGTGGTCACCTATAAAAATCCACAATATAGAATCTTCCATGAGCAAGCCAAAAAGGTACACTTTCCTTATTTTGAAAGTATTAAGCTGAATCAAAAAATTAAAAGTATCACAGCAACGAATCCTTATCAGGTTAAAATTGATCTGTTTGAACCCGATGCCTCTATTCTTTCCCATCTTGCCAGTCAATACTCTATTATTTTCTCGCAAGAATATGCGTATCAATTAAGTGCGGATGATAATCTCGCCCAATTGGATACGCATCCTGTTGGCACGGGCCCTTATCAAGTGAAAGATTACATTTATAACCAATATGTTCGCTTGGTTCGTAATGAGGATTATTGGAAAAAAGAAGCTAAAATTAAAAATATCATCGTGGATCTTTCTACGGATCGTACGGGACGTTTAATAAAATTCTTTAATAATGAATGCCAAATTGCTTCTTACCCTGAAGTTAGCCAACTCGGTTTATTAAGCGAAAAAGATGATCGCTATTATCTGCAATCTACAGATGGAATGAACTTGGCCTATTTGGCTTTCAATTTCCAAAAGCCATTAATGCAGGATCAAACTATTCGCCAAGCCATTTCGCAAAGCTTAAACCGTTTTAGAATTGTGCGAAATATTTACCACAACACAGCAACGGTGGCAAATAACATTATTCCTGAGATTTCTTGGGCTTCTGCAATTAATACGCCTGATTTTCCTTATGATTATCAACCTGCAGAAGCAGAGAAAACATTACGCGATAAAAAACTCACGTTAAATATGTGGGTGATGAATGAAGAGCAAGTGTATAACCCAGCCCCAATTAAAATGGCGGAGCTCATTAAATGGGATTTAGCCAAAGCCGGCGTGGATGTTAAAGTGCGGTCAGTCACACGTACATATTTAATCGAACAATTACGCAAAGGCACAGAAGATTATGATTTAATCTTAACGGGTTGGCTTGCTGGAAACCTTGATCCTGACGGTTTTATGCGTCCGATTTTAAGTTGTGATACGCAAAATGAAATCACGAATTTATCAAATTGGTGTAATCCTGAATTTGATAAGATGATGAATCGTGCACTGGCGACCAATCATTTATATGAGCGCTCTAAAGCATATAACAATGCACAAGACCTCGTCTTAAACGAATTGCCTATTGTGCCAATTGCAAACGTCAAACGACTTTTGGTCGCACGTGGCAATGTTAAAGGAATTGAGATGACCCCATTTGGTAGCATCAATTTTTCTACCTTGTATTTCATGAAAAATAAGGAGAATAAATAATGCTCGTTTCAGCGATCCGTCATGTGATTTGGGTAAGCATTTTATTATTGGTTTTATCCGTATTAAGTTTTGTGATTTTAATGCGAGATCCGCTCAATGCTGATCTTGTCACAAACAACATTTATAGTGCTTATTATCATTACCTTATATCATTGTTACAGGGCGATTTAGGGATTACCTATAACGGCGGAGAATCCTTAAAAGATTTAATTTTTACGGTATTACCACCCACATTAGAACTCTGTTTTACTGCGCTCTTATTAGCTTGTATCTTAGGTATTCCTCTCGGTGTATTAAGTGCGGTCTATAATCAACGTGTTTTTTCACGTACATTGCAGAGTATATCCAATGTTGGTTTGTCTATTCCGATTTTCTGGTTTGCACCAATTTTGCTTTATGTAGCAGCGATTCAAAGCTGGGAGATCGCAGCCATTGGGCAATATAATTTACTCTATGAAATCAAACCTATCACGGGTTTCCCTATTATTGATGTGTGGTTTGTGGATGTGCCTTACCGAACTAAAATCGTACAAAATGTTTTACAACATCTAGCCTTGCCTACATTAGTGCTTTGTATTCTGCCGACCATGGAATTTATCCGCATCATTCAGCAACGAGCAGATTATTTACTTCAACAAGAATATGCTAAAGCGGCAGCAACACGTGGCTGGTCAAAATGGGCGATTTTAAGACATTATGTTTTCCGCAATACTTTTCCGTTATTAATTCCACAACTTACGCGTGTATTTACCTTAGTATTAACGCAATGTATGTTGGTTGAGACGGTATTAGGCTGGCCAGGAATTGGACGTTGGTTGATTGATGCCGTAACCCAACAAGATTACAACAGTATTTCTGCCGGTGTAGTTGTAATTGGTATTTGTATCATTATTATTGATACCTTCGCCAAGTTGCTCATGTTTGTGTTAGATCCATTGAATAAGAAGGGCTGGTATGCAAGATAGAGAACCTGATGAATTTCGCGAAAGCACCTCCTTCTTTCAGATTTGGTTGCTTTTCCGTCAGAATCGCGTGGCATTATTCTGTTTCTATTTATTTTGTCTTCTGATTTTGACCGCACTTTTTCCTAAACTCATTATGCCTTATAGCGAAAGCATGGAGTTTGTCGGAGAAGAACTCATGCCGCCATCTTGGGTAGAAAAAGGTCGTATTGCTTTTTTCTTTGGTACGGATGATCTTGGTCGTGATGTACTCAGTCGATTAATTATGGGGACACAATATACTCTCGGTTCCTCTCTTTTAGTGGTCATTGCTGTGGCAATTATTGGCGGCGCATTAGGTATTCTTGCCGGTATGTCAGAAGGGATTAAATCCCGTTTCTTAGGTCATATTTTTGATGCGTTTTTATCTATCCCCATTTTGCTGATTGCTATTATTATTTCCACGTTAATGGAACCAAGCTTAATAAATGCCATGTTTGCCACTCTGTTGGCTATTTTGCCTTATTTTGTACATGCGATTTATCAAGCTATTCAGCAAGAACTAAAGAAAGACTACGTACTCTTACTGAAATTAGATGGTATTTCAAACTGGGAATTATTAAAAACGACAATCTTGCCGAATATTAGTGTCGTCTATACGCAAGAAATTTCTCGTGCATTTGTGGTCGCTATTTTAGATATTACGGCACTCAGCTTTATTTCTCTTGGTGCACAACGTCCAATGCCAGAATGGGGCGCAATGATTAAAGATTCGTTAGAGCTGATTTATCTTGCCCCTTGGACAGTTTTATTACCGGGCTTTGCTATTATTTTCACCATTTTATTAAGCATTATTTTTACTAACGGATTGTGTAAAGCAATCAATAAATATTACGAGTAACCCATGGCGCTGTTAGATATTCGCAATCTTAATATTGAAATTCAAACACCAAACGGTCGCATGAAAATTGTGGACAGCGTCAATCTTTCGCTTAATGAAGGGGAAATTCTAGGGCTCGTCGGTGAATCAGGTTCAGGTAAAAGTTTAATCGCTAAAGTAATCAGTAATTCCATTAAAGATAACTGGATTGTCACCGCTGACCGTTTTCGTTTTAATGATGTTGAATTGCTTAAACTGACGCCGAATCAACGTCGAAAAATCGTTGGAAAAGAAATTTCAATGATTTTCCAAAATCCATTAAGCTGCCTTGATCCAAGTCGAAAAATTGGTAAACAGCTTATTCAAAGTATTCCGAATTGGACCTTTAAAGGTCGTTGGTGGCAATGGTTTGGTTGGAAAAAACGTCGCGCAATTGAACTACTACACCGAGTAGGTATCAAAGATCACCAAGATATTATGGCGAGTTATCCTAATGAGCTCACTGAAGGTGAAGGCCAAAAAGTGATGATTGCCGTAGCAGTGGCGAATCAACCTCGATTATTAATTGCGGATGAACCCACTAATTCTTTGGAGTCCATTACGGCATTGCAAATTTTCCGTTTGCTTTCAAGTATGAACCAAAACCAAGGTACAACAATTTTATTAGCCAGTAACGATCTTAAAAGTATCAGTGAATGGTGTGATAGCATTTCCGTCCTTTATTGTGGGCAAAATACAGAGTCTGGGCCGACCGACCAAATATTAGAAATGCCTCATCATCCTTATACACAAGCATTGCTTTACTCTGTTCCCGATTTTAGTCGCCCTTTAGGTTTTAAAAGCAAATTAGGGACATTAGAAGGAACTGTGCCGATTTTAGAACAAATGCCGATTGGCTGTCGTTTAGGACCTCGCTGCCCTTTTGCTCAGCGTGAATGTATTCAAAAACCAAGCCGATATCGCATTAAACAGCATGAGTTTTCCTGCCATCATCCGATTAATCTTCGAGAACGGCAGTTTAAAGATAAAATTGCAACTTCACCGCTTACGCTCAATACCGAATCAAAAGGAAACGAATAATGCCATTATTACAAGTGGAAAATCTCAGTAAAACCTTTGATGAACCCGCAAAACTTTTTGGTTTCGAGCAGTTTTATGCGGTAAAAGACGTCAGCTTTACGCTTAACCGTAAAGAAACGCTTGCGATTATCGGTAAAAATGGTTCGGGTAAATCGACCTTAGTAAAAATGATCGCAGGGATAACTCCTCCTGCTTCAGGAAAAATCTTATTTAATGATTTACCATTACAATTCGAAGATTTTCACTATCGTGCACAGCATATTCGAATGGTTTTCCAAGATGCGAATTCAGCGTTTAACCCGCGTTTAAATATTGGACAAGCCTTAGATGCACCACTACGATTAATTACCGATTGGGATGAAGAGACTCGCAATGAAAAGATCTTTGAAACGCTCTCATTGGTAGGGCTTTATCCTGATTATACGAATCTGAAAATTAAACATCTTTCAGTCAGCCAAAAACAACGGATCGCCTTGGCTCGTGCTCTAATTCTTCAACCCGAGATCATTATTATTGATGATGCATTGAGTACATTAGATGCTTCTGTGCGTATTCAATTGCTTAATCTGATTTTAGATTTACAAGAACATTTAGGCATTTCCTATATTTATATTGGACAAAATTTAGGCATTATCAAACATATTGCAGATCAAGTTTTGGTGATGGATGATGGTGAAATTATCGAATCTGGTACACCAAGAGAGATCTTTTCTAATCCTCAAAATAATATTACTCGCCTGCTTGTAGAAAGCCATTTTGGTCAATTACTTGATGAAAATGCTTGGCAAACAACGACTTCCTAATTCTCTTTAAAATAAGTTAGGCATAGACATCTCAAAAAAACGTCTTTAAAATTGACCGCTCTTTTCATTCTTTTTAACAAAATAGGAAAGCAACTATGCAAGCGTTATTAAAACTCACTAACTTTGTGAGCAAAACTTTCGCACTATGGGCGATTGTTTTTGCTCTTCTCGCCTTTCTCTTCCCAGAGCAATTCAAAATTTTTGCACCCTACATTCCTTACCTTTTAGGTTTGGTGATGTTTGGTATGGGAATTACCTTAACTTTTGCTGATTTCACTGAAGTGGCTAAACACCCTAAATCAGTATTCATTGGTGTAGCAGGGCAATTTATTATTATGCCGGCTATTGCCTTTGGATTAGCAAAAGCCTTTGATTTGCCAGCTGATTTAGCGGTTGGTGTAATTCTTGTGGGTTCTTGCCCAGGTGGTACGTCATCAAACGTAATGACTTATTTAGCGAAAGGTAATACCGCGCTTTCTGTTGCTTGTACCACAATCTCAACCTTACTTTCACCAGTATTAACCCCTGCTATTTTCTATGTATTAGCAAGCCAATGGTTAGATATTGATGCAGGTGCAATGTTTATGTCTGTATTAAAAATGGTATTGTTCCCAATTTTCTTAGGGTTAGTCGTTCGTGCGCTCTTCAAAAAACAGGTGGAGCAAGCAAGCCAAACTATGCCATTAGTCTCTGTTATTTCTATCGTTTTAATCTTGGCAGCCGTTGTAGCAGTAAGTAAGGATAAAATCGTAGAATCAGGCCTATTAATTTTCAGCGTGGTAGTTTTACATAACTGCTTAGGCTATTTAATTGGTTACTTTGCGGCAAAATTATTTAAACTTAATACGGCGGATAGTAAAGCAGTAGCAATTGAAGTGGGTATGCAAAACTCCGGTTTAGGTGCTGCACTGGCAGCTGCTCATTTCAACCCAATTGCCGCGGTACCAAGTGCTTTATTTAGTTTCTGGCACAATGTATCAGGTCCAATTTTGGCAAATATTTTCTCCAATATCAAAAATGAAAAATAAACTAATTGGATAAAAAAAAAGGGCGGAAATTACATTCCGCCCTTTTTTATACTTTACGAATTACTTCACTGAACCACAATTCAAACAATATAAATACTGCCCTTTCGGATCATTAAATTGAGTTAACACATTCAGTTGTTTTTTCACTTGATGTACTTCCTGTGGCAATCCCAACCAATTTGTCAGTAACGCTTGACCTTTTTGTTTAAGCTTGCGATCTAATTTAGCGAAGAAACTATTATCTTCATCAACCAACCATTGTACGCTGAAATTATCCATGTATTTATCAGGATGTTGATTGACTAGTGCGACTACTTTATCAATGGCTACATCAATATCGCCTAATTCATCCACTAAGCCATTTTTCTGTGCATCTTGCCCTAACCAAACTTGGCCCTGAGCAATTTTATCCACTTTATCTTTTGATAATTGACGACCACGGCTCACCACATCTAAGAAACGCTCATAACCATTTTCAATACTAAGCTGGTAAATATCCTGAGTATTTTTACCCAATGGACTTAAAGCTGACGTTTCCGCGAGATCCGTTGTCGCTACACCATCAGTACTCATTCCCATTTTTTTGATTGTATTTTCAAAGGTTGGGAATAATGCAAAAATCCCGATTGAACCCGTAATCGTATTTTTATCTGCCACGATATAGTCGGCAGTTGAAGAAATCCAATAACCACCAGAGGCTGCCATGCCTCCCATGGATACCACAACAGGTTTACCTGCTTTTTGAAGATTTTCGGTTTCCTGGCGAATAATTTCAGAGGCAAACGCACTGCCTCCCGGTGAGTTAACGCGCAGAACAACTGCCTTCACTTTCTCGTTATCGTAGGCCTGTCTTAATAACTTCGCGATGGTATCGCCACCAGCTGATTCTTCATCGCTTTCACCATCAATAATTGTCCCTTCGACATTCACTACCGCAACGATATTTTTTTCATTTGGATCAACAGAGAAACGATCGCCTAAATCAGATAAATAATCTTCAAAATCCACTAATTTGGCTTTGCCTTCTTCACCTTGACCAAAAAGTGCGGTCAATTTTTTATCTAAATCCAATCTTGTCGCAAAATGTGTCACTAACTGACGTTTTTTCACATAAGCCGTTTCATCACCTTTTAGCGTTTTTAAATCACTAATATATTTTTGTGCATTGGGTAATACGTCATTGGCGGCAATATGGCGATTAACCATTAGTGTTTGCATATAGTTTTGCCACATGCCCCCAAGCCATTTTTGCATATTCGCTTTTGCTTCTGGCGACATATCATCACGCAAGAAAGGTTCTACCGCGGACTTATATGTCCCTACACGGAAAATATGTGGTGTAATTTCAAGTTTTTCGAGCATGGATTTAAAGTAAAGGTTTTCCTGACGCAAACCTTGAATACCGACTTGCCCAATCGGATTGAGATAAATGTCATCCGCAAAACTCGCGAGAAAATACTGTGCCTGCGTGTAATTATCAGCATAAGCAATAACCGGCTTTTCTGACTCTTTGAAGCTTTGAATCGCTTTTCCTACATATTCTAATGAGGGAAGATCGCCCCCTTCAAAGTCATTTAAATTCAGCACTAAACCACGAATTCGTTCATCATCTTTCGCAGATAAAATACTTTGCACCACATCAAACGTAGAATATTTATACGAGACCTTTTCATTATTTAAACGTTGAAACTCCTCTGACCAACTCAACATATCCTCTGTGTTATCTGCAAGATAGCCTGTTAAATTTAAATATAATGCACCTTGATCGCCTGATAAAACTTGACTTTTCTTACCATCACTAAAAAGGCTGACAAGCACAATCAACGCTAAAACAAACAGTAAGAACACAAAATTCATCACAAGATTTCGGATAAAGTTGAGCGCTTTACAACAAAATTTCAATACGCTTAAGATGACATTCATGCGAAATTAAACCTTTAAAACAGAAATAAAAATTGTGCGTAGCCTATCATAAAGTCCTATGAAAAACTATGCTATAATCAACCGCACTTAACTAGAAGAAGGAAAATACTATGGATGCATTAACCCTTTTAACACAACGCAAATCGAATAAAAAATTAACTGCACCCGCACCAAGCCAAGTGCAATTAGAACAAATGTTTCAAGCCGCTTTACATGCACCTGATCATGGTAAACTTGAGCCTTATCATTTCGTGGTAATCCAAGGCACAGGTTTAAGTAAATTGGAAAGCTTGCTCAAAGCGGCGGTGACTGAATTTGATTTAGGTGAAGAACGATTAAAAAAAGCAGAAAATTTTGCACGCCGTGCGCCGATGGTCATTGCGGTGATTGCTAAAATTAATCATGAAGTTAAAAAAGTACCAGGTTGGGAACAAATGCTTACTGCAGGTGCAGCAACTTATGCGATTCAACTTGCGGGCAATGCATTGGGTTTTGAAAGTTTTTGGGCAACTGGTCCTCTCGTTGAGGGACGTGAATTACGTGAAGCATTTGGTTGTGACAAAAATGATAAGATCGTTGCCTTATTACAAATTGGTACCGCAGCTGAAAAATTAGAAAGAGACTGTAAACCAAAAGATTTATCACGTTTTGTGAGCCATCTATAAAGATCAAAAAAGGCGGAGATTTCCGCCTTTTCTATTCATGTTATTCAAACTCGCCTTCTAATCCACTTCGGATTTTATTTTCAAACGCTGTATAGTCCACTAAAAACGCATCGTGACCATAATCCGATGGGAATTCGTAAAATCTTAAATCCACGCCTGCTTGCTCTAAAAGCTGTTTACTTTTATGCAAATCAATGGATTTAAATAGTTGATCTGTCGTCACTGAAACTAATGTATAACAGGCTTTAATTCGGGATAAGGCTTCTTTGACATCCGTATACCCTACGCTAGGATCATACAGATCAAGAGCACGCAATAAATGCAAATAGGTGTTAGCATCAAAACGCTCTAAGAATTTTTTACCTTGATAACTCAAATAGGATTCCACTTGAAAGTGATCACCCCAAAATTGTCCTTCAGATTTAGTCGCTCGTCCAAATGCCTTGGCTAACTGTACATCTGTCCGATAAGTTAACATTCCCAACATACGAGCAATAGAAAGACCTTGATTAGGCGGTGTCCCTTCATAATAATCACCATTATTAAAATTCGGATCATTAATGACAGCCTGACGCATCACATGATTAAACCCAATAGCTTCTGCACTGAAGAAAATCGAAGAGCAAAGATTCACAATATTATCCATAAAATCCGGATAATCAATTGCCCATTGTGTAGCTTGCATACCGCCAAAAGAGCCGCCTACTATCGCTTTTAGATGTGTTATACAGAGATAGTCAAGTAACGCTTTTTGTACTTTGATAATATCTTGAACAATAATATTGGGGAACTGACTACCATAAGGTTTTCCCGTAGTGGGATTAATTGAGCTTGGTCCCGTTGTTCCTTTACAACCGCCTAATACATTTGAACAAATGAAAAAATATGTAGATGTGTCAAATGCGAGGCCATCCCCCATAAAATTTTGCCACCAACCATCTTTATTCGGTTCATCAAAATAAGGTTCTGCATCTCCCGTTAAGGCATGACAAATCAATACAGCATTGCTTTTATCTGCATTTAAAGTCCCGTAAGTTTGATACGCGACATTGATAGGCGAAAGCTGCCCACCCAATGTTAATTGGAGGGGATTGTCTTGAAAAAGCACGACATTTTGCACAGCCATTAAAATGATAACCTTTTACGTTGATGATTTAACAATTATCAACAGCTCATGTTTTTTGTCAAGAAATTTTAGACGTTTAGACGTCTAAATATTTCCTTATCAATTTGGTAGACAAATTACACTTGAAATTATTTTGATTTTTCAGTATGTTAGCCATATGCAACTATCCAAAATGCGGTTAAAAATGACCGCACTTTCATGGCTCTCTCGCCTTCCGCTGAAAAAACTCCTCGGCTACGCTTTGGGGTTAGGTTTACTCGTCTTGATTGGTTGCTTCACCATTGATCGTGCTATTAGTTTCTATGTACAAGATCGCGTTTATGAAGACGTTGAAACGCTCCCACATCGCCACTATGCATTAGTATTGGGCACATCCAAATATGTCGCCAAAGGTAAAACCAACAAATATTACGACTACCGTTTGGAAGCATCAAAATACTTAATCGATCAAAATAAAGTTGATTATTTACTGCTAAGTGGTGATAACCGCACGCTTCAATATAACGAGCCTCGTACCATGTTTTTGGACCTACGTAAAATGGGCGTGTCTGAAAGCGTTATGTTTAAAGATTTTGCAGGATTCCGCACCTTAGACTCTGTTGTGCGAGCAAATAAAGTTTTCCAAGTTCCCTCCTTTACGATCATCAGTCAAAAATTCCATTGTGAACGTGCTCTGCTTATTGCTAAACATTATGATATTGATGCCATTTGTTTCACCGCGAAACAGCCAGAAGTTTATTTTGGGACGCGTGTCCGCGAAATGTTTGCTCGCGTGAAAGCCGTATTAGACTTAATCATCGGGGTAAAACCTTATTTTCTTGGCACGCCAGAACCGTTACCAATGCCTACTGAATAGTTAACTATTCTTTAATTTTTACCCTGTTTAATCAAAAAAGATCTAAATAAAAAGATTTTTATACGATTTTTTATCATATTTATTTGACAATTTTTACTTAAATCGCTATTTCTAATAGCCATCATAAAACACAATATCTTACTTTTTTTCATTTTAGAGGATTATCTTATGTCTCATTTATCGGTAGCAAAATTTGGTGGTACATCCGTCGCGAACTATTCCGCTATGCAAGCTTGTGCCAAAATCGTCATTGCAGATCCTAATACTCGCGTTGTCGTGCTTTCTGCATCAGCTGGTGTAACAAACTTATTAGTTGCCTTAGCCAATGGTGTAGAAGCAGAAGAGCGCGCGAAATTAATTGGTGAAGTCCGCCAAATTCAAGAAAACATTTTAAATGAATTAAAAGACGACAGCCGTGTTCGCCCTGTCATTGAAAAATACTTAGAAAATATTACCGCGCTTTCTGAAGCAGCTAGCCTTGCAACATCACTTGCTTTAACTGATGAGCTCATTAGCCACGGTGAAATGATGTCAACGCAAATTTTCATTGAAGTATTAAGAGAATTACAAGCTTCTGCAACTTGGATCGATGTGCGTACTTTAGTGGCAACTAATGATAACTTTGGTAAAGCGGCACCAGATGATGCACAAACTCAAGCGAACTGCGATAATTTATTAAAACCATTAATCGACCGCGGTGAATTAGTCATCACTCAAGGCTTTATCGGTCGTGAACCTGGCGGTAAAACGACGACTTTAGGCCGTGGTGGTAGCGACTACTCTGCTGCACTTTTAGCAGAAGTATTAAACGCAAAAGATGTCTTAATTTGGACTGATGTGGCGGGAATTTATACGACCGATCCACGTATCGTACCAAATGCACAACGTATTGATACCATGAGCTTTGCTGAAGCAGCTGAAATGGCAACCTTTGGGGCGAAAGTATTACACCCTGCGACATTGCTTCCTGCTGTGCGCAGTAATATCCCTGTTTATGTAGGGTCAAGTAAAGCACCAGAAGCTGGCGGTACTTGGGTAACACGTGATCCGCAACCTCGCCCAACATTCCGCGCAATTGCATTACGTCGCGATCAAACCCTATTAACGCTTTCAAGTCTCAGTATGTTACATGCACAAGGCTTCCTAGCAAATGTATTCACTATCTTAGCAAAATATAAAATTTCTGTGGATACGATCACAACCTCTGAAGTAAGCATTGCATTAACCTTAGATAAAACAGGCTCTGCTTCATCTGGTGTAGAATTACTTTCTCCTGAATTATTAGAAGAATTAAGCCAATATTGCACCGTAAAAGTTGATACCGGCTTATCGCTTGTCGCATTAATTGGAAATGATTTACACCTCGCTTCAGGTGTGGCAAAACGTATTTTTGACACTCTTGAAGGCTATAACATTCGCATGATTAGCTATGGCGCAAGCACCAATAATATTTGTATGCTCGCGATGAGCGACAAAGCAAATGACGTGGTTCGTTCATTACACAAATCATTGTTTGAATAAAAATTTACTGAAAGTGCGGTTAAAAATAACCGCACTTTTTTACGTTTAAAATTTGAGATTATGACCAAAAAAGAGTAGAGTAATCGTTTGTCTGATTTATAAACTTACGCAAACTTAAGGCGGAAATTATGGGAAAAAGTGTTGTTGTTCTTGGCGCTCAGTGGGGCGATGAAGGGAAAGGCAAAATCGTTGATTTATTAACAGATCGCGTTAAATATGTGGTGCGTTACCAAGGTGGTCACAACGCAGGTCACACTTTGTTTATTAATGGTGAAAAAACCGTATTACGCTTAATTCCATCAGGTATTTTACGTGATA
>ERZ1699254.333-NODE-333-length-19747-cov-6.632773_pt1 | contig 19747 bp, 20 predicted proteins | sample MGYA00581522_ERZ1699254 | MGnify/ENA primary metagenome ERZ1699254 (study PRJEB42319, sample SAMD00040329) | human oral metagenome | material: saliva | host: Homo sapiens | study: EMG produced TPA metagenomics assembly of PRJDB4115 data set (Metgenomic analysis of... | reverse complement strand
TCTTTGTTACAGCCTTGTAGCTGTGCCGTACTTACGAAGTCACTGGCTTTGCTTGGTGTTTCGTCAAACGCCAAGCCCTGAAAATGCTGGTTTCACGTTCAGGGCTTGGGGCTTTAAATGTTTTTGCCTTCGGCGACGTTCGCCACGTGGCAGGGGTTGGCGCAAAAAAACCGCACCAACCCCGCTTTTTAGCGTTTTTTGGTGCGTGAGCGTCAAGGGGTATCCAAAAAGATTTATAAAGGCAAAAAGCACGCCTTTACAAATCTTTCTGGACGTCCTCCCCCTGACTTGTGTTAGGGTGGTCTATTTGGCTACGTTATATCCATAATAAATAATTACTGCTGCTCCTATTAACGACATTATGCACATCGGCAGAACGAAATATTTAAAAAATCCTCGCCAGCCTTTACGCTCATAGGTCGTTGCCGCCCATATCCCTAAAAAAAACGCCAATCCCGCATTCATCAATTAACCTTTCCGCCCTCATTACTTAGGGCTTTATCTTCGTATCCGTCATACATTAAATTCTGCGGACTCTTTCCACCCATTGTCAAGACTTGCGGCTGGTCAGGCGTGTATGCGGTCTCCGTCGGTTTTACGGCTTCTGCCGTCTGCGTTTTATAGGGGTTGAATGGTAATCCGTCTTTGACGTAGTTCAAGCAGGTCTGTTTGCCGATTTCTTTAATCTTTGTGCCTTGGTCGGTATAGCAGGTACAGCGGTTCTCAACTTTGATACAGGCGACAGGCCAAGGCATGACTTTGACGGCTTTGTTCATGCCGTCGTATATAGGGGCGGTTTCGGGGCGTTCTGCGATACGGGGCTGGTAGTCTTCTTCTGTCAGATGAGGCTTTGGCGGTTCGGACGGCGTTTGCACCTTTGCTGCTGCGTACTGCCCCGCTGCGCCGTCGTCCGCCGCGGGAGCGGCTGCCGCCTGCGCTTCGGGGCTTGCCGCTGACGCGGCAATGTGTGCCTGTGCCGTTTGTCCCTCTATTATTGGTTTTTCCATATTTTTCCAAAAGGATGAGAAATAATACAAACCTCCACCAAGCAAGGCTATTGCGATGGGTATCAGATAAAGAACCTTGCTGCGCTTGGTTCTGATTTTGGTGTGTTCTTCAGCGGACTTGTACAGCCCATACACGCTTTTATCAAGCCTATACACGCTGATTAGGGCTTCCCTGATGTTTGCCCTGCTTTCAGGGTCTTTTGCGCCGCCTGTCGTCCATTCGAGCTTACGGCGCAGTCCTAAATTAGTCTTGCCGAAATGGGTGTGGTGTTCTATCAGTCCGCGCAAATGGACGTCTATCAGACGGGGATGTTGAGTTATCAAGAGGAAATCAAGACCACGGTGTCTATGTGTTTCAAGTTCGGCGACGTAGTCAGGTACTTTCGAACCGCTAGGACGTGGGCGGAATATGCGTTGGCATTCGTCAACAACGATAATCGCGCCCGGCGGTGCCCACTTCGGCCATGTCTGAATGCTTTCTCCTTCTGGTATTTCTTCATGTGGTATTTTCAGGTCAAGAATGCCGTCTACATAAAGCGGACGATTCATAAAGTCTTTTTGCTTGGCAAGCATGGAAACGACTTTCAGGGTTTTGCCCGAACCCGGTACGCCTGTTAACAGATATAACATGTTTTCTTCCTATTTCGACTGAATGATGGTAGACAGTTTTTTAAAGCCTTTTAGGGATATTACGAAGCTGAACGCACCAAATATCCAATTCAGAATGACACCGAATCCCGCTATATACAGTATTTGCAAGGCTTCGTCGGGGAAACCGCCGATACTACGGCTTATTTCGTTAATGAAATAATCCTGCAAAGCATTCAGTCCTGTTACTGAAATAAAACTCAAACCTACGGCGGTCAGTATGCGCCCTGCTACGGACATGAGGACGCCTGTTATCAATGATGCCCAGTTCATTTCACAATTCCTTTACGGATTCATAGACAAAATAGGCACATGTCAGCACGCATATTGCGATGAAGATGGGGCGCAGCTTGCGCGCCAAGTCGCACAACGGGTCATAGCTGAACTCTACCTGTCCCAATGCACCGAAATCTACGGAGCGGGGAGCGGGACACTTCCCGTCAGACTGGAACACGTCCAAAGGCTTGAAATTCAGGTCTATGGTCTGTTCAGGTAGTTTAATATCTTCCGACTTTCCTCCCAAAATACATTGAGCAGAATTTGGATTTTGCTGACAAAAATCTTTTTCTTTGTCATTTTGATTCTGTTCATTTTGACTATTCGACTCATTCGGTGTGTTTGGCGAATTCGGGCTATTTGGTGCGTTTGGCGTTTCTGTACTCTCCTTTCGGCTCGGTGTTGTCTTATCGGGCTTATTCGGTGCTTCTGGACTGTTCGGCTTTAAATCTGGACGTGGTACATAATCAACGCTCACAGTACCGTCTTGATGCATTTTGAATCTTGTTTGTTGTGGGGTGCTACTGCCTTCAGGTGTGTACGGCGCACTAAGCGCAGTATCAGGACTAAATGTGCTTTGCTCGGCAGATTGATTCATAACGCCCATTTTTGCCAGTTGATTCATCAGTTCTGCATGGTTTGTCTGATTGTTTTCCAACATGCGGCGCAGGATGTCTAACATTTCTTTTTGTGTCAGCATGAATTCTGATGGATTGACTTGATCGGTATTCTTAGCTGCATTGGGAATATTGGGACTGCCTGCTGGGTATGATTTGTAATAAACATAGACATGCTTATCTGATGGAGTGCTAACAGTAATTCTTGATGGGGATGAATTAGGAATGTCAATATCAACATGAGAAACAAAACGGCCTAAATATGAAGGAGAGTTGTCTAAGGTATTATCTTTTGAACCACTTAAATTTATTCCAAATTTAGAATAAAAAACATAATTTTGATAACTTCCATTTATATTTACTATCAGTTGATATTTAATCATTCCATTCTTTTTTGCTTCTTCGTCTTTCTTCTGTTCTTCTTTATTTTGTTGTTCTTGTTGTTGCGCTTTTTGTGCTGCTTCTGCTGCTTTTTTAGCTGCTGCGTTTGCTACTGCTTTTTGGTAGTTGCCTTCGGATTCTGCTTCGCGTTGGGCTTGTGCTGCTTTCTGAATCGCATTAGATATTTGTTCTTGTGATGCCCCATCTCTTAATCCTGTTTTGTCTAAAAAAGAATTAATACCTGACCCGAGTCCAGTAATATCTAGTTTAGATAAACCTGTCAGAATTGCACCGACACCATTACGCGCAGCCATAGCCCAATCGCCATTTTTTATGTCTCTATATGTCCAAGCTGCATAATCAGAACCAATAGCCCCACCCATAGCAGTAGCACCGGCCAATGTCCCACCCAATACAGTTTCAACTTTACCAACATTCACCCGTTGATTAACATTTGTGTTCATCGTGCCAGTTTCGCCATATCGGCCTGTAACCGTTACAGTTTTGCCTTGGCTACCATTAATATTTCCGCCATTTTTAGTTACTGTCGGTTTGCCGTTGTTTTGTACATCAACTTTCCAGACGCCTGTTTTTGGATCGTAGCCACGACGTTGCAAGGCTTGATCGGATGGGAATCCTGCGTTTTGATGTTGTGCCGGCGGCGGCAATCCTGCGTCTGCCCATGTCTGCCCTACGACCAAGAGCGAGCCAAGACATACAAGAAGACGGCTAATGTTAGGGGCTTTGCCATGCCCAGTAAAAATGCGGTTTCGGGTATCATTCTTCATTTCTTTCTCTCTGCCATAAAACCAGTCTCACGATAACGACGACGGCAAAGACTGCAATCATGGCATACATCATCTGTGTGCCTATTTGTTCGCCGAAACGGTAATATTTCATGCTATCGCACTGCGGAAATTGAAGTTTTACGGTCTGTTCGTTATAAGTCCAAGTCTGTCCGTTAAAAACGGGGTGATGCAACACCCCGTCTTTGTCTATGGTCGGTACGACTTGAGTCATCACTTCGTTTGTTGCCTGCTCTGCCGTTTCATGACAGATTCTGCCGACCTGATAACCCATGTTGCACCTTATGCAGAGCGTTTCACTGCGGATTTGATAACACTAATGGAAACGGCGGCAACGGCCAAAGCAACGGCAACCGCGCCGACGGCAATAATGCCCGATTTCAATGAGCCCAATTCTGTTTTAGCGGCTTCGACCATGCCGTTATCTTCTGCGAATGCTAATACTGGCAATGCTGCAACGGTTACAAAAGCGGCTGCTTTTTGAAATTTGGTTTTAATACTCATGATATTTTCCTTTATGGAGTTAAAAAAATGGTTGTGGCGGTGTTTCGGGGTCAATTCAGGGAACACCGCCGAACCCCTGAAACTGGTTTATGCTTCGTCCGAATAGTAGATGTTGTCTTTAAATGCACGAGGAAACACTTGCATTGAGACGATTTGCTGCGGTTTGTAATGCTCGTACTTTTCTGGATGTTTTGTGCGAACTTCGCAAAGGCGGGTTTCTGTATCTGAACGGATAATCAAACCGACATAGTGGGTCTTGCTGAATGTGCCGTCTTGGTTTTTGCGTTCTCGTGCGAACATCCGGTCAAATGCGGCAATGACGAAAATACCTTGTTTGCGTTCGGTTTCTTGAGACATGATGTTTCCTTTCTGCCAACTTAGGGCATATTGATGATGGTTTCTCGGTTATAAAACGCCCATTTCGGGCTAATTAAGCTGGATAAAATACGGTTGTAGTTTTCTTCTGTAATGGCTTTGAGTTCTCTGTTAAATTCATGTTTTGCATACTGTTTTAAATATGGCTCAATGCAGATAATCCATTTCTGGAGCTTCTCGCGCCATAGGCGCGAACCAGCACTTACAAACGAAAAATTGCTGTTTGCAATCTTCCACAGACTTTTTTTGTCGATGGTTGTACGAATCAGGCGATAGCCTTTGTCTTCAGGAAGTCTGCTGTTAATGTGTTTTGAAATGTATTTGGCCACATATCTTGCCAAGCCTTTGCTGTTGGTCTTTACCGGCAAAAGTTCGGAACGGCCGAAACCGTATTTATCCATGTTTTCACGAAGAATTTGCCAAAGCTGACGGAGTGCTTTGTTTGCTGATGTGTAGTTTCGGGCTTGAATTTGCTTAAAATTCAGGCCGCGGCGAATGTCTTCGCGTGTGTTCACAATCAGATGGAAATGAATACGACCGCTTTTCATGCGCTCGTATACGCAAATGTAGTGTTCAAAATGTTTTTTCAGGAAATTTGTGCGTAAGCTGTGGAAACGGCGTTGTGCTTCTTTCACTTCTTGAACGTCATCAGAAAAAGTCAAAGTCAAAAATCCAACATGGTTAAGGCCGAATGCTTCAATAAATTGATGTACATTCATTTCCAAAGCGCTTGATGATTTTTTATGTGATGTTGAAAACTCGTTAAATTCGGGTTTGCATTCGTTCGTCAGGAATTTTTCGTAACCAATCGGCATTTGCTTTGCATTGTTTTTATTAAGTTTTTCTGTCTCAATGCAGTTATTACTATTTAGACAAGGAAGAGCGCGTTCCGCGCTTGCTGAAGCTGAACGGTTCATGCGTTTTCCTCCTGATTCATAAAATCAGCTACGCACAAATCGCCATATAAAGAAGCGGCTTCTTCTGTTGCTTTTGGATTTTGGGGATTGGTTACGGGGAAAGCTCTTGTATTAATGAGCTTGGAATAGCCGTCCTTATCAGAAAAAAGACGGAAGATGTAGGCAACTGGATTTTGTTCCGGTTGTGGTGTGATAGTGTAGAAACAAATTGACATTTCAGACCCCTTGAAAAGTCGGTTAATCGGAACTTGTCAAGGGGTTTGGTTTGTAATTTACACTCCCTTAACGGAGTGCAATATATAAGGCCGTCTGAAAACCAAATTTCAGACGGCCTAAATAATTAAATGCCCATTCTACAATCATTTTTAAAAGCTAGAATGGAACTCTTTGTCCTTGTTTATCTTTAAGATGCCATTGACCTGCCGGTGTACAACCGCCGCCACTACCGCCGACAGCATAATGATCACAATTCGGATCAAGCCGTTTCCCTTGAGAATATGAGCCATTTGACAAACCGTCCCCATTAAAGGAACTGCATGCGCCGATAAAAGCTACGCAAAACAGGATTAAAAATTTCTTCAACATTCACATCACCTTTTTTATAAAAGTCACACCACAAAATTGCAGCCTAGATAAAGTTCCCACGCTATCGATATGAGCCACACTGTGTGAGCAAAAAAAACAATCCTTCCTTGCTCACGGTTGTATTATCCAAAATTTCCGCTGCCATTACTCAAAAAAACTACAGCTAGAAACTTGAAATACACACCCAACAGGATTAAAAATATCAAAATAGTTATCAAACTAATTTTATAAACATGTGACAAAATTTTTGCAACTTTGTTTCTTATGGTTTTGCTTTTTCATAAAGATCGTTCTCACAATATGAAAATTATCCAATACCTTTTCTGCGTTTAAAAAAGGCCGTCTGAAAACCGAATTTCAGACGGCCTTTACTGTGCAACCTTATTCCGCTACATCAATACATAAATATTTCAATTCCAAATATTCGTCCGCACCGTATTTACTGCCTTCACGTCCCAAACCGCTGCGTTTTACGCCGCCAAACGGTGCCACTTCATTACTGATTAAGCCCGTATTGATGCCGACCATGCCGTATTCCAAGGCTTCGCCGACGCGCCACTGACGGGCGGTGTCGGAGGTAAAAAGGTAAGCTGCCAAACCGTATTTTGTATTGTTAGCGGCCGCGATGACTTCAGCTTCGGTTTCAAATCGGAACACGGGACACAAAGGCCCGAAGGTTTCTTCGCGCGCCACCGCCATTTGCGCCGTTACGCCGCTTAAAACAGTCGGCTCGAAAAACGTTCCGCCCAATGCGCTGCGTTTGCCGCCGGTTAGACAACTTGCGCCTTTAGCAAGCGCGTCGGCGATGTGCTGCTCGACTTTCTCCACCGCTTTTTCCTCAATCAGCGGCCCTTGGTTTACGCCATCCTCCAAGCCGTTGCCCAATTTAAGCGCCGCCACTTTTTCACTTAATTTGCGGCAAAATGCGTCGTAAATGCCGGATTGAGCATAAACGCGGTTGGTGCAGACGCAGGTCTGGCCGCTGTTGCGGAACTTGCTGGTGAGCGCGCCTTCGACGGCTTTGTCCAAATCGGCATCGTCAAATACGATAAACGGCGCATTGCCACCCAGTTCCAAGCTGAGTTTTTTAATGTCTGCCGCGCTGTCTGCAAAAATTTTCGCACCGACTTCGGTTGAGCCGGTGAAGCTGATTTTGCGCACGGTCGGGTTCGTGGCAAATTCATGGCTGATTTCCGAAGCGCGACCGCTGACGACAGGAAGCAAATCCTGCGGCACACCCGCTTCGTAGGCCAGTACAGCCAACGCATACGCACTCAAAGGCGTGAGCGATGCAGGTTTGACGATCATCGCGCAGCCCACCGCCAAAGCAGGTGCAGCCTTACGCGCAATCATTGCGGACGGGAAATTCCACGGCGTAATCGCAGCGGTAACGCCGACAGGCTGTTTCAATACAACCAGTTTTTGCGACGCCTTCACGCTTGTCAGCACATCGCCGTCAATCCGCCGCGCCTCTTCGGCAAACCAGCGCACAAACGAAGCCGCATAATCAATTTCACCACGCGCCTCAGTCAGACTTTTACCCTGCTCCATCGTCATGATGCGCGCCAGTTCTTCTTTGTTTTCTTTAATTAAAAAATACCAACGCCACAACACATCAGCGCGTTCCAACGCGGTTTTTTCCGCCCATAATTTTTGTGCCGTCTCTGCCTTTTGAATCAAAAGCTTCAGGCCGTCTGAATCAGTCTTACGGACAAACGCCAAAGCCTCACCTGTTGCAGGGTTATCAACTCTAATGGCATCTGGAATCGAAACAAAGGAAATATCGGGATGATTGAGCAAACGGGCAAAATCTTTCATGAGAAACGACCTTTCTAAAACCGAGGATATACGTTCATTATCATATTCATACCATGAAAGCGCAACTGAATCGCAAAACAAGACAACAGCAAAGGCCGTCTGAATATCTTACAGACGGCCTTTACTTTAGCAACATCATATCCATCTTAATAACGAATGAAATACGATTATTAATACTCTACCTCAAAAGGATAAGACACATGTATTACAACTATTTGCTATAATACAAAACTCATCTCAACCCTCATCTAAAATTCCATTTTCAGACGGCCTTTGTCTGTTTATAAGGCCGTCTGAAATGTTTTCCGTCCATCCTCTTCTGCCGAACCATGATTCCATCTGATTTCATTGACGAGCTTTTGTCCAAAGTCGATATTGTCGATATTATCGACGAGCAGGTTCCGCTGAAGAAAGGCGGGGCGAACTATATGGCTTGTTGTCCATTCCACAAGGAAAAGACGCCGTCGTTTTCGGTCAGCCCGACCAAGCAGTTTTACCATTGTTTCAGTTGCGGGGCGCATGGTTCGGCGATTGGTTTTGTGATGGAACATCAGGGGCTGTCGTTTCCGGAGGCGGTGCAGTTTCTCGCCGACCGTGTGGGCATGACGGTGCCTAAAGTGCGCGGGCAGGAAGACAATCCCGAAATCCGTGCCGAACGTAAGAAAAAACAGCAGACTTTGGAAGAAACGACGGCGGCGGCAGCGGATTTTTACGCGCAACAGTTGAAATTCAATCCGGCGGCGAAGGCTTATTTGGACAAACGCGGCTTGAGTGCGGAAGTCATCGCGCATTACGGTTTGGGCTATGCGCCCGACGGTTGGCAACCTTTGGCACAAGTGTTCCAACCCTATCCGAATACTGCGTTGGTGGATACGGGCATGGTCATTGATAATGAAGGCAAACATTACGACCGCTTTCGCCATCGGGTTATGTTCCCTATCCGCAATCCTCGCGGACAGGTCATCGGCTTTGGCGGTCGCGTATTGGACGACTCAAAACCCAAATACCTCAACTCGCCCGACACTCCTTTGTTCGACAAAGGAAAAAACCTTTACGGGCTATATGAAGGGCGTGCTGCCGTAAAAGAGGCAGGACGGATTTTGGTGGTCGAAGGCTACATGGACGTCATCGCTTTGGCGCAGTTCGGCATCGGCTACGGCGTGGCGGCTCTAGGTACGGCAACCACGGCGGAACATGTCAAAATCCTGATGCGTCAGGCCGACAGTATTTATTTTTGTTTTGACGGCGACAGTGCAGGACGTAAAGCGGCTTGGCGTGCGCTGGAAAATGCGTTGCCGCAATTAAAAGACGATAAATCGCTGCATTTTCTCTTCCTACCCGAAGAACACGACCCAGACAGCTACATCCGCGCCTACGGCAAGACGCAATTTGAAGATGCCTTGTTAAACCAAAGCAAGCCCCTATCCGAATATTTTTGGGAACATCTTTCAGACGGCCTCAACCTCAATACGCAAGAAGGCAAAGCAGAATTGGTCAAAACCAGTTCTCCGCTTTTAGCGCAAATTACCGCGCCGGCATTGGGCTATCTCCTGAAACAAAAACTCAGCGAGTTGGTGGGCATTGATCCTGACAACCTCGCCCAGTTACTCGGACAAGAAGCGCCCAAGCGGCACGTCAAACAAAAAAGTTACAAACTGCCGCCCATTTCTGTCAAACAGCCAACCATGCTGACACTGGTGCAAAGGCAAATACGCAGCCTCTTGATAAATCCGGCTTGGGCTTCATATATAGACCTGCCCGATTATCTGGCTTTAAGTGGCGACTTCGCCTGCCTTGCCAATTTGGCCGAAACCATCAAGCATCACGATACGACTCCTGCAACTGCACAAGTGCTTGAATATATGCGCGGTTCACCCTATGAGGAAACCGTTAATCAAATCTTTTTATCGACCCTTCATTCTGAAGAAATGGAAGGGGATAACGAAGAAGATTGCGAAAGTTTCCAAATCGGCATGAAAAAGTTGTTAAATGAATTAAAATACAGTCAAATCGAAACTTTAAAGCAAAAAAGTATTCAAACTGGTTTGACCGAAAATGAAAAAAGACTATTGCTGTCGCTTTTGACGGCAAAGCAAAACTAACCCCTCAGGCCGTCTGAACAATCTAAACACACGCTGCGAAGCATGACACGCAGAACACTCCATCCGTAATATTTTCAGACGGCCTCAGAGTATTAAAGTGAAATCTGATTTCACAACAAAAAGCTCTGCTCCGCCTTCAGGTACGGCCACATCACCGTAAACCGTCGGCATCCTATCAACCTAGAGAGCAATCCATGTCTAAAAACCAAAACTACGAAGAATACCAAGACCAAGATGACAACCGTCCCTTGAGTATCGAAGAGCAGCGCGCCCGCCTGCGTCAACTCATTATTATGGGTAAAGAACGCGGCTACATCACTTATTCCGAAATTAACGACGCGCTGCCCGACGATATGTCCGACGCCGAGCAAATCGACAACATCGTCAGCATGATTTCCGGCTTGGGTATCCAAGTAACCGAGCAAGCTCCCGATGCTGAAGACATCCTCTTGAGCGACAACGCCGCCGCCATGACCGACGACGATGCCGTTGAAGAAGCCGAAGCAGCACTCTCCAGCGCAGATTCAGAATTCGGTCGCACAACCGATCCTGTACGTATGTATATGCGTGAAATGGGTCAAGTCGATCTGTTGACGCGTGAAGACGAAATCATCATCGCCAAAAAAATCGAAAATGCACTGAAAAACATGGTGCAGGCAATCTCAGCCTGCCCAGGCTCGATTGCTGAAATTCTGGCATTGATCGAGCAAGTCCGCAATGATGAAATCCGTGTGGATGAAGTGGTTGAAGCCATCATCGACCCTAATGAAGTCTTGTTGAACGAATTGGGCTTGGGCCATTTGGAAAATGCAAAACCTGATGACGAAGACGGCGAAACCGTTAGTGATGATGAGGATGGCGACGAGGAAGATGAAGACGACTCCGGCGGCGACTCTGAAGCCATATCCGCCGCCCATTTGGCCGAACTGAAACAAAAAGTTTTGGAACACTTCGCCTTTATCGAGAGTGAATACGGCAAAATGATCAAGCAGTTGGAAAAACACGGCAGTCAGCATGCCAACTACCTAAAACACCGCGATGCCATTGCCAACAAACTGTTAGAAGTCCGTTTTGCCACACGTCAAATCGAAAACCTGAGCAGCAACCTGCGCAGCCGCGTTGAAAACATCCGCAAACTTGAGCGTGAAATCCGCGATATCTGTATCGACCGCGTCCGCATGGATCGCGACTACTTCATCGAAAACTTCCTGCCTGCCATTACCGATTTGGAATGGGTTGAAAAAGAAGTAGCCAAAGGCCGAGTATGGGCCAATGCTTTAGATCGTTTCCGCCACGCCATCCTCGAAAAACAAGCCGAGCTGGCCAATATGGAAAGCGAAACCCGCATTTCCATTGAAGAGTTGAAAGAAATCAACAAAAACATGGTGTTGAGCGAAAAAGAAACCTCAGCCGCCAAACAGGAAATGATTCAGGCCAACTTGCGTTTGGTTATTTCCATTGCCAAAAAATACACCAACCGCGGCTTGCAGTTCCTTGATTTGATTCAAGAAGGCAATATCGGTCTGATGAAGGCGGTAGACAAATTCGAATACCGCCGCGGCTACAAGTTCTCGACTTACGCCACATGGTGGATCCGTCAAGCGATTACCCGTTCCATCGCCGACCAAGCACGTACCATCCGCATTCCGGTTCACATGATTGAAACCATCAACAAAATGAACCGTATCTCGCGCCAATACCTGCAAGAAACCGGTGAAGAGCCTGATTCCGCCAAACTGGCCGAGCTGATGGAAATGCCGGAGGATAAAATCCGCAAAATCATGAAAATCGCCAAAGAGCCGATTTCCATGGAAACACCGATTGGCGACGACGACGATTCGCACTTGGGCGACTTCATCGAGGATGCCAACAACGTTGCGCCGGCAGAAGCTGCGATGTACACCAGCCTGCACGAAGTAACCAAAGAAATCCTCGAAAGCCTGACACCGCGCGAAGCCAAAGTGTTGCGTATGCGTTTCGGTATCGATATGAATACCGACCACACGCTCGAAGAAGTCGGCAAACAATTTGACGTAACCCGCGAACGTATCCGTCAAATCGAAGCCAAAGCCCTGCGTAAGCTGCGCCATCCTACCCGCAGCGACCGCCTCCGCAGCTTCCTCGACAGCGAAGAAAACAAATCATAAAAGCAAGCCGCAGGTTGAAAGACCTGCGGTTTTTATTGGAATGTAAAAAGGCCGTCTGAAAACCAAATCTCAAAAGATTTAATCGTTTCAGACGGCCTTAAATTTTATTCGGCCTCAGTAGTTTTCTTTTTCGGACGGCGGCGGCGACGTTTGGGCTTGCCATCAGTTGATCCACTTTGTTTCTGACGCTTGTGATCATTGGCCGCAGTCATTTGCTGACGAGTTTCTTCATCGGCATGTTGGAAAGTCGTCCACCAAGAAGCCATCTCTTTATCAACCTCGCCAACCTCGCTACGCAAAATCAGAAAATCATAAGCGGCTCGGAAACGGGCTTGTGCTAACAGACGATACGGGCGCGCGCCGCGCATATTGTCGAATTGCGGCTGAAATTGCCAGATTTCACGCATGGTTGCAGAGAATCTTTGCGGTACGCCCCAACCTTTCTCCACCGTATCGCGCATGGTGTTCATCGCATCCATCAGCGCAGGGACAGATTTTTGACCATGGCTTTGATTGCGTTGCCAAATGGCGTTTAGTGTCGGCCATAATACCGCCGCCAATACAAAACCGACGGAAACGGACTTATCCGCACGAAGACGCTCATCGGTATTTTTCAAGGCCAACATAATCATACGTTTGTCGGCTGCTTCGGCAGTTTTCAAGGCATCTAAAAGCGGATGGATGCCTTCGGGAATACCCAACTCGTTCAACCGTTTCAAACAGGCACGGGAATGGCCGGAAAACAGGATTTTCATGATTTCGTCAAAAAGACGGGCCACCGGCTCATTTTTCAGACGGCCTGCGTATTCGGCAATCGGCAAAGCCGTTTGCTCTTCCACTTCAAAGCCCAACTTGCCCGACAAACGGACGGCGCGAAGAATACGGACGGGATCTTCCTGATAGCGTTCGGCAGGATTACCTATCATCACCAATTTCTTATCGGCAACATCAGCCACGCCTTGATGGAAATCCCAAATTTCCTCTTTAATCGGGTCGTAATACAGCGCGTTGCACGTAAAGTCGCGGCGCATGGCATCTTCTTCAATGCTGCCGTAAGTATTGTCCTTCATAATGCGGCCTTGCGCATTCTGCTGAACCTTATCGCCACCGCGAAACGTCGTCACTTCGATAGTTTCGGGGCCAATCATCACATGAACGATTTGAAAGCGGCGGCCGATAATGCGGCTGCGGCGGAATATTTTACGGATTTGCTCCGGTGTGGCATCGGTTGCAATATCAAAATCTTTGGGTTCAACCCCGAGCAACAAATCCCGAACGGCTCCCCCTACAACATAAGCCTGAAAACCGGCTTCATGCAGGCGTTTGGCAATTTTCTCAGCGGCAAAGCTCAACATATCCGCATGGATACCGTGTTGCTCAAGCGGAATAATCTCCTTTTCGGGCAACGACTTGACGTGTTTTTTAGGCAACACTTTATGCAGCCATTTTTTTAACATAAGCAGCTCTTTTCACAATAAAAAAGGCCGTCTGAAACTTGTCCGGCTTAAGCCTTTGCACAATATCCTGCCGTAGAAAGAACAAAACATTGAGCAAAGGCTTCAGACGGCCTAAAAAAGACGTGCCATTATACCTTATGGAAGTTCGATTAATTAGCGTATTGACAAAAAATATCGGCTATAATGACGGTCTGACAACGATTCAGGCAAAACATCATGTACCACTACAAATCCGAAGCTACCCAATTCCTCGACAAACTCATGACCGACCATCCCGAATTAGAAGCGCAACGCCTCGAAAACCGCCATTTACTGTGGGATGTAACCCTTAATCCGGCCGAACAAGCTGAATTTGAAGCGGCCAAAGTCAACAAAAAACCTTACACCTACTATCAAGACTAACCCGCATCGGCATGACGACCAACACCCACAATACCGATCCGGTGTTACAGCAATACCTCAACAGCATCGGTCAGCACAAACATCCCGTTTTGACCGCATTGCGTGAGCGCACCCAATCACATCGTCTGGGAAAGATGGCCATCGCCCAAGAGCAGGCAGCCATGTTGGTGTGGTTGGCCAAATTATTGAATGCCAAAAAATATTTGGAAGTTGGCGTCTTTACCGGTTACAGCAGCACCGCCATAGCGCTCGCCCTCCCCGAAGACGGCAAAATCACGGCTTGCGACATCAATGTAACCTTTACCGATATTGCCCGTGAAACATGGCAGGCAGCAGGCGTAGCGCATAAAATCTCGCTTCATCTGCAGCCGGCTTTGCTGACTTTGGACGATTTGATAACGCAAGGCGAATCGGAAAGCTACGACTTGGCGCTTATCGATGCCGACAAACCGCCTACGCCGAAATATTTTGAACGCTGTTTGCAACTGGTACGGAGTGGCGGCGTGATTGCCATCGACAATATCTTATTGGGCGGGCGCGTCATGAATGAAGCTGCCGAAAACGATCCGCCCAGCTTGGATATCCTGCGCCATTTCAACCAAAACCTGCCGCACGATACACGCATTATTCCCATTACCCTGCCTATCGGCGACGGTTTGACACTGCTGCTAAAAAAATAAAACGACACAATCTGATGAAAACATTATCACGTTCCCTGTTTCTTTTACCGCTTACTCTATTGGCCGCATCATGCGCCGTTTCCCATCCCCATCAACCTGCCGACAATGCCAACTTTGTCCTGCCGGATATTCCGCGCGAGCCTTTGCCTGAAAAAAATATTCCCTATCCGCGCTTGGACGTACAAACCCAGATTGACCACTTGGGCATACAAATCGCCCGACTGGAACGCACCGTTGAAGAATTAAACCAACGCCTGCACACATTGGAACAACAGCGAACCATCAAACGTCCAACTCCTTTAGCTCCCAAACCCAAAGCCCAGCGTTTGGACGACCGCAAGCTGAAAATGAACTATTTGGCCAATGGCGGCGGCGTGCCGTCTGAAACAGACTCAGCCGCACAAAACGAGCTGCGCCTTTATAACCAGGCACAAAAATACTATCAGCGGAATAATTTCTCCGCCGCAGTAGCCATTTTGAAAGAAGCCGACGGCGGCAACGGCAGCGAAATTGCCCGCCGCAATATGTATCTACTTCTGCAAAGCCAACAGCGTCTGGGCAACTGCGAATCCGTTATCGAAATCGGCAACCGCTATGCGAATCGATTCCGCAACAGCCCGCAAGCTCCCGACGCCATGTATAGCATCGGCCAGTGCCAATACAAACTGCAACAAAAAGACATTGCTCGCAGCACATGGCGCAAACTGATGCAAAGCTTCCCCAACAGCGAAGCGGCAAAACGCGCTGCAATCAGCCTGAAACAAAGATAAACGTTCAGACGGCCTTGTCATCCCCAAGGCCGTCTGAATATTTTTTACCCTTAATCCATTCAAGCAAAAGGAACTCCTCATGATCCAAGTCGGCATTATTATGGGCAGCAACAGCGATTGGCCGGTGATGCAGCAGGCAGCACAATTTCTCAAAGAATTCGGCGTTGAATACGAAGCGCGTGTCGTCTCTGCACACCGTACGCCTGATTTGATGTTTGAATACGCCGAAACCGCACGCGAACGCGGCATCAAAGCCATCATTGCCGGCGCAGGCGGCGCAGCGCATTTGCCGGGCATGGTCGCTGCCAAAACCACGGTTCCCGTCTTGGGCGTACCCGTTCCCAGCAAATACCTACGCGGCGAAGACTCCCTGCTTTCGATTGTACAAATGCCTAAAGGCGTTCCAGTTGCCACATTTGCCATTGGCGAAGCAGGCGCGGCCAATGCAGCGCTGTTTGCCATTTCACTTTTAGCCAACGAAAATCCTGAATTGGCTGAAAAATTGGCAGCTTTCCGTGCCAAACAAGAACAAACCGTTCTAGCCATGGAATTGCCCGAAGCATAACGGACTAAGGCCGTCTGAAAGTTGTAAAAGGAAACTTAGATTTCGTTTGACACTTTTCAGACGGCCTGGTTTATTGATCAAATTAAATCAACATCATGAAACCCCTGGCATTCATCCTACTCTCCACCCTACTTTGTGCCTGCCAAAGCCCAAGTATTCCTGCTCAATCAACCGCCATTCCATCTCAGCAACAAGTCCAAGATACTACCGGCAACCTGATTATCTTCTATGATGCACAAACCGGTTCTGCGCCATTGCTAAAAGCAGTCAAAGCCTCCGGTGCAAGTTTGATTTATGAATACAAAAACCTGAACGGTATTGCTATTCGTCCGTCTTCCAAGACCAAGATTGAAGATGCCATTACCTATTTCAAAAAGGTAAACGGCGTATTGTCCGTCGAACAAGATAGGCTGCTGAAACTTCAATAATCGAGCTGGTTCTTCGGTCTAATAAAAAAGCCGTCTGAAACGTATTACAACGTTTTCAGACGGCCTTTTACTTGTTCAAAGCATTAAATCATGCCTCTGCCTTGCGCTTTTGGCTTGGCTTGGCCGAATTCCAATTTACTCAGCGCAGACAAATAGGCTTTGGCAGTTGCCACCAACACGTCGGTATCTGCACCTTGGCCGTTGACCACACGGTCGCCGCGTTGCAGGCGGACGGAAGTTTCGCCTTGGCTTTCCGTGCCTTGAGTTACCGCATTGACAGAGTAAATCTGCAAGGTTGCGCCACTTTGCGCCACGCTTTCAATGGCTTTGAAGATGGCATCAACAGGGCCTGAGCCGCTAGCGGAAGCGTGTTTTTCTTCGCCGCGAATACTGAACACAATATCGGCGCGCGGCTCTTCGCCGGTTTCAGTGCTGATTTTTTGGGAAATGAATTTGTAGCTTTCGGTATTCATATTGCCCATTTCGTCAGACACCAAAGCGTGCAGGTCTTCATCAAAGATTTCGCGTTTCTTATCCGCCAGCTCTTTGAAGCGTGCAAATGCCGCGTTCAACGCCTCTTCGCTTTCCAACTCGATGCCCAAATCTGCCAGCTTGCTGCGGAATGCGCTGCGACCGGAGAGTTTGCCCAAAGTCAAGCGATTGGTTGACCAGCCGACTGATTCGGCCGTCATGATTTCATAGGTTTCAGGGTGTTTCAATACGCCGTCCTGATGGATGCCTGATTCGTGTGCAAAGGCATTTGCACCGACTACCGCTTTATTTGGCTGAATCGGATAACCGGTAATAGTGGACACTAGTTTGGATACCGGCACGATTTGCGTGGTATCGATGCCGGTTTCCAAGCCGAACAAATCATGGCGCACTTTCAACGCCATCACGATTTCTTCAAGGCTGGCATTGCCCGCGCGTTCGCCCAAACCGTTGATAGTACATTCCACCTGGCGCACGCCTGCCTGAACAGCGGCCAGCGAGTTGGCAACCGCCATACCCAAGTCGTTGTGGCAGTGGGTCGACCAGACTACTTTGTCGCCGTTGGGCACGCTTTTGATGATGTTGCTGATACGCTCGTACCATACGGAAGGGATGGAGTAGCCGACGGTATCGGGAATATTGATGGTGGTTGCGCCCGCTTCGATAACCGCCGTAAAGATTTTGGCAAGGAAGTCCAAATCCGAACGCACGGCATCTTCGGCGGAAAATTCCACATCGTCAGTGTATTCTTTGGCGATTTTCACCGCTTTGACCGCCGCATCGATGACCTGCTGCGGCTTCATTTTCAGTTTGTGCTCCATGTGGATGGGGCTGGTGGCGATAAAAGTGTGAATACGTTTTTTCGGTGCGGGGGAAACGGCTTCGCCCGCTTTGCGCACATCGTTTTCAACGGCGCGCGCCAACGAGCAGACTGTGGATTTGGTGATGATTTTGGCAATCGCATTAACCGACTCGAAATCGCCCGGGCTGGCGGCAGCAAAACCTGCTTCAATCACATCGACACCCATCTTTTCCAACTGGCGGGCAATACGGATTTTCTCCTCTTTGGTCATGGATGCACCGGGCGACTGCTCGCCGTCGCGCATGGTGGTATCGAAAATGATAACGCGGTTGGTTTGTGTCATTTCTGTTCTCTCCAGAGATTCGTTTTTTTGTAAAAAAGCATTCAAATCAAGCGGTCTGCCTTGCGCTTCCGCCAAAGCGGTCAGTTTTTGCAACTGAGCCAAAGGCAGAGAACCGCGTGTACGCCATTTATAGATAGCCGCCGTCGTTGCAGCATTTTCCGGGTCATGCTGTTTCAGGGCTTCGGCCAGCGCGTTTACGCCGCCAAAATAGGCAACCAAACGGTCAATGTCTAATTGCATGATGTTCCTTGTCCAAATCTGATTAAGATTATTGTGTTCTGGTTTTGCATTATACTCATTTTAGACAAAACGACAATCTATTTTTATCAAAATATTAGTGTAAATTTTAAAAATTGAGAAATTTTTATACATTTTGTCTAATTTGAACTATTAAAAGCCCCTCTCAAACCGAACACATCCTAAATATAGTAAACTAATCCCCTATTTCCCCGATTTAAAACACACTATGCCCCACACTATCCCTACCGACCGTTCCGACATCGAATGGCGCAACGAAAGCACACAAAAGCCGCCCAAGCAGGCGGTTTACATACAAGAAGCAGGCGCAGCAGAAATCTTAAAAAATGCCCACGCACAAACTGCAACCGTTTGGACTGGCGATTTTCACAATGCCAAGCAAGTCTTATCCGCAATGAAAAAACGTATCCGCAGGCCGTCTGAAAAAAAGAAAGACGTACCTGCCGATATTCAGACGGCCTTTCATGCCCACCGTATGAAACAGGCGCAACAAAGCCGTTTGCTCAATATGCTTGCCGTTGAAATCCAACCTAATTTTCAACTGGATAATGCACGCGCACCCGACATCTACGCCGCTCTGGGCGATGTTTACGATACCCCAAACGACAAACCATTTCTCTTGCCGCTGAATCAATTACTGGGCTTTATCGGTGCGCACGAGTGGCACAAAAAAGGCATAGACATTCCTCAACTAGACGGAAAAATCCATGTTCCTTTCGGCGTTTTCTCTCCACTTCGTGGCGAATATTTGGATTTAATCGCCCAAGCACCACTCGCTCCCCATATTCAGACGGCCTTTGACATCGGCACTGGCTCAGGCGTTATTGCCGCAATTTTGGCCAAACGAGGCATACCCGACATCATCGCCACAGACACCAACCCCAAAGCAATTGCCTGCGCCACAGCAAACCTTGAGCGTCTAAGCCTGGATAAAGCTGTCAGCATCCAATCGATTGATTTATTTCCCGAAACTTGTGCCGACCTTATCGTCTGCAATCCGCCTTGGCTGCCGGCAAAACCGACCTCCGCCATCGAAACTGCACTTTACGACCCAAACAATGCCATGTTGACAGCCTTCCTCAACGGTGTACGTCATTACTTAAATCCAAACGGCGAAGCCTGGCTGATTATTTCCGATTTGGCAGAACACTTGCATTTACGCGATAAAGACTTCCTAAACCAATGCTTTCAGACGGCCTCACTCGATGTCGTCGATATTCTGAAAACCAAGCCGCAGCATAAAAAAGCAATAGATGAATCCGATCCTTTGGCGTTTGCCAGAAACAAGGAAACTACTTATCTATACCGTTTGAAAGCGATATAAAATCAAGGCCGTCTGAACATTCAGACGGCCTTTAAGCATTTCC
>ERZ1699254.315-NODE-315-length-20662-cov-3.280984_pt1 | contig 20662 bp, 20 predicted proteins | sample MGYA00581522_ERZ1699254 | MGnify/ENA primary metagenome ERZ1699254 (study PRJEB42319, sample SAMD00040329) | human oral metagenome | material: saliva | host: Homo sapiens | study: EMG produced TPA metagenomics assembly of PRJDB4115 data set (Metgenomic analysis of... | reverse complement strand
CTATCATCGTTAAGCAAACTGCTAATGCTGACCATAATGTCCAAGCTCCAGCACCAGATGTTGGTAAACCAAGCATCCCAGCTCCAACGCAAACACTAGCAATAATACATGCGCCACCAAAAATGGAAGGTTGTTTTTTCATAGAACATCCTTATCAATAACAAATTATTGAGTTAGCTGTTTATAAAAAATGCAGTTCAAAATGAACTGCATTTTTCGTTATATTATTCAACTTCTTTTAAACGAGCCGTAAAGTGGCGGAGAACTTTTGGTTCATAAGTAAAAGTTAAACCTTTAATATTCTCTGCATTTTCTTTCACTTTTTGGAATGCCTCAATAATGAAATCCATATGGGTTTGTGTATAAGTTGCACGTGGTACAGTTAAGCGTAAAAGCTCTGCTGGACATGGTAGTTGTTTACCAGTCTTAGGATCCCGTCCTAATAAAAATGAGCCAATTTCTACCGCTCTTATACCTGCAACTTTATAAAGTTCGCAAGAAAGAGCTTGTGCTGGGAATTGGTCGGCTGGAATATGTGGTAATAATTTACCCGCATCTACGAACGCTGCGTGCCCACCCGGTTGTTGGCAAGGTACACCAATTTTTTCTAATCCTGCAACCAAATATTCAATTTGCGCGATACGATAAGCCAGCCATTCTTGGCGCATACCGTCACGTAAGCCAACAGCCAAGCGTTCCATTGCGCCACCTTCTAAACCACCATAAGTAGGGAAACCTTCTTGAACAACACAAAGAGTTCTACATTCGTGATAGACATTTTCCATTGATTTAACTTTAAATGCTAAAATACCACCCATTGGCACCATAGCATCTTTTTTTGCAGACATCGCTAAAGCATCAGCATAGCGATAGCTTTCGTAAGTAATTTGTTCAATAGTCCAGTCTTTATAAGCTTCTTCACGTTGTTGAATAAAATAGGCGTTTTCGGCAAAACGAGCTGAATCCATGATGACTGGAATATCGTATTTACGGGCAATTTCATACATGCCTTTTAAGTTTGCAATAGAAACTGGTTGACCACCCGCAGAATTACAAGTAATGGTACATACAATGTAAGGTACATTATGTGCCCCAGCTTCTTGAATACCTTTTTCTAATTTTTCTAAATCAAAGTTACCTTTAAATGGAAATTTTGCTGTTGTATCAAATGCCTCTTTTATATAAACATTGCGAACTGTTGCTCCATTAATTTGGCTATGTCCTTGTGTGGTATCAAAGAAATAGTTAGAGAAAACAACCATTTTGCTTCGATCTAAACCTTTCTCACGTTCACGTTTAGCAATCAATACAGGAATATAAATTTGTTCAGCACCACGACCTTGGTGAGTAGGGATTGTATATTCATAACCAAAAATATCTTTTACAGCTTTAGCTAACGCATAATAACTGCGACTACCACTGTAAGCTTCATCTCCACGCAACATTGCAGATTGCATATCTTGTGTGACAGCTCCAGTACCACTATCAGTTAGAAGGTCAATGAAAATATCTTCACTATCCAATAAAAATGGATTCATTCCTGATTTTAAGATCGCTTGTTCACGGTATTCACGAGAGGTTCTTTTTACTGGTTCAATAACACGAATACGGAAAGGCTCAGGTAAATGTTTAAAATTTTCCATAGAAAAATCCTCCAAAATTAATTTTCTTGGTTTAAATAAAAAATTTATTTTCTAAAATGAAAACACTTTGATAATTAATAAGAAAGGATTAATGAATTATGGGAAAATAAAAAGATAATCTTGGATCGATAATAACCCAAGTTTGGTTAGGAGATAGCAAGTTCAGCATATTAAAATCCTTTTAATAGAAGATAAACTTAATACAACTTAACACTTGCTTCTAACTGCGAAGCACCACCAGAATAATCTAAAAATCAAATTTGTCATCTTTTATTTTATCATTTTGTGATATTCGTCACAAAATATTTAAAGGTAAAGTAATAACCTTTATTAGTAATATAATATATTCTAAATATAGACACTTAATAAATAATTTTTATTCAGTTTATTTTTGTTGGTAATAGCTATTAGTAATAATTTAATTTTCTACATCCACACTCAGTACTTCATCTTCTGTTTTTAACAGTGTATAGACATCTTTTAGCATTTCATTATCTATATTGTAGCATCGTACTTGCAAGCGAACTTCGCCGCTAGCTTGATCTTTTACCGAAATATTTTCAATGCGGTAATCATGTTTTAACAATAAATCTGTCACTTTACTGATGCCGTTAGCGGAGCTCAGTTGAATGGCTAAACGAGTACGTTTTTTATAGGTTTTACGACGAACATAACGTTGTACAATCGGGCTGATACGGATAGCGATTAAAATCATTAAAGTGGCAATAATGGCATCAAAAATAAAGCCTGCACCTGTTGCCACACCGATAGCCGCCGCTGCCCAAATAATGGCAGCTGTGGTTAAGCCTGAAATGGCATCATTTTTCTTGTGTAAAATTACCCCTGCACCTAAGAAACCAATGCCACTGATTACTTGTGCGGCAAGTCGCATAGGGTCAGTTCGAATATTATCTGAAACTTGTGCATAATGTTCTGCAGCTTGAATGGAGACAATCGTCAGTACACAAGTTGTCACCGCAATAATGGCACAGGTTTTGACCCCAACCGGTTTGTGTTTAAGTTCACGTTCTAAACCAATAATCCCGCCAAGTACAAGTGCGAGTAGCATTTTCCCTAGGATAAGTAAATAAGCCGTCTGTTCAAGAGCGGTCGAAAAAAGAAAAGAATTTTCCATGTTAATAATAAATATGAGTAAATAAAAAAACGGGCGTTATTCTACCTGAAAAAAGGACTTTAATGGGCAAATTTACAATCAATTTACCTTTAATTTATCGCCTTTCTGCTTGAAATTGAGTAAAATCTAAAGTTTTGAAAGATGATGATAGCTGAGAATAAATTTATGCAAAAACCAACGCCGAATATTGGCTTTGTAAGTTTAGGTTGTCCTAAAAATTTAGTGGATTCCGAACGTATTCTGACCGAATTACGTACTGACGGGTATAATATTGTGCCAAGTTATGAAAATGTGGACTTGGTTATTGTGAATACTTGCGGCTTTATTGATAGTGCCGTGCAGGAATCCCTGGAAGCCATTGGAGAGGCGTTGGAAGAAAATGGACGCGTGATAGTGACCGGCTGTTTAGGGGCGAAAGAAGATCAAATCCGTCAAGTTCACCCGAAAGTGTTGGAAGTAAGCGGTCCGCACAGTTATGAAACAGTCATGGCTCAAGTACATAAATACGTACCAAAACCAGAGCATAATCCTTACACCAGCCTTGTACCAAAACAAGGGGTGAAATTAACACCAAAACACTATGCTTATTTGAAAATCTCAGAAGGCTGTGATCATCGTTGTACATTCTGTATAATCCCTTCATTACGTGGGGATTTAGAAAGCCGTTCTATTACTCAAGTATTGGATGAAGCAAAACGTCTTGCTGATGCGGGTGTGAAGGAATTGTTGGTTGTTTCACAAGATACCTCTGCTTATGCGATGGATACACAACGCAAAGAAGGTGGCGTAAAAACGGCTTTCTGGAATGGTATGCCAATTAAAAATGACTTAATGACCTTGTGTAAACAGCTTGGTAAATTAGGCATTTGGGTGCGTTTACATTACGTTTATCCTTATCCGCACGTGGATGATTTAATTCCATTAATGGCGGAAGGTTTATTGTTGCCTTATTTGGATATTCCATTGCAACACGCGAGTCCAAAAATTTTAAAAGCGATGAAAAGACCAGGAAAAATTGACCGCACTTTAGAGCGTATCAAGCAATGGCGTGAGATTTGTCCAGATTTAACTTTGCGTTCAACTTTTATTGTAGGTTTCCCGGGTGAAACAGAAGAAGACTTCCAAATGTTATTGGATTTCTTAAAAGAAGCACAACTTGATCGCGTGGGCTGTTTCAAATTTAGTCCGGTAGAAGGCGCACCTGCAACTGAAATGGCTGACCAAGTGCCTGAAGATGTAAAAGAAGAACGTTTCCACCGCTTTATGCAGTTACAACAAGAAATTTCGGCTGAACGATTAAAACAAAAAATTGGCCAAACGCTTGATGTAATTGTGGATGAAATTGATGACGAAGGTATTATCGGGCGTACAAAAGCTGATGCACCAGAAGTTGATGGCTTAGTTTATATTGAAAATCTAAGTGGCACGCCTGTGAAAGTAGGCGAGTTTATTAAAGTAACCATTACCCATTCAGATGAATATGATCTGTGGGGAACCTGTTAATTATTAATCTTATTTATTTTTTACCAAAGGAATTTAGAAATGGCAGAAACACAAAAACAACCAAGTGTTATCCGTTTTGAACAAGAAGTTGCAGCAAAAAATTATGAAGCAGCTTGCGTAGAATTGCTCGATATTTTAAGCAAAATTGATACTAATTTTGGTGGCGTTGAAGGCATTGAAATTGATTATCCTAGCCAATTAAATGATGAATTAGTACAAGATAAAATTAAGCATTTTTGTACCCGTGTAGCGGTAGCAATGAGCGAGCTATTTTCTGATCCTAAATTAGATATTTCTGAAGGCGGAGCACAACGTTTCTTTACCTTACAACGTTGGATTAATATGATTTTTGCATCATCACCTTTTGTGAATGCGGATCATGTTTTGCAAACTTATAACCGCAATCCAGATAAAACTAATTTATCCGATTTCCATTTAGATAATGCGAGATCATCATTAATTAAATTCTGTATTTTCTATCTGCCAGAATCTAATGTGAATGTTAATCTTGATGCTTTATGGAATTTAGATCCAGAGTTATGCGCATCGCTTTGTTTTGCATTGCAATCACCACGTTTTATTGGTACAGAACAATCATTTTCTAAGCGTGGTACGCTTTTACAATGGTTCCCTGAAAAATTGGTAACAATTGAAAACTTAAATAATGTGCCAAGTGCAATTTCACATGATGTGTATATGCATTGCAGCTACGATATTGCTGAAAATAAACACTGGGTGAAAAAAGCATTAAACCAAGTCATTCGTCGTCATTTATTGCAAGGTGGATGGACTGACCGCGATGTCACGAAATTAGGTGAGCGTAATGGCAAACCTGTCATGGTTGTATTATTGGAGCATTTCCATTATCTCATTCAATTTACCGTACGCATTCTACTTCAATGATTGCCGCGCGTGAGCGTTTTCATTTAATTGGTGTGGGTAATGAAGCTGTAGATGCAGCAGGCCAAGCGGTGTTTGATGAATTCCATTTATTAAAAGGTGATAATATTTTTGGTAAATTGAATGAATTAAAAGATATTTGTGAAAAAAATGGTGCAGCCGTTCTTTATATGCCAAGTATTGGGATGGATTTAACCACCATTTTTGCAAGTAACACGCGTCTTGCACCGATTCAAGTGATTGCTTTAGGCCATCCTGCTACGACACATTCTGATTTTATTGAATATGTGATTGTAGAAGATGATTATGTGGGTTCTGAAAAATGCTTCAGTGAGCAATTATTGCGTTTACCAAAAGATGCTCTTCCTTATGTACCTTCAGCGCTTGCACCGCAACACGTAGAGTATTGTTTACGTGAAAATCCTGAAGTCGTAAATATTGGTATTGCTTCTACTACAATGAAGCTTAACCCATATTTCTTGGCAGCATTAAAAGCTATTCGTGATCGTGCGAATGTCAAAGTTCATTTCCACTTTGCTTTAGGTCAATCCAGTGGTGTGACTCATCCTTATGTTGAGCGTTTTATTAAATCTTATTTAGGCAATGATGCGACAGCTCATCCACATGCACCTTATGATCAATATCTTCGTATTTTGCATAACTGCGATATGATGGTAAACCCATTCCCATTCGGTAACACGAATGGCATTATTGATATGGTGACATTAGGTTTAGTGGGTGTATGTAAAACCGGTGCAGAAGTCCATGAACATATTGATGAGGGGTTATTCAAACGTTTAGGTTTACCGGAATGGTTAATTGCAAATACGGTAGATGAATATGTTGAACGTGCAATTCGTTTAGCAGAAAACCATCAAGAACGTTTAGCACTTCGCCGTCATATCATTGAGAATAATGGCCTTCAAACCTTATTTACAGGTGATCCAAGCCCAATGGGTAAAGTGTTACTTGAAAAATTTGAGGAATGGAAAGCGGCAAATTTAGCTGAAAAGCCAAAGAAAAAAGCAACTAAATCTGCAACCACAAAAGAGAAGACCACCAAGTCTACCACAACAAAGAAAAGTGCGGTCAAATCTGAAGGTAAATCTGAGCCGAAAAAAACGGTAAAGAAAACCACGAAAAAAGCAGATAAATAATTAATAAATCCCCGAAAGGGGATTTTTTATTGAGAAAAATTAAACAAAGCCTCATTTTTTCTAAAAAAGCTTGATTTTGTAGCGTAAAGCCTGTAATTAATAGACCCATTCAACACAACATAAAATAAGGAAAAACTCATGAAAAACGTCGGTTTTATCGGTTGGCGCGGAATGGTCGGTTCCGTATTAATGGATCGTATGGTGCAAGAGCAAGATTTTGCCAATATTAATCCAGTTTTCTTCACCACTTCTCAAGCAGGTCAAAAAGCCCCTGTATTCGCAGGTAAAGAGGCAGGTGAGCTTAAAAATGCATTCGACATTGAAGAACTTAAAAAATTAGACATTATCGTGACCTGCCAAGGTGGCGACTATACCAATGAAGTTTATCCAAAATTAAAAGCAACAGGTTGGGATGGTTATTGGGTTGATGCAGCATCTGCACTACGTATGAAAGATGATGCAATTATCGTGCTTGATCCAGTAAACCAACACGTGATTTCTGAAGGCTTGAAAAAAGGCATTAAAACTTTCGTAGGCGGTAACTGTACCGTGAGCTTAATGTTAATGGCTATTGGTGGTTTATTTGAAAAAGATTTAGTGGAATGGGTATCTGTCGCAACTTACCAAGCGGCTTCAGGTGCGGGCGCAAAAAATATGCGTGAATTACTTTCACAAATGGGCTTATTAGAACAAGCAGTTTCAAGTGAATTAAAAGACCCTGCTTCGTCAATTTTAGATATTGAACGTAAAGTGACTGCAGAAATGCGTTCTGATAGTTTCCCAACTGATAACTTCGGTGCAGCATTAGGTGGTAGCTTAATCCCTTGGATTGACAAACTTCTCCCTGAAACAGGACAAACTAAAGAAGAATGGAAAGGCTATGCAGAAACCAACAAAATCTTAGGTTTAAGCGACAATCCAATTCCAGTAGATGGTTTATGTGTACGTATCGGTGCATTACGTTGCCATAGCCAAGCGTTCACCATCAAACTGAAAAAAGACTTACCATTAGAAGAAATCGAACAAATTTTAGCGTCTCACAATGAATGGGTGAAAGTAATTCCAAACGACAAAGAAACCACATTACGTGAATTAACCCCAGCTAAAGTAACAGGTACATTAAGCGTACCAGTTGGTCGTTTACGTAAATTGGCAATGGGTCCAGAATACTTAGCGGCATTCACTGTAGGTGACCAATTATTATGGGGTGCTGCAGAGCCAGTTCGCCGTATCTTAAAACAATTGGTGGCATAAGTTTACTTTCACTACAAAGGGCGTATTCACTACGCCCTTTTCATTACTACAAAAGATAATATGCTACGATCTATCTTTGTTTTTATTATAATTTCTTTAATGACATTTGTTTTGCAATATTGGTTTGTCTCACGCCTTGGTTATCCTGAAACCTTTGCTACAACATGCCAAGATTACACGAGAGAGTTTTTGCCTGAAGCGCGTTGTGAATATACGTTTAATATGTTATCTACAACGGTAATTGTTGCATTTTTAGCGTTGTTTCCTTTTATTATTTCTCAGAAATTATCTTACTTTATTATCGGTTGTTTGTGGCTTGGGCTTTTATGGCTATTGGGTTCAGTTTTTATCACCTTTGATAGTACTGATTTAGGAAATACGCTTGAGCTTTCAAGTTTATTTCACTATGCTTGGATCGAATTAAAAATACCTTATATCATCATATCTGTTATTACTATCCCTACACTATTTTTTGTTAAAAAATTATGATCAGAGAACCTCATTTTCATCAATTTGCTCTTGCAGAGTTATTGCCTTTTTTTGAGCAATTTCCGACGCAATATCTTTCCGGTGAACGAAATATCAAATTGGGTTATCGTCATTTAGTTCAGCCTGAAAGTGCGGTCAGAAAATTGATGATTTTGGTGAATGGTCGAGCAGAAAATATGCTGAAATGGACTGAGTTGGCTTATGATTTTTACCAACAAGGTTATGATGTTTTGCTTTTCGATCATCGAGGACAAGGCTATTCACAGCGTATTATTCCTCAAAAAGGACATTTAGATGAGTTTCGTTTTTATACCGATGATATGGCAAAAATCATTGAAAAAACGACCGCACTTTATGCTTATCAAGCGCAATATATTCTCGCCCACTCCCTCGGCGCGTTGATTTCCACCTATTATCTGGCTAATTACGATCACCATATTAAAAAAGCCGTGCTTTCTTCGCCTTTCTTTGGCGTTCCAATGAAACATCCATTACGAGATGAACTCATCATTGCAACGATGATGGCATTTGGTCAAGGTCATCGCTATGTTTTTGGTAAGGGACATTACAAACCGGCAGATTTAAACCTTAATGAACTTAGCCATTCTAAAACGCGAATGAAATGGATGAACCGAATTAATCGAAAACGCGCTGCTATTCACTTAGGCGGCCCAACTTTCCGCTGGGTACATTTGTGTTTAAATGCAATCAAAGCGCTCCCTAAAATCATTCCAAGAGTGGAAACACCTGTGCTTATTCTACAAGCGGAAAAGGAAAAAATTGTGGATAACAAAAATCTTGAAAAATTGACCGCACTTTTTCCTCATGCAGAATCCATGCTTGTACCTCAAGCAAAACATGAAATCCTTTTCGAAAAAGATAAAGTGAGAAAAGTCGTGCTTGAACGCGTGAATCAATTTCTTCATTCTTAAACTTCCCTAATTAGATTAAATTTAAAACATTATATATTTATTTATATAGTGTTTTTTTATTTTTATCTCATGACTGTTTAACCTTTTATTGAGCAAGATCATAGTTTCTTTCTCACTATATCCCTACAATCCATAATACTTATTTATAGTTATACTTTTGTCGTTTGTATAGTTGGAGTGTCTATGTCAAAAATGAAGAAAATCGCCACCGCACTTTGATTTTATCCATTCAGGTGCGGTCTTTTTTCAATAAGTTTTTCTGTACTTTGTTTTTTTCACCTATCAAATCAATTTTCTCTACCTTTCCTTATCACCATCAAAATGTGATCTGTCTCCCAGTTTTAAGTCTTGTTTTGTACTAAAATCAACCCATAGTCCTCTTTTACGGACAAAATATTAAAGACCTGATGGTGTAAAAAGATCAGGTATTACTTTGATTCACAACGCAGAAAAAAGGAGAAAACAGATGACAAAAGATCTTAATGTCTTTGATAAACACTATGGTTTATCGATCAACGGCGAATGGACAAATGGCTCTGAGGGTAATACCTTAACAGCATATAACCCTGCAAATGGTGAAGCCTTAGCCACCTTTATTGACGCTACGGATGCAGATGTCGATGCTGCAGTGAATGCTGCGAAAGAGGCCTTTAAAACCTGGAAAAATACTAGCGCAACGGAACGAGCTACAATTTTGAATAAAATTGCAGATATTATTGACGAAAATACCGAATTATTCGCTTTACAAGAAACGTTGGATAACGGTAAACCGATTCGCGAAACACGCGCAGCAGATATTCCGTTGGCATCAGATCATTTTCGTTATTTTGCCAGTGTTATTCGCGCCGAAGAAGGTGTCGCAAACCAACTGGATAGCGAAGATTTGTCGTTGATTTTACGCGAGCCTATTGGCGTTGTTGGTCAAATTATTCCATGGAACTTTCCGTTCTTAATGGCTGCATGGAAAATAGCACCGGCATTGGCAGCAGGTTGTACCGTCGTGATTCACCCATCTTCCACTACTTCATTGAGCTTACTTTCCTTAGCTCAAAAAATTAATCATTTATTACCGAAAGGTGTCTTCAATGTTATTACTGGTAAGGGTTCTAAATCTGGCGAATACATGTTGCACCATACTGGATTTAACAAACTGGCATTCACCGGTTCCACCGAAATCGGTAGAAAAATTGGTGTGGCTGCTGCTGAAATGTTGATTCCATCCACCTTGGAATTGGGTGGTAAATCAGCCAATATTTTCTTTGACGATATGCCATTTGATAATGCATTGGCGGGCGCACAAAAAGGAATTCTCTTCAACCAAGGGCACGTGTGTTGTGCCGGTTCACGTATTTTCGTACAAGAAAGCGTTTACGATAAATTTATCGCGGCACTAAAAGAAGAATTTAAGAAAGTTAAAGTCGGCTTACCTTGGGAAGATGACACGCAAATGGGGGCGCAAGTAAACGGAAATCAAGTTAAGGTTATTAGCAAGTATGTTGATATTGCTAAAGAAGAAGGGTGTCAAATCGTCGTTGGTGGAGGTAAATCAACCGACCCGGCATTGGCTCGAGGCGAATTTTTCCAACCAACCTTAATTTTAGCGCCTGATAACAAAAAACGCGTGGCACAAGAAGAGATTTTTGGTCCGGTTGCTGTGGTAATCAAATTCAAGGATGAAGCAGATGTAATTAAAATGGCAAATGACAGTGATTATGGCCTAGGTGGTGCGGTGTGGACATATAACATTAACCGTGCGCTACGAGTTGCACGAGCACTTGAAACCGGTCGTGTTTGGGTGAACTGTTATAACCGTTTACCAGCTGGAGCTCCTTTCGGTGGTTATAAAACCTCTGGTATAGGTCGTGAAACCCATAAAATGATGCTTGACGCTTATACACAGGTGAAAAATATCTTCATCAGCACCCGTGAAGAGCGAGAAGGCATGTATTAATCATTCACTTTCTAACCTAAAAATAAACCGCACTTTGATTTTATCCATCAAAGTGCGGTTTATTTTTTATTTATATCAAATTTTTACTCAATTCTATTAAAAAAATGCGCTTAAATCTTTACTCGTACTAAATAAGTGGTATCTTTATACTCGTTTATTTAATCGATTGCGTCACTGCCGTTATAGGTGATGAATTATTTTTTGTTCATTTATCTAGGAGTTATCCTATGGAAAGTAAAATTCCAGCAGTAGAAGTCAAACTTGGCTTTAAATGGCAGGGGTTGCTGATTGCCGTCATCGTTGGGTTAGGGATTTGGTTAATCCCGACACCAGAAGGTTTATCCGCTAAAGCCTGGGGAATGCTAGCGCTGTTTGTCGCAACCATTGTGGCTATTATCGCGAAAGCAATGCCTATGGGTGCTGCAACCTTGGTGGCATTGGTGATCAGTGGATTAACTGGGCTTACACCAATTTCGCCAAAACAAGGTGATGTTGGTATGTTATCCGGCTTTGCAAACGGCACAATTTGGTTGATTGCTATTGCCATGTTTTTATCTCGAGCGGTGATTAAAACCGGTTTAGGTAAACGTATCGCACTGTACTTCGTTGGTCGTTTTGGTAAAAAAATGATGGGTGTGGCTTATGGTATGGCGTTGGCTGATGTTGTTATCGGTCCAGGGATTCCTTCAGCTTCTGCGCGTGGCGGCGGTATTATGTACCCAATTATGCAATCTATTGCTGATGCGTATGAGTCCAAACCAGGTCCAACCGCTCGTCGTGCAGGTGCATTCTTAGCGATTGCTGTCTCTCAAATCGATACGATTATTTGTACCATGTTCTTAACTGCGATGGCAGGTAACCCATTAATTGCAGAGCTTGCGAAAAGCCAAGGTGTAGAAATCACGTGGATGACATGGTTCTTAGGGGCAATCGTGCCAGGTATTGTGAGCTTAATCGTCTTACCTTATTTCGTGTATTTAATTTATCCGCCAGAATTAAAAGATACGCCTAAAATGGCAGAAATGGCACGTGAAGAATTAAAAAGCATGGGCCCAATGAGCAAAGCGGAATGGATTCTTGCCCTAGACTTTATCCTTCTTTTATTCCTTTGGACGGTGGGTGATTTAGTCTTCCATATTCCTGCAACAATTTCAGCGTTTATCGGTTTAGTGATTTTATTATTAACCAATATTATGAGCTGGAAAAATATCGTGGCAGAAACCACCGCATGGGATACGATGTTCTGGTTTGCGGTATTGGTGATGATGGCAAATGCACTTAACAAATACGGTGCAATCACTTGGATTTCCACTCACATTTCCTCATCTGTGGGTGGTTTCAGCTGGCCGGTTGCCTTTACTATTTTAGTGTTGGTGTATTTCTATACCCGCTATTTCTTTGCTTCAGCCATGGCGCATATTTCCGCAATGTATCTTGCTTTCGTGGCAGCGGCTATCGCTGTGGGTACACCGCCAATCATTGCTGCAATTGGTTTAGGTTACACCTCAACATTATCCATGAGTTTAACGCAATATGCTGGTGGTCCTGGTCCTGCTTTATACGGCTCAGGTTATAACTCAACCGGTCAATGGTGGGGCGTGAGCTTTATTGTTTCCATCCTCTCATTAGTGATTTGGTTTGGTGTGGGTGGATTATGGATGAAACTCCTTGGCTGGTGGTAATCCTTATTAATTCATAAATAATCCCTAAAAAACGACCGCACTTTGATTTGTATCTCAAAAGTGCGGTCATTTTTATCTGTATTTTGAATTAATCATCCCAGTCGTCATCCCAATCACGATGTTTTCTGTGGTGGTGATGTCTTTTATGTTTTTTATGATGGCGATATTCTCTGTCATCGTAGTCTCCGCCTTTATTCACTTGACTACCGATTACACCACCCAATGCTGCGCCGCCGAGTGTTGTGGCAATATCACCACCTAATAAACCACCGGCTACACCGCCGATTGCTGCACCTGTTGCAGTATGACGTTGTTGTCTGTCCATTTCACAAGCGGTTAAGCTTCCTGCTAATGCAACAATCATTAACCTTTTCATCAATCTAGATTTCATAAATCTACTCCTTCATTTTTGTCGGGATTGCTTGCCTAAGCACTTATGCAATCCGGCGTGTAAAAGCATTCCTTTTACGATTGCTTTGACTATTTGGAAAATTAGTTAGTTCAAATGGCTTGTTCAATTGGTTCAAGAATGAGCAATTTTTGGTATGATTGTTGAGAGGTTTAATAGGTGATTCAGTCAGATGTTGTAAAATCTATTTTCACTAATTGAAGTTAAGGATTAATAATGTTTGGTATATTCTTTAAAGATAAAGGCGTGTCCATTAATAATGAAAATGGAATGCATGTTTTGGCCTCGATCTCTTTGGGTGAATATGTAGAAGAATTGCATATTCCAATAGACTACTGGGATATTGAAGAATATAAAAAGAGCTGGGCTACATCCATAGCTGATGGGATAGAAAAAAAGAAACATTCAGTATTTATTACATCTATGCATGAGCCAGAATCTTTAAATTTTATTTCTGCATGGATTATTTATTATGATGGGGAAATTTCTTATGTTCAAAATAAGATAATATTTGTAGATGATTTCCCAGAGTTTGATACATCTAAAATAAATGAATATGTAAATGAACGAGAGGTCTTAAATGAAGATGGTTTTAAGATATCTGAATGGATAGTAAAAACAAAAGATGTAATTGATTTTTATGATAGCATTATCGGTTTAATTTGACTAATTGATTCTAATAATTTGGGGATAAGTAATGAGGTCAATTGAAAGTAATAAAAAGGGTTTTGGAATTTATTGGAGTGAGAGTTTTTCAATTGATGATTATGTGTATGGTAATATTAAAATAAGAATAGGTGACAGGTTATATCCTGAAAATAATGATTCTTATGATAATTATACCTTGGGTACAGTATTTTTTAATTTAAAAGACTCATTTGTTAATAAATACTATTATGGCGGTTGTACAAATGAAGACTTTGGTGAAACTGAATTTAATGCCATGAAATGACATAATGGAGAATTACCTAATGTTTTTCTAATTGATACAACAGAGCTGGGTGGTTATGAAAATATAAATAAACTTTATTTATGTATGGCATATTCAGGGGATACTGAGCGCTTATTTTATAGTGTAGATAATGGAGATTCTTTCAGTGAGATTAGATATCCTAAAGGTACTATTGAGAGAGTGATATATCAATTACCTACATATTAGAATAGAAATATATGGGGTTAGATGTATATCTAATCATTTAAGTTTTTAATATTAAGTTATCTCTAGATTTTAGACTATTTAAAAATTCTAGATTTAAGGTGTTTAATATAAAGTGCGATCAATTTTCAAAGAGTTTTAAAACCTCTCAAAAATTGACCGCACTTTTGTATTTTTGATACTTCTTCTGCCAAATATCTCCTTCCTATTGCAATTCCGCCTGCAACACCATTCCTATGTTCATTTGTTCTGTTGAGCAAACTGGATAGTCCAACCTGGCTTGTTCAATCGCTCTAAGAATCAGTATGTTTATGATTTTTTGATACAAAATTATCAAATATAAATATTTTCACATAAATTTGATAAAATTTTATTGATTTGTGACTTTGATCACAGTATTGCAGAAAAAAATTCAGTACTATGCTTGCAACTCGATGATAGATGTTTTTAGTAGCGGGTTAATAATCATGGACTTTAAACCTAACATAATAGGAGATTTATTATGGCATACTATCCAGCAGAACCGTTCCGTATTAAAAGTGTTGAACCTGTTTCAATCTTACCAAAAGCAGAACGTGAAAAAGCGATGAAAGCAGCAGGCTTCAATACCTTCTTACTTGATTCAAAAGATGTTTATATCGACCTTTTAACCGATAGCGGTACCAATGCAATGAGTGATCGTCAATGGGCCGGTATTATGATGGGTGATGAAGCTTATGCAGGTAGCCGCAACTTCTATCATTTACAAGAAACAGTTCAAGACTTATTTGGTTTCAAACATATTGTGCCAACTCACCAAGGTCGTGGTGCTGAAAATATTCTTTCTCGTATCGCGATTAAACCGGGTCAATACGTACCAGGTAATATGTATTTCACAACCACTCGTTTCCACCAAGAAGCCAATGGCGGTATTTTCTACGATATCATTCGTGATGAAGCGCATGATGCGACATTAGATATCCCATTTAAAGGCGATATTGATGTTAAAAAATTAGAAAAATTAATTAACGAAAAGGGCGCTGAAAATATTGCTTATGTGTGCTTGGCGGTAACAGTAAACTTAGCTGGTGGTCAACCGGTTTCTATCGCAAACATGAAAGCTGTTCGTGAATTAACCGCAAAACACGGCATTAAAGTGTTCTACGATGCAACTCGTTGTATTGAAAATGCTTATTTCATTAAAGAACAAGAACCAGGCTATCAAGATCGTTCAATCAAATCTATCGTTCAAGAAATGTTCAGCTATGCAGATGGCTGTACAATGAGTGGTAAAAAAGACTGCTTAACCAATATCGGTGGTTTCTTATGTATGAATGATGAAGAATTATTCATGAAAGCGAAAGAATTGGTTGTGGTGTTCGAAGGTATGCCATCTTACGGTGGTATGGCTGGTCGTGATATGGAAGCGATGGCGATCGGTTTGAAAGAAGCAACTCAGGAAGAGTACATTGAACACCGTGTTAAACAAGTACGTTACCTCGGTGAAAAATTAAAAGCAGCGGGTGTACCGATTGTAGAACCAATTGGTGGTCATGCGGTGTTCTTGGATGCACGTCGTTTCTGTCCACATTTGAAACAAGAAGAAGACTTCCCGGCACAAGCATTAGCGGCAGCAATCTATGTTGAATGCGGTGTGCGTACAATGGAACGTGGTATTATTTCTGCTGGTCGTGATATCAAAACTGGCGAAAACCATCATCCAAAACTTGAAACTGTACGTATTACTATTCCGCGTCGTGTTTACACCTATGCACACATGGATTTAGTTGCTGATGGTATTATCCACTTATTCAAACATAAAGAGGATATTAAAGGGCTTCGTTTCGTGTATGAACCAAAACAATTACGTTTCTTCACTGCACGTTTTGAACAAAAATAGGCCTACCGCCCTTACCTCAGTAACGGGGTAAGGGCTTTTTGTATCTAAAAAATATTTGGTTAATGAGAAAAATGCGAAAACATTCTAATGACATTGTAGTTTGATGTATTGTCAAATAAGGAAGTGACTAGCCTTTCTACGATAATCGGAAAGGAGAAAACTTATGAACAAAACATTGGGAAGTACCTTGATTACCTCAGGGACGATGATTGGGGCAGGGATGCTTGCCATGCCTCTCACCTCTGCAGGAATAGGTTTCACGTTTACAGTTGTTCTACTTGTTCTTTTATGGATTCTGCTCACCTATAGCGCATTATTATTTGTTGAGGTTTACCAAACAGCTGAACATGATGCCGGTATTGGCACGCTTGCCGCACAGTATTTTGGTCGACCAGGACGAATTGTCGCAACCAGCGTATTAATGATTTTCCTTTATGCATTACTTTCCGCCTATGTAACCGGTGGTGGTGCAATTCTTGCTTCAACTTTACCTGATTTTGCGACACCTGATCTTAAAATGAAAGGTTCTATTCTGGCATTTACGATCTTCTTTGGTATCTTCGTGGCAATTGGCACAAGCTTTGTTGATGCGCTAAATCGCTTCTTGTTTATTGCGATGATTGCTGCTTTATTTATTGTGCTTGGATTGATGATTCCAGAAATTAAAATCGATAACTTAATGGCCATGCCAATTGATAAAGCGCTATTGATCTCGGCTAGCCCGGTTTTCTTTACTGCTTTTGGTTTCCACGGCTCAATTCCTTGCTTAAATAAATATTTAGAAGGTGATGTAAAAGCCTTAAGATTTTCTATTATTGTGGGCTCTGCAATCACATTAGTAGGTTATCTCTTATGGCAATTTTCTACTCACGGTGTGTTAAGCCAAAGCCGATTCTTAGAAATCCTTAATCAAGATCCAACATTAAATGGATTGATTGAAGCGGTTCGTGTGATTACAGGAAGCACCATTATTGCGGCTGTCGTGAAAATCTTCTCTGCCTTAGCACTGATTACCTCATTCTTAGGGGTCGCACTAGGTTTACTAGAATGTATTGACGACTTGCTAAAACGCGCTTTCAATATTTCAGCAAACCGTTTAAGTTTAGGTTTCTTAACGTTCCTTCCGCCATTGCTCTTTGCATTCTTCTATCCAGAAGGCTTCATCCTTGCATTAGGTTATGCAGGACAAATGTTTGCTTTCTATGCAGTGGTATTGCCGGCAGCATTAGTCTGGAAAGCTCGCCATCAACATCCAAACTTACCTTATCGTGTGCCAGGTGGTTCAGGAGTTCTACTCTTTGTCTCAATTTTAGGGACGATTATTGTGTGTATCCCATTCCTAATTAAATTAGGTGTACTGCCTCCAGTAGTGGGTTAATAACACGATTAAAATATAAAAAGTGCGGTTAAAAATCAGTGTGTTTTTAACCGCACTTTTTGTTGATATAAGACCATAAAGAATGAATTAAATATTGTTGCTTTTATCTAAATAAGATTTATTTTTTAATAATTTTCCTTCTTTACTAAAAAACAACTCAATATAAAAATCACGTCTATTACCTAAGTAACCTTCACCTTTTTTATAGAGTGCAAATAGTTTATTATCTGTTTCTTCTAAAATTTCAAATTGGTTCGAAATTAAATCGCTTATTTCTTTCTTATCCATTCCTGAATGAAGGTATTTGGAGACAATATGACTAACATCCGCACGTTGACTTGCAATGTCAGTAATACGGGTTTCAAAAACCTCATCTAGCATCAAGTTTAAATCTGTTGCATTGCTTTTTCTGTCTGAAACTGAAGATTGAAACCCAGAATGATTCTTATGGTCACTCGCTTCGCAGCCAATTGAAACTAGGGAAAGTAGAGCAAGGGATATTGTGAGTAATTTTTTCATGTTAAGTACCTTTTATATTTCTTGGGTTTCAGTTTTCGGTATCTTCTACAATTTGATATTCAAGAGCTAACGAATCTATTCCTTTTTTAGGTGAAATAACAATATGATAAATGCGTTTTGCTTGACCACTTCCTGAGCTATGTCCAGTAAGTTTCGTTCTAATATATCCTGAATACTCGCAAATTTCTTTTCCTGCTTCACAAGTCATACCCATTTGGGAAACTGCTTTTTTGATGCTATCAGCATGATTGTCACCATCTAAATGAGCATAAATCAATTTGCTTAGCGCTTCTTTTTCTGGCTCATTAGGAAATCTTTTCGTAATATATTCTTTAATCTCCCCTTGGGGTAAATTATCGTAATTAACGGTCATTCTGGGAAAACCTAAATCACAAGCTGTTAAAAGAAGAGATAACCCTAAAATAATAGTGGCTTTTTGCATATTAAAATACCTTTAATTGATAGTAACTCAAGGCATTATAGCAATAAAAATTTATTTTCCGATAATAAATCATTCTATTATTTTGGGTAATTACAGAGGAAAATTATAGTGTTCTAAATAACATGGAAAGAGCATAAAGAATATGATAGGTAGGGTGTGAAACGTTGCTTCATACACATTTTTAGCATAATTAGGCAGTTATTCTAACGCTATACTTTCTCTTTGATAGCTTTGAGATAGCGATATACGCTAGGTTCTGAGATTTTTAAATATTTAGCGAACATCGGAATAGCGCCTTTGATATTGAAAATGCCTTTATCAAATAAGACTTGAACGGCGTTTTCCCGCTGTCTTAAACTGAGTGGTTTATCGGAATGTAATAGGGTGAAATCAAGGTATTCACAAAGGATATCTTCGATGGAGTTTTCGAGTTTTTCTTTATTAATTATTTCAGCTTCTTCTACTTCGGCAAAGGCAGCATCAATACCTAAAATATTGACGAAGTTTCCAAGGTTTTCCAGCGAAATTAATTTGGTCATCACATCAACTAACTCAGAGGTATCATGATTAATACAAAGGATGCCTTCTAATTTATCCCCATTTTTAATGAAATAAGTTGCACCTCGAATGACCTTTTCGGAATCTGCCACGGCTTTGTAGTTAAAGATAAAATCTTTATCTAGATACACTTTATCTTGCAACAAACTAGAACCAAAAGAACTAAGTGGCGAGGAAAGTGTTCGCCCGCTGACGTGGCTATTCGCAATGGCTTCCATATGAGCCTTCTTTTTATCAAAAGAATGAAATACGACTTCGTATTTAGGGCCGAGAACATTTCCCAAAAAATGGGTTAGGCCAATAAAATATTTCTTTTGTACATTGTTCATATCGAGCCAATCTCATTAATTACCATTTGCTTGTTGTGGCTATTTTATAGCACTTATTTTTTATAGCAAATACATTGTAAAAAACGACAGGTTATCTATGGCGTTTTGCTTTAGGCGAATCTTATAATGTTATACTCTTTCAACATTTTTGTTCGTGTACGGTTCTCGTATCTTATGTTACAGGTTTATTATTGGCAACGGCAGGTATGCCAATAATCCCGGCGATAGCGTTAGGTGTGATAACTGATAGGCATAAAGATAATGGAGAGTATGATGTAGTTAAAACTACAGGAGGAAATATAGTTGGTAGCGTTGTAGATAGTAAGTTGGGTAATAAACCATATTCACCAATTGTTCGCGAGTCCTTTATTAATTTATTTGAAAAAGTATATGAGCAAATTCAAAAAGGGAATGAATAATGACAAAAAAAGAGCTTATCTCCATCTTTCAGGTATCTTTTTATATTATAGTAATGTTCTATGTCCTTATTTTATACAAGTTTAACTTTGAATTCTCTAAGGTTAATATTTTAATTATATTAAAATGGTATCCTGTGAGTCTTTTTATTGCATTGGTAGTGTTTTATCTAAAGAAATCAGAGTGAATTATGGAATGTACTCAATAGTGGTTTAATTATTTAAGAAGATATTAAAGTGCGGCTAATTTTCAAAGAGTTTTAAAACTTCTCAAAAAATGACCGCACTTTTTGTCTTTTCAACGATACTTATGCTAAGTAAACCTTATAATTTCACATCCAACTTCGCGTAAGCTCGCTCTACTTTTTCCAATGCTTTTTCTACGGAAATATCACGAGCGAGTAACACACCTAAACGTCGATGGCCATTGACTTCGCCTTTGCCAAAAATGCGAATATTGGTGTTCGGTTCAGCCAACACTTCGGCGATATTGCCAAATTGCACGTTTTTCGATTGGCCTTCTACTACAATCGCTTTGGAAGCCGATGGGCTAATTAAGGCGATTTCTGGAATCGGTAAACCTAAAATCGCACGGGCGTGTAAGGCGAACTCGGATAATTCTTGAGAAATTAGCGTTACCATGCCGGTGTCATGTGGGCGGGGGGAGACTTCATTGAAGATCACCTCATCACCACATACAAACATTTCCACGCCGAAAATGCCACGACCACCTAATGCGGTGGTGATTTTCTCTGCCACGTCTTGGGCTTTTTTCAAGGCTGCATCAGACATGGCTTGTTGCTGCCAAGATTCGCGCTAGTCGCCCTCATCTTGACGATGTCCGATCGGCGCTAAGTAGCTTGTGCCGTTGATGTGGCGAACGGTGAGCAAGGGGATTTCATTATCGAATTTAATAAATCCTTTTTCAAT